>JAEEGG010003727.1_pt1 | contig 37760 bp, 34 predicted proteins | sample 9134161 | NCBI WGS metagenome assembly JAEEGG01 (sample SAMN16246543, study PRJNA631951) | gut metagenome | biome: gut microbiome; feature: rumen; material: CR-attached | host: Bos | place: Iran: Karaj | collected 2018-10
GGAAATATCGTATCATCGATTTTACTTTATCTAACTGTATCAATTCAGGAGTTGACACGGTAGGCGTGATGACGCAGTATCAGCCACTCAGGCTGAATACGCACATCGGCATCGGTATTCCTTGGGACCTTGACAGGAACATCGGTGGCGTGACCGTGCTCCCTCCCTATGAGAAGAGTACGAACAGTGAATGGTACACGGGTACTGCAAATGCCATTTATCAGAATTTGGAGTACATGGAGAGCTTCAACCCGGAGTACGTGTTGATTCTTTCCGGTGACCATATTTATAAGATGGATTACGAAGTGATGTTGGAGTTCCATAAGGCCAACAACGCAGAGGTGACCATCGCCGTAATGCCTGTTCCGTGGGAGGAGGCGAGCCGTTTTGGCATCATGATCACGGACGATCAGAAGCGCATCACGGATTTTGAAGAGAAGCCCGCTAATCCCAGAAGTAATCTGGCCAGCATGGGTATCTACATCTTTAACTGGAAGACCTTGAAGGAGGCTCTGATCAAGAATGCAGATCAGCCTGCTTTGGACTTTGGTAAGCATGTCATTCCTTATTGCCATGAGAACGGAGCACCTTTGTATGCTTACGAATTCACGGGTTATTGGAAGGACGTAGGAACCTTAAGCTCCTATTGGGAAGCGAACATGGAGCTGATCGACATTGTTCCCGAGTTCAACCTGTATGAGGAATACTGGAAGATCTACACCAAGAGTGAGATTCAGCCTCCTCAGTACCTGGCTCCGAACAGCAAGGTGGAGAGAAGCATCATTGGTGAAGGAACGGAGATTTATGGTGAGGTTTATAACTCCGTCATCGGCTGCGGCGTGACCATTGGCGCCGGAACGGTGGTAAGGGATTCCATCATCATGAACCACACCAAGATCGGTGAGAATTGTGAAATGTATAAGGCGATCATCGCTGAGAATGCGGAGATTGGAAATGGCGTAAAGCTTGGTATCGGTGAGGAAGCACCCAATGAGACGGCGCCCCACATTTATAATCAAGGCATCGTGACCGTTGGTGAAAAGAGCGTGATCCCGGATGGCATTACCGTGGGCAAGAACTCCGTGATCTTCGGCGTGACCACGGCTGCTGATTATGAAAATTCCTATCTTGCAAGCGGCAAAACTTTAATTAAGGCAGGTGAAGAATAGTGAGAGCAATAGGTATAATTTTAGCAGGCGGTAATAATCGGAGAATGAGAGAGCTGTCCCAGAAGCGCGCCATCTGTGCGATGCCCGTGGCGGGAAGCTATCGAAGCATTGACTTTACGTTGAGCAACATGTCCAACTCCCACATTCAGAAGGTAGCAGTACTGACGCAGTACAATGCAAGAAGCCTCAATGAGCACTTGAACTCCTCCAAGTGGTGGGATTTCGGTCGTAAGCAGGGCGGCCTCGAGGTGAGAACCCCCGTGGTGACTGCTTCCAACAGTAACTGGTATCGCGGTACGGCAGATGCCATTTATCAGAATCTGAACTTCCTGAAGAATAGCCATGAGCCCTATGTGGTGATCGCTTCCGGAGACTGCGTTTACAAGATGGACTTCGGCAAAGTGCTGGAATATCACATCGACAAGAAGGCTGACATCACCGTTGTCTGCAAAGAGATGGATCCCGACGTCAACGTAGAGAGATTCGGAACCGTTCGTCTGAATGACGAGATGGTGATTGAGGAATTTGAGGAAAAGCCCATTCAGGCAAGAAGCCACATGATCTCCTGTGGTATTTACGTAATCAGAAGACGCCTTCTGATCGAACTGATTGAGAAATGTGCCGAAGAGGGCAATTATGATTTCGTTCGCGACATTCTGGTACGCTATAAGGGCGTTAAGAGAATTGTCGGTTATGTCATGACGGATTATTGGCGCAACATCGCTTCCGTGGATGATTATTTCAACACCAACATGGAATTCTTAAAGCCTGAGGTGAGAAACTATTTCTTCAAGCAGTACCCTGACATTTACTCCAAGGTGGACGACCTTCCGCCTGCAAAGTACAACATGGGTGCCAACGTGAAGAACAGTTTGGTGACCAGTGGTTGTATCATCAATGGCGTAGTTGAAAATTCCGTGATCTTTAAGAAGAGCTATATCGGAAACAACTGCGTGATCAAGAATTCCATCATTCTGAACGACGTTTACATCGGTGACAATTCCTACATCGAGAATTGCATCGTGGAGAGCCACGGCACCATCAAGGCTGACTCCAGATACGTAGGAGAGAACGGAATCGAGATCGTATTAGAGAAGAACGAAAGATATGTTATTTAGAAAGTAGAATTGTTCTATATAGTTCGGAAATATGCGTGATTGCGTAAGATGACTCCATCATGAGAACTGCTTATGCGTAACAAAATCATCACGCAGACATAGGAGGGATTAACATGCAGATAACAGACGTACGAGTTCGTAAATTGTCAAAGGAAGGAAAGATGAAGGCCATTGTTTCCATCACGATCGACAATGTCTTTGTGGTGCATGACATCAAGGTGATCGAGGGCGAGAAAGGATTGTTTATCGCAATGCCGAGCAAGAAGGCTACGGATGGAGAGTATCGTGACATCGCTCACCCCATCAATTCCGCGACCAGAGACAGCATCCAAAAGATCATCATGGAGAAGTATGAGCAGGCGCTTTTAGAGCCCGATACGGAGGATGAGGTTTAACGTAAAATAATTCGGCCGGAAGGTTTTAGATCCTAGCCGGCGAGATCGTAAGATCAGGAAAGTGAATCATGGACACTTTACAAGAGGAGAACGCAAAGGCTTTCTCCTCTTGCTTTTTTTATGCAAGACTTGGTATAATGTATAAGTCCTTCTTTCACGTGTGAAACGAAAAGAAAAATAGGGTATCCCATAAGAGAAAAGCAGGGAAATCAGAAGAAAGGGAAGCAGGAAACAGACACATGTTTATTATCGTAGGGCTGGGGAATCCTGGCAGGGAATATGAAAATACAAGGCATAACATTGGGTATGCGACGCTTGATGAGCTGGCGAAGATCGGTGGGATCGACGTCCTTGAGAAGAAGCATAAAGCGCTGATCGGCAAGGGCGTGATTGACGGACGGAAGGTACTCTTGGCGAAGCCCTTGACCTATATGAATCTGAGCGGAGAAAGCGTGCGAGAGCTGATCGATTATTATAAAATCGATGATATGTCGGAGCTGATCGTGATCTCGGATGACATCAGCCTTCCTCCCGGACAGCTTCGGGTTCGCAAAAAGGGAAGCGCTGGCGGCCATAATGGCCTTAAGAATATCATCCTGCATCTCGGACATGATCAGTTTATCCGGCTCAAGATGGGCGTTGGCGAGAAGCCGAAGGACTATGACCTGAAGGATTACGTTTTGGGACATTTCACGGGTGACGAAAAAAAGCTCATGGAGGAAGCGGCAAAGCGGGGCGCAGAGTGCATCCGCATGATTATGGCCGAAGGGCCTGACGCCGCCATGAATTCTTATAATGCTGCTGCAAAGGCATAAAGAGGAGGAACCATATGCAGGCAATGTTGGCACCGCTCAAAGAGCTGGCGGAGTATGAACAGATTCGGGAAAAGCTGCAAAAGGGCCAGGGACCCGTGGCGTTGACCGGATGCGTACAATCTCAAAAACTGCATATGATTTATGGACTGAGCGATGGCTGGCGTGTCAGAGTCATCGTCACTTATAGTGACATAAAAGCCAAGGAGCTTTTTGAAGAATATAAATTTTATGACAAGAATGTCACATTGTATCCTGCGAAGGATTTGATCTTTTTTCAGGCCGACATTCATGGAAATCAGCTGGTACGGGAGCGGATTAAGACGCTGCGAAGGCTGATGGAGCGAAAAAATACGACGATTGTGACAACTTATGCCGCATTGATGGCACCGCAGGCCATGATTGAACCTGACAGAGACGTCATCAAGATTGGAAGAGGCAGCACCCTTGAGGAGAAGGCTTTGACGAGGCGTCTTGTAGACATGGGCTATGAGCGCTCCTATCAGGTGGAAGCACCTGGGCAATTTTCCGTTCGCGGCGGTATCATCGACGTTTTTGACCTGACGGAGGAGAATCCTTATCGAATGGAGCTTTGGGGAGATGAAGTAGATTCGATTCGAAGCTTTGACGTCTTAAGCCAGCGCTCCGTAGAAAAATTAGAGAGCATCAGCATTTTCCCGGCAACGGAATTTGTGCTCTCCGATGACAGGATTCAGGCAGGTCTTGCGAAGCTGCAAAAGGAAGCGAATAAGCAAGAGCAAAAGCTTCGCGATGCCTTCCAAACGGAGGAGGCACACAGGGTGAAAACCCTGGCAAAGGAGTTTGCAGACAGGCTAGAGCTGCGCGGCAGCGTGAACTTAGAGAGCTACCTCAATTATTTCTACGAGGACACTGTGACTCTTCCAGAGATGATTGAACGCTATATGAGAGGGGACAATCAGGCTCGTGGTGCGTTAAATCAAGACGATGCCAATGGAAAGAAAGGAGCAGTACAAGTTGCCTATTTCTTGGATGAACCTCTTCGCATCAAGGAGCAGGCAGAGGCCATTGAGCTGGAGTTTCGCGAGAGCATGGGGCAGCGCGCGGAGAAGGGCTATGTCCTGCCAAGCCAGATGAAGCTTTTGTACTCTGGTGAGGAGGTGGCGGCGCGTCTTCCGCAGGGGCGGATCGTGACTCTGGCGTCCATCGACAATAAAGGCGGATATTTCCCGCCAGAGATGAAATGCGACGTCAACGTTAGGAACGTGGCGCCCTACAACGGTAGCTTTGAGACGCTGGTAAAGGATCTGACGGGCTACAAGAAAAAGGGGTATCGGGTGCTCCTTCTTTCCGGCTCTCGAACGAGGGCGCAGCGCCTCGCGCAGGATCTTTGGGATCAGGAGCTGACTGCAATCTACAGTGAGAATTCCATGCGTGAGATTCAGCCGGGAGAGGTTATGACCGCGTATGGTCACGTCGAGCATGGCTTTGAATACCCGATGCTGAAATACGTCGTTCTCTCAGAGACGGACATTTTCGGCGCAGAAAAGAAAAAGAAGAAGCGAAGAAAATTATATCAGGGGCAAAAGATCGGCGGCTTTGATGATTTGAAGGTCGGCGATTACGTGGTGCATGAAAGCTACGGCCTCGGCATCTATCAGGGCATTGAAAAGATTTCCTCCGAGGGGATCTCAAAGGATTACGTCAAAATTGAGTATCGTGACGGCGGGCATCTATATATTCCCGCGACGGGTCTTCACGTCATTCAAAAATATGCGTCCTCCGAGGGCGCAAAGGTGCCGAAGCTCAATAAGCTTGGCGGCAAGGAATGGGGCAAGACCAAGGAGAAGGTACGCGGCGCCGTTCAGGAGGTTGCAAAGGACCTCGTTGAGCTTTATGCCGCAAGGCAGCAGGTGGAAGGCTTCGTCTACGGAAAGGATACCGTTTGGCAGAAGGAATTTGAGGAAATGTTTCCCTTCGAGGAGACGGAGGATCAGCTGGCAGCCATTGCCGACACCAAGGCTGACATGGAGAGCCGGAAGATCATGGATCGCCTGATCTGCGGCGACGTAGGCTACGGAAAGACCGAGATCGCCATCCGCGCTGCCTTCAAGGCCGTGCAGGAGGGAAAGCAGGTCGCTTACCTCGTACCGACGACAATCCTTGCACAGCAGCATTACAATACCTTTACGCAGCGCATGAAGGATTTCCCCGTGCGCGTGGAGCTCCTGTCCCGTTTTCGCACGGCCGGCGAGCAGAAAAAGGCCATCACGGACTTAAAGAAAGGACTTGTGGATATTGTGATCGGAACCCATAGGCTCCTTTCTGCAGACGTACAGTTTAAGGACTTGGGACTCCTGGTCATCGACGAGGAGCAGCGCTTTGGCGTTGCCCACAAGGAAAAAATCAAAAAGCTTCGCGAGAACGTGGACGTCCTGACATTGACGGCGACCCCCATTCCGCGAACCCTGCACATGAGTCTCGTGGGAATTCGCGACATGAGCGTTCTTGAGGAAGCACCTGAGGATCGACTGCCGATCCAGACCTTTGTCTGTGAATACAATGAAGAGCTTGTCCGCGAGGCCGTATCGAGAGAACTAGCCAGAGGCGGCCAGGTCTATTATGTATATAATAAAGTGAACAGCATAGCGGAGATCACCAGACGTCTGCAGGAGATGCTCCCTGAGGCGAACATTGCCTTCGCACACGGCCAGATGAAGGAAGCCGAGCTTGAGCGTATCATGTACGACTTTGTCTCCGGCGAGATCGACGTCCTTGTAAGCACGACCATCATCGAGACGGGCCTTGACATTCCGAACGTCAATACCATGATCATTCATGAGCCGGAGCGCCTTGGGCTTTCGCAGATGTATCAGCTTCGCGGACGCGTTGGCCGCTCTAATCGCACGGCTTATGCATTCCTCATGTACCGCAGGGATCGCATGCTCAGCGAGGTTGCGGAAAAGCGCCTTGCCGCCATTCGGGAATTTACGGAGCTGGGCAGCGGATTTAAGATTGCCATGCGAGATCTCGAGATCCGCGGCGCGGGAAACCTTCTCGGAACGACCCAGCACGGCCACATGGAGGCTGTCGGCTACGAGCTCTACTGCAAGATGCTAAATGATGCCGTGCGAAAACTAAAGGGTGAGCCCACAAGGGAGTCCGAGGGCGATTTCACGACGCAGGTAGACCTTGAGGTGGATGCCTTTATTCCGCCGGAATACATCGTCAATGAGGAGCAAAAGCTTGACATTTATAAGCGTATTGCAGGTATCGAGAGCGAGAAGGAGCGGGATGAGATGAAGGATGAGCTCCTGGATCGCTTCGGTGAGATTCCGAAAAGTGCGGATAATCTTCTTCGCATCGCCTTGATCCGCGAGACGGCGCATAAGCTGTTCCTAACGGACGTCAAGGGACGCCCCGGACAGGTTACCTTTACCTTCCGACCGGATGCGGGAATCAATCCCGCCGGGATCCCGTCTTTGATTGCACGTTTCAAAAAGGAGCTGACCTTTACCGCCTACGGAAACCCGTACCTCACGCTGAAATACCAGCGCACGGGATTGGTGGAGACGGACGAGGCGCTGCTCCTTCAGAAAACGGAAGAAATCTTAAAGGCCATGGAAGAGCTGATCTTATAATTTGCCGTTTGACAAACCGTGGGTTGTCGAGTTCGTTATAATTTGACAAATCGGGGGTTGTAGGGTTCCTATCATTTGGATAAATCGCGATTTATCTAGAGCTTGCCACTTTGCTACTCGGACACTCGGATTTTGTCGGAGAATACCTCGCCGGAAGGGACGGAGCCCTCGTGGGAGGTAAAGTGTCCCTTATAACTGTCCCGTTTTCGAATTTGGCATTCAGACAGTGAAATTATTAGGGAATTCACTGTCCGCATTTGAATTTGAGCGAACAGACAGTGGTTTGCAACTGGCTGTTTTTGATTATTGCCATTCAGACAGTGAATTTCAGTCATGATAAACTGTCTGGACTGAATTTTTAGAAACGGGACAGTAAATTCTTGAAAAATACTACTGCCTAAATTGGAATTTTGTAAACGGGACAGTCTATTCAAGGTACAACCGACTGCCTGAAAGCCAAAAGTGAAATCCGGGCAAACGGAAAAGCGGGGAAATGCTTGCCTTATAGGAAAAAGAGGAATCCAGGCAAGCGGAAAAGCGGGGAAATGCTTGCCTGATAGGAAAAAGAAGAGTCCAGGCAAGCGGAAAAGCGAGAAAATGCTTGCCTGTGAAGCGAAAAGAGGAATCCAGGCAAGCGGAAAAGCGGGGAAATGCTTGCCTGATAGGAAAAAGAGGAGTCCAGGCAAGCGGAAAAGCGAGAGAATGCTTGCCTGATAGGAAAAAGAGGAGTCCAGGCAAGCGGAAAAGCGAGAGAATGCTTGCCTGTAAAGCGGAAAGGGAATCCAGGCAAACATAAAAGCCTCCGGCGATTGCCGAAGGCTATGGCTATGTGCATAAAATTATGCTATTCGTTTGAAATTATGCTATCTCTTTTTAATCACGCTATCACTTTTCAATCACTACAATGCAATTAGAATCCGGAAAAGCTGGAACGGACAGCTCTACCTTGGGCGACAGATGCGTAACATACCCTGGCTCGAGGAAGGCGTCGCAGCGAAGAATCTTTGCGCCGAGCCCTTCAAAAAATTCCCGAAACTCGTCTATGGTGAAATATCCAAATTGCTCCTGCACTTCATGGGCATAGCTCTGCGTTCCCCAGGTATAGGTATATAAGAATTCTCGGGCGTAATTTGTGCAGGCGCGAACCTTGTTTTCCCCTTCCATGATCTCGATTTTCTTATCCTCTATATCCTTAAGTCCCTCAAAATCCCGCACAAAATTTTTGAAAAACTCCATGCCCTCAGGATCCTTGAAGGTAATCTCTATCACAGAATCATCCACATTGGATTTCACGCCGTCGCGTATGATGATCCGCCCGCCCGGCTTTAAGGAGCCATAAGCATTCCGGAGCGCCGTCTTCACCGTTTCAATTTCGAACCTGCCATTTTCCGTCTCCGTATAGGAAAAGACCTCGTGCAGGATGGAGGAAAAAAGAATCACGTCAACCTTCTCCGGAAAAGCTTCCTCGGCAAAGTTGTGTCGTCTTACCGTCCAATGACGGCCCTCTTCCTTCTTTTTCTTTTCCAAAACCTGGAGCACGTTGTCCGAAATATCCGTACCGATAATCCGCTTCTCGGGATACCGTTCCTCGAGCAAATTAAGCAGCACGCCACCACCGCTTCCGACGTCAACTACCGTCTGCCCAACCACATACTCAATGATGGAATTCTTCGTGCTCTCCTCACTGTCATTCATGATGGAAAGATACTTGTCCTCATTGTTCAGGCGGTCAAAGGCATCCCGCCGAAACCCAAACATGTCATACAAGACCGTAATACTCTTTTCAAAGGTCAGAAGACCCGAGCGCTCCGCCTCCACGCAAAAATCAATCAGCTTTTCGCAGACCGGCGTAAACTGGAAATCCACAAGCATGGCCCTGCCAATGCGTTTTACCACCAACTCCACGTTCGAGGTCGAATTGTCTCGAATGTACTTTTCAACAATGCGCTCCTTATAGACATTCAGATGCTTTTTCCCTTGATAGTCGTAATAAAGCCCGTCGGCGAGAGGCTTAAACAATAGGTAGGTCACGCCCTCCTCCATCTTCTCCAGCATCTTTCGAAGAAGCCAAATCACCTGATCGATTCCCAAATCCGCAAAGGCCGCCTGATAATACCATAGCTCATACTTCGGGAAAATCTGTGTTTCGAATAAAGTGGCAACTTCCTCAGAAGTCCCCTCCAAGCGCTCGTCCAAGCGTTTCATTCGTTCCCTCGTCGAAAACTCAGCAAGCTCCCTAACCAGGCTCGCGCGAATCATGGCCATCGCCTCATCCTTTACCTGTTCCCAAAGCTCGAGCCTGACTCCTCCAATAATGCAATGATTCAAAACGGAAAGCACTCGGTACGCCGATTCCGTCCCCAGCAGGTTTGCGACTTCGATGAGCGGTGTGTTTGCCGTCACCAAAACTTCCCCGCGAAGCGCCTGCCCGATCAAACCATGCGTCCGGATGAGCAAAGCAACCAATTGCCTTTTTTCCTCCGAATGAAGGATCTCACGTTCCATAACGTTTTTGACGGGATCTTGCCCCCAGATTCCTTCCGGTTCCGTATCGTCAGGTTTAAAATCCTCCTGCGAATTTCCATCCTCCATCGCAACCTTCTCACAATATTCAAGGAAGATCTCTGCCGACGCCAGGTTATGGACGTCCAAGGCATAGCCTTTCTTCCTCCATGCCTCGCGCTCCTTAGCGCTTCCCCCCTTCGACACTTCACTCCACTCCAAAACGGTCTTTACGATTTCATACTCTTCTACGGAAAGCTTTCCAGCCTTCCCGTCCATAGAAAGGATCGCAAGCGTCCGAAACACATAGGAAAGCGTCTCGTGACCACTCAACTGCTCGACCACCTCCACGCGCTCCATGTTCACGGCGTGATTTTCTGTATAGTATAAGTACGAAAGCCAAGGCTTCGACTCCAAGAGCTCCGCACCAAAACTGATTCCACTCTCTAAAGTAATCTTCATCATGCACCTCGCAGCGTAAGCTTTCTGATACCCGCAAAGGATACTCCATCTTTTTATATCATAATAACTACAAACCAACTTCCGTTTTTAATTCAAAGTCCTGATATATGGCATTTAGATACCTGGCCTTATGACTAGCCGCCACTATCATCGGAGCGTACGCGTCTCGACCTGATATATGAAGCATATAATCATACCTGCCAAATGACCGCATATAGTCATCCACAAAATCTTCTATGCCTTTTTGAATCTCCATGATACCTTCAGGATTCTTTTCTTGTTCTAGAAACTCCAGTCGGTAGTCCATAGTTTCACGATCTAAATAAAACCCCTTAAAGGAAGGCTGCGCCGATGACGTTAATAGCTCAAAGAAAAGATTAAATCCCTGGGAAGGATTATGCTTTTTCCATAAATCCCTGTTATCTGATGACGAGTACAAATAAGAAACCATTGTACCTGACTGCAAAAAGCCTTCACTCATAAATGGTTCTGCATTTGTCGCCGTATTTGTACCAGCCACAAACGAAATTATGTCTGCATTTATCACCCATTCCTTCTTTGCCAAAGTCCGAAGAGCGATCGCTCCGCTTCCCGCCCAGCCTATATCTACGATACCAATCTTCTCTCCGGAATTTATGATTTCTTTGAAATACTTTCCTGCAGCATCCCGCTGTGGACGATAGATATCAAGAATATCCTCCCAGTGTTTATTGAGAAATTCCACAAAGTTCTTTATGTTTTCACTGTTTAACTTGTCCGTAAGCACAATCTTATCATTGTCGTTTCGTGCAGGGATTAATTTCTCAAGCTCCATCGAATGGAATACTTTTTCAAACGAATAGCCTTGGTTGACCTTGTGATAAACCAATTTTTTGAAATATTCATTCTTATCATAACCCGCCATCAATTTGCAGTTTGAAACTCTTGAGGAATAAACATATTCCGTAGCTTCGTTCGGATATATTTTGTCATAAATCTTCTTTATGATCTCACCATCTCGCGCCAAAAAAAGAAGCTTATCAATCCCATGCGTGCGGCAATACTCATGGATAAAGCTACAGTTGATTATTCCAGCGCTTCGGCCCACTCAGGCCGCTGTTCAGCGCAGGTTGGCCGCGTTTCGGCCCATTTGACGCAAACCGCGGTTCAGCTCATGCTCACCGCCAATCAGCGCATTTGTTAATTATCGTTTCTTTTAAGTTTTCTTTCGTTAGAATTATGTTAGGAGCATCGCTCCAAATCTAACGGAAGGAGGCCAAAAGAATGGCCAGAAAAATCAACGTGAAGCTCATCATGGAGCTTCGGGATGCCGGGCTTTCAAGAAGTTCAATCGCATCCACAAGACACATCTCAAGGCATTCCGTCAGTGACGTCTTTGACATCGCAGACAAAAAGGGCATCAATTACAATGATGTCCGAAGCCTTGACGAACAGGAGGTCTATCGCCTCTTCTATCCGGAGAAGTATGCGAACGAGACCATGTACGGAGATCCTGATTACGAGCAAGTTCATCAGGAACTCAAAAAGGTAGGCGTGACGCTGAAACTTCTTCACGAAGAATACGTCGATCGCTGCGAGAGAAACGGCGAGATCCCCATGGGCAAGACTAAGTTTAACGAGGGTTACGCCGAATTCACGGTTGCCAACCGGCTCACCAATCATCTCGAACACAAACCAGGTGAACGCGCGGAAGTCGACTGGTCCGGGCCCACCATGCACTATGTGGACGTCAGCACGGGAGAACTGATCACCGTCTACCTGTTCGTCGGAACGCTTCCTTACAGCCAGTATTCGTACGTTGAACCGTGCCTGGACATGAAGATGGACACGTTTATCCGATGTCACGTCCGCATGTATGAATACTTTGGCGGCGTACCGGTACGAACGGTATGCGATAACCTAAAAACCGGCGTGGTGTCTCATCCCAGGGAAGGCGAGGTCATCCTTACCGATGATTACTCGGCTCTCGGATCGCATTACGTGACGGCAATCATGCCAGCAGAAGTCAGAAAGCCAAAACAGAAGCCTTCAGTGGAAGGCACCGTCGGAAAGATTGCCACGGCGATCATTGCCCGTTGCCGAAACGACGCGTATTACTCTTTCACGGAGCTTAAAAAAAGCGTTGCCGACAAGCTTTACAAGTTCAATCACGAGGCTTTTCAGAAACGCGAGGGAAGCCGTTACGAGGTTTTCACGGAGGAACGGGAGTTTCTTCGGCCGCTTCCGGACGTTCCGTACGAGATTGCCGAATGGGTCTACGGGCGGGCCGTAAACATTGACTTTCACGTCGTGTATAAGAAAAACCGTTATTCCTGTCCGTATCAGTTCGCAAAGAAAAAAGTGGACCTTAAGGTTACTGACCGGTTTGTGGAGATTTACCACAAGGGGGAACGCCTGACGACGCATCACCGTTTTCCGGACTACGTGAGCAACAAGTATTCCACGCATCCGGAAGACATGCCGCCTGCCTTCCGCAACGCCGTTCAGTGGGATGACGACAGGATCAGGAACTGGGCGAGTTCAGTCGGAAAGTCAACCCGTTTGGTCATTGACCGGATTTTTGAGAGCGTCGGCATAAAAGAACAGGGCTATAATCCCTGTCTCGCCGTTCTTCGTCTCAGCAGGACGTATACAGATGCCCGTCTGGAAACCGCCTGTGAACTTGCCATCGGCCGAGGAATTAAGGTGCCCCGTTACCATCATCTTAAAGCAATCCTGACGGCTAATCAAGACGTCATTTACAGGGAACGGATGGATTCCGCTTCTTCTCCCGACGAATCCGACATGGGATACCTGCGCGGCAACGCGTACTATCGGAAGGGAGGCGATCCTAATGCTGAATGATGAGACCAGGAGAAAACTTCGCCTCATGAACGTGGGAGAGTTCGTTGAGGAACTTGAACTGCAACGACAGGATCCCCAAACGCTGGCACTGCCTTTCGATGACCGCTTCCAGCTTCTGACGGACGGCGTTTACCAGAAAAAGTACAACGACAAAGTTCACAGGTTGATCAAGAACGCGAAATTCCGCCTTCCGAAGGCCGACATCCACGACGTCCTGTACATTGACAAGCGTCCGCTGAATCGAGGCATTATTGCCGAGCTGGCAAGTTGCCGCTTCGTCGATGAGTGTCGCAGCATCGTGTTTCAGGGATATCCCAGCTCCGGAAAGACCTTCCTCGGCTGTGCCATGGCAAAGGAAGCCTGCCGCGGGTTACACAAGACAAGATACATCCGACTGCCAGACCTTTTGGAAGAATACGCTGAGAAATCACTTCTTCCGGGCGGCAGAAACAAAGTGCTAAACAAGTATGCGGCTTTCAAAGTACTGGTACTGGATGAATGGCTGATGCCAGAGTTATCCAAGGCAGACGTGGAGTTCCTTCTTGAACTGACGGAGCGTCGCTTTGACTGTACGTCCACCGTCTTCTGCACGCTTTATAAGCGTGAGGAATGGGTCAAGCGGTTACGCGGCGGAACCTACGCGGAATCCATTGTGGAACGCTTTGCGCACAATACCACGTGGGTTGAAACTGGCGACGTGAACATGCGGCAGTATCTGTCCCATGCCTAACGGCCTGGGCCGAACTGTGACCAGCTTTTGTTAAACGGCGATTCCCGTGCGCTGAACGCGCTTCAGCGCATGGGCTGATCGCCCGGAATAATCAAATGGCCTCTTTTCTGCACCAAAATGCCCCATCGCAATATACTGGATCAACATTTGCATCAACAATACAATCCATACCTAAAGCATCAAAAATTGCTTGATATCGGTTAATCATTTTCTGCCTGTTTTTGTGTCCTTCGGCATAGGTCGTTGCATGAACACTCTGTTCTGGAACCAAAACTCCTAAGTATTTACGATCCATGAAGGTTTGTATAATGTTTGCGATATAATCATTAGAGATGACGCAATTCTCCCATCTGGTTTCCGTATAACTATTTCTAACCGTAAAGGTATCATTATCATATTTGGTTGAATGGTTAATAAAACAGATGAAATCATAATCCGAAGCGATGGTCTTGTCCAGCATATCCGCACTGCCATTTACAAGAGTTTTTAGAACAAACTCTCTCTGAACATGTTTTCTCAGCTCAGATTCGGAGATATCTTCATGTATGAATAATGCTATTGTTATTCCCTCATCGATATCATTGAGATAAGCTGCTATTTGCTTCAGATAATCTAATGACTTTATCTCCACGCAAACTAATATTTTGTAATCCGCCAAAGAAATGTCACTCTTTTCTGCGGACAATACAAAATCTAAATTCATGCTTTCCTTTAATTCCTGAATGTTAAATCGACGAATGATATGCTTGTATATCAAGTTCGCATCATAGTTCTTTTCTTTTTCTATATATGCAACGGCCTTTTCTAAATCCAATCCTGAATTATATTTCAAAAACCGCTGTTTTCCTAAAACAAAAGATTTTCTTTTAATGATCGGATAGTTTTTATTTTTGATTATGTCTAATGTATTAAATGCGTGATTGCATACATTTTTTTCCCGGGTCGTCTCATACTCGGTTGTATCCGAGTAAACTCCCCAAGAAAAACCTAGATCTTCAAAATATTTTGTAAGGACCGCACTTCCCTTTTCGCCCGCTTCCAAAAAGGAGTCAAAATAAAGAAGGTCTTTCCAATAGTTATAAAAGGAAAAATCATTGATGACCCTTTTGCTAAATACCACAAAATAGGTTTGAATATATCTTGGTCTATAGCCATAGGGATTCATATTTTTAACTGTATCAACCTCACCATGTACGGTCAAACCCCAAAAGTCTAAATCCCTCGATTCCATTTTATCAAAAACAGCTTCGAATCCATCAAACGGGCCAAAGAAAGAGTCATTAAATAAAACCAATTCATCATATTGTCTAATGACCGGAAAGCCAATATAGTCCATCATTGCATCTTTCCATGCGCCAAAGTCAAATCCTTTATTTTCACGCACGATGATCTGCTTTGCGTATTGTTCAAGAAGTCTGCGTCCCTCCGGCACAAGATGGCCATTACAAACTACGACAATATCTTCCATAACCTTTTTTGCTTCTGCCAGCATATACGCTATGTATTCATCCATGATGCCGTGAGCATCATATACTAAAAAAATACCTAATCTTTTCATCACTTTCCCTTTCTAACCGTATTGACTCAAATTACAGTTTGCACATAATATCATTTTCTTTTTTCTTAAATATCAGTAGCCCAATTGTAAAGCTGAGAAAGGCAGCAAGGATCAATTTCACCCAGGCTAAGTAATGCGGAACTCTTCCGTAAACCACAGCTTCTCTTGCTATATAGATTGACAAATAAACCGGATTAAATCCTATGATATTTTGTAAGATCGGCGGCAAGGAAGAAACGGGATAAAATATTGCCGATAAATATATAAGCATCGTTAAAAACACACTGTATAAGTACTTAATATCATCAAAGAAGACATACAGAACCGCCAAGAGATAGCCAACACCCATCGCAAAGATGACTGCTAACGCGACGTCTAGCGGGAATAATAAAATTGTCCAAGATGGCTTCGCCCTAAATATCAATAGCATTAAAGCATAAGCTATACAGGTATATCCGAAATTAACAAGGGAGGTATATACTCTTGACAGAATAAACGACTGCTTATCAAGTTTCGCTTTCATTAATAAGCTTCTATTATCTACCAATACTGTCATGGCACTATTTGTAGCATTGCTGAACAATCCATAGAAAATATTGCCCGTCAGATAATACAACGGGAAGTTTTCGATTGATTTTCGAAACATATAAGAAAAAACAATGGAAACGACAGCCATCGTAAGCAACGGATTTAATACACTCCAGATGATGCCCAGATAGCTTCTTGCATACTTTCGCTTAATTTCTCTTCTTGTCAATTCTCTTATAACAAACCAATATTGCTTGCCCGATTCCGTTTTTGCAAATATATCTACTCTATTAGCATTCATTCGTTATTCATTGTCCGGTATTTCTCACAAACAGTCTTTGCATCTCCGACCATTTGCAATACCCCTTTCTCTATCCATACTACTTTAGAACAATTCGAAATAATCGTCTCCATGCTATGGCTAACCATAAGCACGGTAGAACCACCATGAATCATTTCTTTGACTCTCTTAAGACTTTTTTTCCTAAAGAATTCATCCCCTACAGATAAAACCTCATCAAGAATCAAAATTTCTGCTGCATCACCCGCCGTAGCGATCGCAAAACCTAATCGACTCACCATACCGCTGGAGAAGTTCTTCACCTTTTCATCTACAAACCCCCACAGCTCCGCAAACTCTATGATCTCATCAAAGTGCTCATCTAAGAACTCCTTGCTATAGCCGATGATCGCTCCATTTAAATAAACATTCTCTCTGGCAGTTAGCTCCATATCAAAACCAGTACCCAAAGTTAGTAGCTGCACCTTTCGTCTATCAACCTCAACACGGCCTTTTGTGGGATTTAAGGCACCGGAAACGATTCGCAAAAGCGTACTCTTGCCAGAGCCATTTGTTCCTATGATACCGACTACCTCTCCTTTGTAGACATCGAAGCTAATGTCATTGAGTGCCAGTAATTCACGATGCGTCACTTTTTTCTTAAGCTTCTGAATCATAAATTCCTTTAGTCCGGAAGCATCGCTCGTAGAAATCTTAAACCGCATGGTAACGTTCTTTATAGAGATCACAGGTTCACCAGTTCCCATTTCAACAAGAGGCTTTTCATCTATATTGAACTGTTGCTCTTCTACGGAATTCTCGTCATTCCGTACGGCCTCTTCACTTCGCGTGTCCTCGTCATACAGTGAATCCCATTGGAAGCTTTGTCGATCCGAATCTTCCAAATTCTCTATTTCCCCTCGATTTCTTCGTTGATTTCTTTTCTCTGTTAAATATGCAACGCATATTATAAAAACAAATAGGAGGATGAGGCTTCCTAACAGGATAAATATCACTACTTTATTTGTTGACGTATCCTGCTCATCTTCAAGAGCCATGGCATCATCGGATACACTTGACTGTGTAAGTACAGTCTCCTCCGTGCTCTCGTCTGTGCTCTCTTCTATACTCTCTTCAACAGTTTCTTCCGTGCTCTCATCTATACTCTCCTCGGTGCTCTCCGTGCGTTCTGTTTCCTGCACCTCTGCACCTGTTTCGTCATCCTCCGTCTGCTCCTCCATATAAACATTTAACTTGTACAGATTCCGAGCGTTTCCATTACCAATAGCCTCAACAACTATCGTATTTTCCCCAACAACAAGCGAAGTATTGAGAACACTCGCAGTAACATTGCCTTTTCCCGTTGCCTCAATGCTTAATTCACTATTTGTATATGGAATCTTCAAATCATATGAAAGATCATCTGATCGAAATTCATCGATTCCTTGTCCATCTATTTTAATTGATTCAAGATACGCTCTTGGGTTTGGCGTCAAATAAACCGGTGCAATTGGATATGCTTCAACATCGATTCTTTCTACAGCAGTAGTATTCATTTTGGCGTTCAAAATTGCAACGCTTGTATCCCCACCTGCCTTTCCTTGAAAGGAGATAAGATACTTTTTATATTTTCCATTTAAGGTTCCGGAGAGTTTTACCGTTCCGTCTCCACCCTCTTCAGCACCTTTTAGGTAGGATAGATATCTGTCATCATAAGATAAAACAACTTCATAGTCAGCAATATCTTCATCCGCTTCTATATAAACACCTATTCTAAATATCTCATCATACTTATGCTGATATTCCTCTGAGCCAAAGTGCAGATTCAATGTTGCAGCCTGCACTGTCTTCGTAAAAAAGCTGCAAAGCGTCAGACAAGCTGACAACAATATTACAGACAACAACTTCATGATCTTTTTCATTTATTCTAATCCTGCGTTTTCTTCAAAATCACATATGACCTTCAAAACTTCTATGTTTAAAATATTTCCGAACATAAATCAATCTCTTATACCATCTGCAATGCCATAAATGATATTGCACGTTTTTCCCGCCTCTGACGATACTGCCCTCAAGCCACGCACTGTCCTTAAGCTCACCTGTCGTCAGTCCACTCATGATCAGAGCTCTTTTCACAACATGCGTATTTCTGATTTCTTTACGACTCAGCGACACTGCCAATTCTTGAATACTGTCCTCGTTAACGTCATCCGAAAACAAATAACTTCCCAGCCATTCAACTTCATCTTTTGATGGTCTCACCATGATTCTTTGCATTTCTCTTAAGTGAAGATCTGGTGATACTTTATCTATGTCGTCAATAAACTGAGAACCATCGAGAAGCTTCGTTAACAAAGCAACATTATCCATGATCCTCTGTTTATTTGGATTATTCTCTGTTTCCCTAATCGGATTTGTTTTTCCAACGCCCTTCTCATAACGGCATGTCATGCCTTGAGGTGCAGAAAAAACGGACTCAAACAAACAATTGTTAAAATGAGTCTTCTTTTCAATATCTATATATGGTTGAAAGAAATAAGTATGGTATTTGATTTTGTCCGCGTTTACCGGCAATTCATATAGTCCAAAATAATATCCTTCGACATCCCTGCCAACAAGATTGGATAGCGTCTGTTGCATACTTCCTACCCAGCCGCTATCCACAATACTGATTGTCTGGAGATCCAAAAGTCCTTCCTGCACAAAATAATCATAAGTTGCATCAAATGCTTCCATCGAGTGCTTTCTGATAAGGGAAAGAATTTCTTTATTCTCTGCAAGTTTTTTCTTGTATTCCTGCGTTTCAGAATAGGTAAGCTGTCGTTCCAGATCTTGATATAAACTAAGCTCTCTCGCAATTTTTTCTATTTCTGCAAGGTCAAGTCCGCCTCGTGATAAAATCTTATGTAGCGTAACACTGACTCCGCCCAAACAGATCTTATCCAATATTTCCTCATCACTCAGCATGTGATACTCAGCCATTCTCCAGGCAAATCTTGAGCCCTCAAGATATCTGCATTCCATATCCATGTTATCTCTTTGCACCAATTTTCTGGCAACAAGATAACTCATATATGCATCTCTCGCAAGAAAATACAGTCTTTTCACACCTCTTCTATCTGCTTCCTTCAAAACCCATTGAGTAAAGTTGATCAATGTAGGTGCAAAGCACTTCTTGAATATCTCTTGTTCCTTGGTCATTTTCTTCGCATTCCTTATATCTTTTGCGCTTGTACCACGCGATCATCGAATATGGTATCAATCCTGACAAAACAGGCCTAAGCGTATATATAACACATTTACTGAATGGAATTCCCATTTTAGGGAAATTCATCATACGTACTCTTGCTTCTCTAATTCGATTTTTCATTGTTCGCTTCTTATACGCCTCAAGTCCCTGCCTATAAAAAAGAAGCACCTGTTGCAAATTATAACCATTGATCCCCTGCTGGTATAATCTCATAAAGAGTTCATAATCCTCACACTTTAACGTGGATCTTGAAACCTTATAGGTTCCATTACTGTCCAATATTTCTTTTCGAAACATCACGGATGGATGAATATATGGCGAAAACGGAAGAAAATTATATTGATTGGGGTATTCTGCCATAACCATTTTTCCCCATATATCCTGCTTCGAAAAAACAAAAGCATTGCTGCCAACCCAACCATACTGGGGATGTGTCTCCAAAAAATCATATTCAATCTGCAGCCTGTCGCACGTAGAGATATCATCCGCATCCATTCGGGCGATATATTTTCCCCTCGCTTCATGAATACATCGATTCAGCGAAAAAGCTAATCCCATATTTTTCTCTTCACGGATAATACGAATTCTTTTATCCGCCTTTGCGGCATTTTGAAGAAATACCGCCGGTTCCTCAGCACTTCCATCGTCATAAATAATGAATTCAAAATCTTTAAAGCTTTGCTCTCTGATCGAATTGATGGCACACATTAATTGTTTTCTATGATATTGATTGTAAACACCCATAATCACAGAAATTTGAGGAGCCGAATCCTTTTCCGCCCTTTCACTCATGCATTGTTTCCAGCCTCTCTATGATTTTTTGCATAACTAGGCATGTTTTCTCTTTATAAAAATCAGGTACGATTGATAGGCTTTGTTGAGCCATATATCGGCGCAAATCACCCTCAGAATAGATTTTCTTCATTGCAGACGCAAACTCCTCAACCTTTAATGCATCGCATACTATGGCATTTTCTCTAGAATACTCTCTGCTTCCTCTGTTATCCGATACTATGATCGGTAAACCACATGCCATTGCTTCCAAAGCCGCCATCCCCATTCCTTCTCTGAAAGAGGGAAACAGAAAGACGTCTGCCATTCTATAAAAATCCTCAATCCTCGATTGATATCCGCAAAGCACCACCTTGCCAACTAGGCCTAACCGTTCAATCAGTTTCTGTAACTTCCTTCGTTTAGATCCCTCTCCACAGATAAATAATCTGCTATTCTCTAGGTTTGCCCTTGCAAAGGCTTTTATGATTGTTGCATGATTCTTATTGTCAATCAATTCGCCTACTGACAAGAACAAAAATTCATCTGAAGCCACGCCAAACTTTGCTCTTAAGGGTTCTCTTTGAGCAATGTCCTGATAAAATCTTTCCGGATCTAAACCGATGCTTGGAATCCTTTTTACACAGCCATTTTTTCTGAGTTTAAATTTTTTCGCCCGCTCCTCGTCTTCATGATTAATCGTAACCAATATGTCGGTTCTTTTGGCAAGAATCCTTTCAACCGGATAATACAATAACCAATTTAGCATTGGAGCACCTTGATAGAAGTGAAATCCATGAGCCGTATATACCGTTATTAGGTCTTTATCATCTCTCGATAACAATCTGCCCAAAACTCCACCTACAGGGTTATGCATATACACCATGTCTATCAAACAATTTTTCACAATTTCCCTTAGTTCTTTTAATGCTCTATCATTGGCACGAAATGCTAATGGACTTTTGGCTATCGGAATCTGAAAGCACTTGATCCCACTTTCCTCTAACTGTGTTTTATTACATTCATAGATAGGGTTTTCAAAATTAGTGGCATAATGTACCACATGCCCCCGCTCCATAAGCATTTGCACATCCTGCATCAAAAACTTTGGAAGGAATCCTCCTACCACAGTAATGATTAGTATGTTCATCGTTCTTTATCTACTCCTCCAGAACATTTCATACTCTAAATCAATAAAAAGAATAGCTCTGCGAATTCTGGAATAAAAAACGCTACGGTTCCATGGAACCGTAGCTATATGTTTCTCTATTAAGCATCATTTCCATCGGTCCAACTTTATTCACCAAAATGACAAAATACAAACCCTGCCGACTGACCATTCCCTTCAATCATATACTTGAATACGCTTTTAAACTAAATCCACTATATAATACCATTCAGGCATTTTTTTGTCAATTTATATCTATGAATAAATGTCAGTAGTTTGACTAGGAATAAAATTCCTCCGCGTTTCTTCTGTATAGCTTTGCCGGCCTATGTCCAACGCCTGCAATTTCCTCGTCCGTCTCCACTACGAGCGGTGCCATTTTTCTGCGGAAATTTGCCGTAAGCAGCTCTCGCCCCAGCACCAGTTCAAATGCTCTCTGCAAGCGATTGAGCGTAAACTTCTCCGGCATCAGGTCAAAGACAATGCGCCCGGTATTCTCCGCCTCACTGCGCAGATATAAAAAGGCGTTCAAAATAATTTTTGCGTGATCAAACGCAAGGCCGCCCGCATCTAAAATCTCATATTCCAAATACCCATGCAGCTTTGAAAACCTCTTCTTCTCCAGAACGCAAACCTTAAGTTCTAAGTCACGCTCCCTCTGATAGAGCCGCAGATCATGCCGAATCTCAAGTATGGCATTTGCTCCGTCATCACTTCGAGAAACCTCTTTGCTCGTCACGTCCACGCGAAACCAAGCTGCTTCCCAGGCATCCGTCCCCGCATGTATGCGATACTTTCCGCCATCGATCAAAGCAAGATAACCATGCGAAATGATCCACCCGCGCGGATCTCTGCCTGGTTGACTATACACGCCAAAGGGGCGCAGGTATGCATCCACAACGCCTGTCTCCTCGCGCAGTTCACGAAGCGCCGTCTCGTCGCAGCTCTCTCCCTGTATGGAAAAGCCTCCGGGAAGCGCCCAGCAGTTCTGAAAAGGATGCGTTGCGCGCTTCACCAAAAGGATCTGCAGCTCCCTTGCAGGATCCTTTCGATAATTGACCTTCTCATTTCCGAATGCCCCCTCCAGAGTCTCGTCCATCACGGCAAACACCGCCATGTCCGCCGTCACGGAAGGCCTGTCAAAATTCGCTATGTCATAGGTCTTCAAATACTCCTTTTCTTCCTTTGTCAAAGTATACTTTGCCATATCCTAACCATCCCACCTCTCTTGCCAAACCATTTCCTGCCTTATTTTCTAAAAGGATTTCCCAACAATTTGCTTTTCATTTCTCCGTCAATTTCCCCACCTTATAAGATACTATCGTTATGATAATATGTCAAGCCCTAAAAAAACCGTAGATGCTAATCCAATGTCATCTACGGTTTTAATCAATTATAAGTTTCCTAAATCGTCAAACCTCAGTCAAGCCTGCGTCCTCCAAGAGAAATTCCATACTGGCAATGGCTTCCACGATCCTCTTTCTCAAGCTGTTAATCTTTTTCTGCACATAAATGTCCGTGATTGGATTATCCAGAAGGTAATCAGCGGATGTCGCAAATTCCCCCAAACGCAAATAATCCTGATGAACATAATCCGTGGAGTCGTTATCCAGACGATATCTCTGCAAATAACGCATGGCGGATTGCAGGTGCTCCATAGCTTCTTCCATTTTTGTTTGCTTGAGCATCGTCACGAAGATACCTCCTCCGACGATGTCAACAATCCCCCATCCCCTGGCACAGTCTAGGTCAGCTTTGGCTGCTTTTAAGTTATTCAATGCCTTTCTCATGGCAATCACAAATTCTTTCCGGTCACGAATGCAAAGAGCCTTCATGTTTATCTTCCTTTCGTAAGAGAAGAACCCCTTTCTCTTCCGCTTTTAAATTTATCATAAAGGCCGTTGCGAATAAATCGTAAAAAGAACCACAATAAATTCATTTATCGTGCTTTCGCTTACAATATTCGATTTTCCAATCCGTTGCCGCAGTACTGCTAAATCTCCTCCAAATCCAGCACTTTTATGTCATTATCTTCCAGTAACTGCGCAAAGACGCCCTTGCCCTCCACCAGTTTTCCCGAAAAGCTGCCGTCATAGATCTGCTTCACTCCGCAGGAAGGACTTCTTGATTGGAGAATTGCCAGGTCAATGTTTTCTTCTATGGCTTTTTTGAGACAAAGCTCTGCGCCAGATCTGAATTCTGTATCCTTGCTCTCGCCGTTCTTATTTGTAACGACTCCATTTACGATCTCACAAGGAATCCTTGGCGTAGTAAGTCCTCCCGCAACCTCTGGACACACCGGAATCACTTCATGCCCCTTGACATACTCAAAGACTTTCTCACTGTAGTTATTGCCACCATTATACTTGCAATTTTGCCCCAACAAGCAGGCACTGACTAGCAGCTTCATCTTAAGCCTCGCAGTCCATGACAACCCTGCTGGATACGAACGGACGAACCTTCGTCGTTGCTACCTCAACATGATCGGGATGTACGGTATATCCATTCAGCGCCGCCTCACTCTCAAACTTTGAATCCAGCATCACGTCGCTGTTTGCCGTCTTCAGCGGATCGGTATAAACCTTGATCTCCAAAAGCCCGGGAATCTTCCCCTGCAGGCCTTCCAGCCCCTCTTTAATGCCCTGCTTGATCTGCGCCTTCTGCTCCTCGTCATATTCTTCCTTCAACTGCCACAAAATCACGTGCTTTACCATATTCCATGCCCTCCTAAATGTATGTTTTTCTTTTTGAATTTTTATAATGGGTTCCTTTATTATGGTTCTTTATTATGGTTCTTTATTATGGTTCTTTATTATGATTTTCCGAATATTTTATAAGGATTTGGGCAAAACACAATCCCAGCTAATGCTTCATGCTCCTGTTTCTTCCGCCCCATCATAAGATGCGATGTCTGCCAGCTTCAGGTTTGCCGTCCTGATCAGGTCCTGCGGTGACAGCTCCACCTGCATTCCAACCTTTCCCGCACTCACGTAAACATGCTCAAAGTCTGCTGCCGTCTCATGAATAAAGGTTGGGAACTGTTTCTTCATACCGATCGGAGAGCAGCCTCCATGCACGTAACCCGTGAGCGGTAACAGCTCCTTTTGCTTGATCATCGCAATGGACTTTTCCCCTGCGGCCTTCGCTGCCTTTTTTAAGTCTAATCCTGCATTCACGGGCACGACAAATACGTAATACTGCCCTGATTTCCCCTGCGTCACCAAGGTCTTAAAGACCTTTTGTGCATCCTCTCCAAGGATCCCTGCGATATCCTCTCCCGTCAGCGTCGGATCCGCCTCATACGCATGGCTTTTGTATTCTACCTTCTTTGCATCCAGTACCCTTAATACGTTTGTTTTTTCTTCCTTCTTCATTTTTGTATTTTCTCCCCTAGCTTTGACCAGTTCGTGACCTTTCTTTTCCCGCATTTTGGGCTCGTGATCCTTCCCCCGCCCTGATTCCTCGCCCTTAAACCTGATTACGAGCCTCCCTGCTCCTACTCTTCACCTTAAGCCAGATCACGTGCCTCCTCGCTCTTACTCCTCATTGTCAAATAATCCCCTGCGCCGCATCATGTAATATCTGGCGCTTGCGTCCTCGCTCTCCTTCTTCTCACGCCATGCCTCGATCTCGCTTTTGATGGCAAGCATCTCGTCCACGACGACCTCGACCTTCTTTGGCTTTTCATATCGAAGATAAGCAGCCATTCGCTGCATGGCCTTGGGATTTCCCAGGTTCTTGGCGATCTCATTTCCAAGCGCTTCCTCGAACCCCAAGTGCTTCACCTGCCACACCAGCTCATCCCGCGCTTCCTTCCATTCCTCGCGTTCGTCAAACATTCCGTACCTTCTCCTTGTCCGTCCATTAGGACCGTGCGTCCTTTTGCAATGTTCCACCTGAAAAAATGCATCCTTAATCATTATGCCACGAAACTATGTTTCTGACAACCCGTAAGCACCTGTTCCCCTTCCCAAAACCTACTCGCTTTGTAATCATCCCAAATAGGAACCCTAGGATTAGATATTTTTGCTTGACGTTTCGCATTTTAAATGTTATATATTGTGTATATCGAATATATACATTATGCATTTGTCGAAGAAAACCTATTGAGATATTCAAAAAGTCCTTTCACCAAACTTTCGCGTCACGGAGGATCGATCCATGGAACAAAAACAATCAACAACCATTCAAGAAATGAATATGGAAAGTGCAACCGAAAATGCCATCGAAATACAGGATCTTACGAAACGCTATGATGGCTTTACCCTGGATCACGTCAGCTTTACCGTGCCAAGCGGCAGCATCATGGGCTTTATCGGCCAAAACGGTGCTGGAAAGACCACGACGATCAACTCCATCCTTGGCATCATTAAGAAGGACGGAGGAACGATCAAGGTTCTTGGCTTAGATCACGATAAGCAAGAAATCGAGATCAAGAATCAAATTGCCGCCGTCTTTGACGAACTTCCCTTTGCAGAGGACCTGAATGCGAAGCAGCTGAGCAGGATTCTGCGGGGCGTTTTTCCCGGCTGGGATCAAGCGCTTTTCCAAAACTATCTGGATCGCTTTCAGCTTCCCTCCAAAAAGAAATTCAGTCAGTTTTCCAAGGGCATGAAGATGAAGCTGCAGATTGCATCTGCTCTCTCGCATCACGCAAAGCTCCTGGTCATGGATGAGGCAACGACGGGACTTGACCCGGTGGTGCGCAACGAGTTTTTGGATCTTTTTTTGGAATTTATTCAGGAGGAGAATCACAGCATCCTTATGAGCTCTCACATTACCTCCGACCTTGAAAAGGTGGCGGACTACGTAACCTTTATTGACCGCGGGCAGATCCTGATCACGGGCATGAAGGATGAAATCCTGGACAATCACGGCGTGATCAAATGTTCCAAGGCAGACTTCGCACAGATCGATCCCAAAGATTACGTTGCCGCGCGACTTACCGACTTTGGCGCGGAAGTCATGGTGTCTGACCGCCATCTGGCATCCAAGAATTACAGTGGTCTGGTCCTCGACAAGACCACCCTCGAAGAGATCATGCTCTTCTATGTCAGCGCCGGCCGCAACGATCATTCCAAGACATTCAGCGCTATTTCTTAAGTGAGATTGTGTTATAAAGGAGAATGCCAAATGCTAAGTCTCATTTACAGAGAACTTCATCTTACCAGAAAAACCCTGGTCACCTGCCTGTTGGTTTATGGCCTTTTTGCCCTTCTGACCGACCTTTTTGCACTGAGCATGCAGGCTGGGAATCTCGCGAAATACTGCTCCGCAGAGGATCTATCTGCGCAATTACCTATGGTCCCCACGGCAGCCATATTTGGATACTTTATCCTTCTTGTCACCGCACCGGAAGCCATCTTCCAGGTCTTGGGCGTTGATTTTAAGACGCCTTGGCTCAAATATGCCCTGTCTTCCCCCAGAACCATTCGGGAACATATTGGTGCAAAGTATCTCGCTTACTTGCTCATGACGGGCTGTGCCTTCCTACTAGGTTTCCTTCACCTCATAATTGCCTGCGCGCTCTCTGGTCAAGGCATTCCTGACGGCATGCTTTTCCTCTTTTTCGTAAGCGCCATGCTGGTCATGATGGTTAGTTCCATTTTCTTGCCTATCGCCTATGCCTTGCAAAACATGGACTTTGTCAATGCATTATTCACCATCCCCGTCATCCTGTTAACTTTGGCATACGTACTCAGTGCCATAAACTTTTTCATTTTCACTCACCATGAAGACGCTGAGATTTTAGATTACGTGCAACATATTTTTCAAAAGCTTCAGGCTCTCACCAGCGCTCCCTTTTTCAACATTTTAAAACCCCTTGCACTATTGATCGCAATGCTTTTGATCATCGGAAGCTATTTCCTATCCGTTTCCATTTTAGACAAAAGGCGCCTCATAAAGGGCGGTACCAAGGGAGTCACCCAAAAGAAAGGAGGCAACCTATGATTGGCTTGATCCGCAAGGATTTCTACTTAAATCGAAAAATGCTTTTCGGATTTCTCGCCATGTGCCTTTTTTATGCCGTGATAATGATCGTTGTCAGTTTTTTCATGCGCACCACCATGTCAAAAGATGATCCCAGCTTCATGGCAAATGTCGCGCTTTTATCCATGACAAATGCCCTGCTCTTCTTTATGTGCTCGCTTTCCGTCCAATCCATGATGATGCAAACGGATCTGGGTAAAAAAACGCGGTATTATTTCAGCGCAAGCCCCGTTGGCATCAAGGGTTTTATTGCCAGCAAGTATTATGAATGCTTCCTGATCGCCTTCTTCACCTTTCTTTACTGCGAACTCTATGACCTCGTTCTGTCCGCAATAAATGGAACGCTCCTAAATAACAGTCTCATTCATTTGGCCTTACTCATCATGAGCGTAGCGGTACAAAGCCTCGCCATCCCTTTCCTGATTGGTTTCGGAAAACACGGAACACACATCAAAACTGTGTTCCTCTTGCTCCTCTTTGGCTGCGCCATTGTTTACGGACTGTTTGGTGACATTTCAGCTATTATGGAAAAAGGAGGCATCAACAATCTGTTACATAGCATGATGTCGCATGCCGACAATGACTCCATTATGGCAATTCTGCTAGGCGTAGCCTACCCGGCCCTGGTCTGCATCCTACTTTTGCCTCACATGTTTATTCTGCTAGTTTACGTGTCCTACCGCATATCCTGCGCGTTATTTAGAAAGGGGGCGATGACCTATGACGACTAACGCAGATTCCGAAAAAAAGAAGGCCATCGTCTCCATCCTGATCTTTCTTGCGACCTGCCTGGTCTTCGTGCTCTTGCAATGCTACGCCTACGCGCACTGGCAAGAAAAGGAAGTCCTCTCTTACGCGACTTATATGGCCTTCTTGTTCAGTCCGCTAATGGGCTGCGTTCTCGCAAGGCTTATCACGCGCGAAGGCTTTCGCGATGGCATCCTCTGGCCGAGATTCCTTGGAAATGGGAAGGCATATCTCCTCGCGTTCCTGATCCCGACCTTCACCGGATTCTTAGGGGCCATCCTTAGTGCGCTATTGCTTGGAGAAGGCCTGACCATCAAGCTCGAGGGCGGTATCCGCATGGGTATCCTGGCAGTGCTTTTGTGCTTTGCGCAGCTCTACTATGTGGCCTTTATCACGGCCGGCGAAGAGCTCGGATGGCGCGCCCTGCTTTATGACAAGCTAGAGATCCTGCTTGGGACGAATCTCGCCGTGATCCTTGGCGGCATTCTTTGGGGCTTATGGCATTTTCCGGTTCTTTACTACCTAGGGATCAATTTTGGGAAGGACTATCCTGGCTTTCCCTACCTCGGCATTCTCCTGATGTGCATTGCCACTGTCTTCATGGGCGCTCCTCTTTGGCTTGTAAGGAAGATAAGCGGTTCCGTGATCCCCGCCTGCGTATTTCATGGCGTCGTCGACAGCGTCTTTAGCGGCTTCCTCGCATTGTTCCTTACCGGAGAGGTCGCATCCAAATACATGTTCCAGATTGGGATTTACAGTCTCGTCCTTCCCAGCGTGATCGTTGGAATCCCTTCCTGGATTTACCTGCTCCGCCTTCGCAGGAATAAAGCATAAAAGAATACACAAATCAAAGAAATTATGATAAACTATGCGAAGGAGATTTCGCGTTTATCATGCAGGAGGAACCATGGACATCATCCTGTCAAATTCATCAAACGATCCGATCTATTTGCAGATCGTCAATCAGATCAAAGCCATGATCATCAGCGGAGAGCTTGCCGAAGGGGAGGCTCTCCCTTCGATGCGTAATCTGGCAATGCAAATGCGCATTAGCGTGATCACGACCAAGCGGGCCTATGAAGAGCTCGAGCGGGATGGGTTTATTGAATCCTATACGGGCAAAGGAAGCTTTGTGAAGGGTCAGAATGCAGAGCTTTTACGGGAAACCAACTTAAAGCAGATTGAAGAGCATCTTTCCAAGGCTGTTGACATTGCAAAAGTGAGCGGCATAGCATTAGAGGAGCTTCAGTCCATCCTTGCGCTGTTCTATGAATCCCCCACCACAGAATAAGCCATGTCAAATGAAACGACACAGCCGCTTTGGTTGTGAAATCTCGACAGGCTTTCCGAGAGGTTACGACTCATGTTCCAAAAATGGATGCAGCTTTTTCAAAAGAATAAGAAGGACATTTATTCTGCCGCAGGAGCCATTCTCGCGGTGGTTTTGTTGTACCTTTTTTTCCACCTGACGGGCATTGGCTGTCCCATCCATTTCGCGACGGGCGTCTCCTGTCCCGGCTGCGGCATGACCCGCGCTGCGTTTGCCCTCCTGCGCCTTCACTTTGCGGACGCATGGCATTATCATCCCTTGATTTACACCCTGCCCTTCGCCCTACTACTCTATCTATTTCGGAAGCGCATTCCCAAACGAATCTATCAAATTTGTGTATTTACTTTTATCGCATTATTTGTTAGTATATACCTAGTTCGAATATGTGATCCGACCAACGACATCGTAGAATTTCATCCAGAACAAGGATTTATCTTTCGAACAATCAAATACTTTTTTCCATGAACAAGGAGGATAAAAAATGTTCTGTAGTAATTGTGGTACGGAAGTACCGGAAGGTAGCAATAATTGCCCCAATTGTGGTGCTCCAATTTCTACCAGCGCAAAAATGAATAATGCAATGAATAACGCTGCTGACATGGCAAAGAATGCCTTTGGTGCAGCAGAGAAATCCCTTGGCAGTGCCTTCAACGACATCCGTGACAATTTGAATAATGATGGTAACATTCCTTCTGGAGGTCCACTAAAGACGGATCGCTCTTTGATTGCTTTCATAGTACTAAACATCATTACCTGTGGTATATATAGTTATTTCTTTGTATACACCATGGCAAGAGATGTCAACATTGCTTGTGAGGGTGACGGTGAGCAAACCTCTGGTCTCGTAGCGTTTATTGTTTTTTCAATGCTTACCTGCGGTCTTTATTCATTCTGGTGGGAATACAAATTAGGAAACAGACTTTGTGCAAATGCTCCTCGCTATGGACTTACTTTCCAAGAAAATGGTACAACCATTCTTATGTGGTGTATTATTGGTTCAATTGCTTGTTTAATCGGGCCTTATGTTGCAATGCATATCATGATCAAGAACACCAACACGATCTGTGCAGCATACAACCGTGTCAATGGTCTTGCATAATGTAAGGCAGAAAATTGACATTGCATAATGAATTAAAAAGAAACGGCATCGTCGTCCAAAAGCGACCATGCCGTTTTTTTATCCCGTTTCTTTACAGCTTCATCTCTGCTGCCCTTTTTATCCTACAAAGTTTTCTCATCCTATGATGTCTTAACGCCTTCCACCGTTCTCCTACCTTTAGGACTTTAGAATCGTCACCGTTCCCGCTGCTCCATCCACGGTCACCCGATCTCCCGTTTTCAATACCGTCGTGGCATTTCCGCAGCCCACGACCGCAGGAATGCCAAATTCCCTCGCTACAATGGCTGCATGAGACAAAGGCGCGCCAATGTCCGTCACCACGGCCAAAACCTTTGGAAACGCCAGCGTCCAACCGATGTTTGTTGCGCTTGTCACGAGAATATCGCCCTTTTGGATCTCCGAAATGTGACTGATGTCCTCTACGACATGAACCCTGCCCGTCACCTTCCCGACAGCGCCGGGAAAGCCCTGAATCACTTCGTCTGAAAGCTCCTTCCCATCGTTTGAGGATTTTGCCATCTCATCAGAAAAGAAGTCCCTTCTTGCCTGCGGATCGCTTTTCCACTTTTCCGGATCAAAACGGCCCAGGATCAGATTCGGGAAGCATGGATTCGCCGCATACGCTTCATAGGTTGCACGCCGTTTTTCCAGATATTGCAGCGCCTGGTTATCTCCTTTTAGGACGTCAAACACTTCGTCAAAGGTCAGCATGAAGACATTCTCACCAATGCCGCAAAGACTACCCGTTTTCAGCAAGTATTCCCGAAAAACGCAGAAGATATAGACGCCCTTGCTTCGAATGTCCTCACGGAATTCATTTGCATGAATAAAGGCCGCCATGCGCTTGTCAATCCACTTGCTCTTGGAAGGATACTTTTTCTTAAATTCCTTAAGGTTCGCCTCGTAAGCTTTTCTCTCCCGCTCCTGCATGGCGCGTATGTCAGAGCCATTCTTTTCATAGTCTGCCAAAAGCTCGTCCAAATATGCAGGATTCTCATATGGTCTTGGCGACATCAGCTCCATTTCTGAGGCACTTCTGTGACCACAGATCTTCAGGTACTCCTCCCTGCTCATCCTCCCATGCGCCACATCCTCCAGATATAGCAGTGGTTTCATGGAATCAATGACGCCCGTGCATCCGCCGCACAGACTCCGTGCCATCTCTTCCCCTGCCACCTTTGCAATCTTTTTCCGCGTGGTGAAAAGCGCGAGCATGGAGGTTCCGCACTCTGCAAGGATGGAGGCCAGACAGTCATTTAGCGTAGGGATCAGCACGGTATTCCAATACCCTAAAAGCTCTTCCTTGTCATCCATCTCCTTGATTTGCCTGATCAGCTCCCTTGAAATGTCTGGCAGCTCCGCGATCATGCGATGCTTTTCCTTCCGCGACAGCTTCGATTTGTTTTTGGGAAAGAAAAGATGAAATATGTTACGCAAAAATGCCCGTTTATCGAAATAGGTCAGGGGAATCTGCACTTCCTCGGGAATGTTTCCCGCAAGATCTCCCAAGGCTTCAAAGGCTTTTTCCTTTGACTTTCCAAAGCTCACCATGGCGGAGCACATGATGGAAATATTCATGTAAGGCTGCCCACAGACATTGTCGAGCCAATCCGGAAGTCCTAACAGCCCATTGATCTTTTCCAGGACGCTAAAGGTCATGGGGGATACGCTATTTAAGAAAATCTCGCCCACATTCGTTCTGGTCAGGAGCTTTCGCCCCGACAGACTTCCGTTGACCTCATAGGTGTCCATGTTTAGCCTTCGCAGCGTCGTGATGGGGCGCGCCTGCAAAATATAGACCTTCCCCCCTGACACCGCCCATTCAATGTCCATCGGCATGCCATAATAGCTTCGAATGCTGCGACAATACTTTCCGAGAGTCTTACCATACCGCGCCATGGGCGAAGCATTTCCCTCTTCACAGACAAGCGTATCCGTCCGAATGGTAAACTCGGCCGCATTCTCCTGCCCTGAAACAAGCTTTTCGCCCTCGCCTGCCACAAAGTTACCGATCATGACGTCATCCCGTCCGCTGATGGGATCACTTGTGAAGACCACGCCCGCATACTCCGGCTTTACAAATCGTTGAATCACCACGGCCATGCCAAGCCTCTCTAAAGAAAAGCTTTCTCCATAGCCCATAACGCGCCCATTCCCTGCGGAAGCAACGACCTGCTCCAGCGCAGTCATGATCTCTTCTTTTCTAACATTCGTAACCGTCTCATATTGCCCCGCAAAGGAGGCACTTTTCCCATCCTCTCCAATCGCAGAGGAGCGCACCGCATAGGTATGTCCCGAAGGAAAACGTTCGATCAGCTCCTCAAGCTCCTCCCGCGCCTTAGGACTAATCTCACCCGCGCAAAAGGCATCCTCAGAGATGGCATAGCCCTCAGGAATCGGCAGTTTTAGATATTTGATCATGCGGTCCAGCGATAGTGCTTTTCCGCCAATCTTCCCTTCTTTTTCAGCAGGAACCCTTCCAAGTGAATATATGTAGCTCATGTTTCCCTCATCAATAAATCAAATCTCATGTCTAAAAACTTTTGCAGTTCCTCATCATTCTCGAGATCTAATCCAAAATCTCTTTTGATATCGTCCTTTCGATAGACGATCAGTTGCATCATAGTCGACAGCTCATAGGCAATCAGCCTGCATTCCATGTTGCTTTTCCTTCCGCCATAATGCCTGACCACAAAAGGATAACTAAAGGATTCCTCGCCCAGATCCCTTCGAAAAAGCACGTGACTTGTGATCGCTTTCGTCAGCTTATAATTGCTCAGCAGAGATTTAATCACAATAAAATGAAGTCTTTTTAAGGTCTCCTTCGGAGACAGGTCTGCTGCCAGAATCTCTTCAACTCCCTGTTCCTTCAAAAACGCCTCATATTTTCGATGAAAAACCTGATGCAACAGGCTTTCTCTAGACCCAAAGCAGTAATTGATCATGGATGGCTTTATGTCCGTTCGGGATGCGATCTGCCTTGAAGTCACCTCCATGGGATCCTTCGCTTCCTCCATCAGTTCTGCCGTTGCCTGAAGAAGCTTTTCCTTTGTAATCTCTAGTTTTTTATCCTTTTGCATAAGCACCTCGCTCATTATTGAACATGTTCAATAATATACTAACAAAATTGCAGGTGACTGTCAATATTCAAATTTACAGCTACCTGCATAATGTTTCTAACCATGCATGGCTTTCAGCCAAATCCTTCGTATTGCCAATACGCATAGCACAAGACCAATCGGAAATACGATTCCGGCAAGGATGCCTGCCTTCAAATTATCCCCTGCCATTTGAGATATGTTTCCTACTAAGGTCGGAGCTACGGTTCCTCCCAAGTCCCCGGCTAATGCAAGAAGTGCAAACATTGCCGTTCCGCCCTTTGGAATGGTTTTTGAGGCGACACTGATAGATCCCGGCCACATAATGCCGACGGAGAATCCACAGAGCGCGCAGCCTATTAACCCCAGGGCAGGAGCATTCCCTAGCCCTGCAAGCAAATAGCAACCAACGCAAAGGATTCCTGAGAAAATCATAAAGGCTGACAGATCAACCTTCTCACCAAATTTACCATAAAGAATTCTGCTGATCCCCATACATATGGCAAACCCGCATGGCCCTGCCAGATCACCTACCGTTTTTGACACTTGGAGTGCAGACTCCGCGAAGGCAGATGCCCACTGAGTCATAGCTATTTCAGAAGAACCCGCGCAGACCATCAGCACAATAAATATCCAAAAAAACTTTGTTTTCAAGAGCTGTCCCATGGTCAGGCCTTCCCCGTCCTCCACAAGCTTCTCTATGGGACAGGTGACAAAATTGTAGATATTATAAATTGGGATCAATGCCCAAATGCAGGCAAGAATTCTCCAATTCTCCAATCCAAAGATCGTGAAGAACAATGTCGAAAGCAAAATAACCCCCAAAAAGCCCCAGCAATAAAATGAATGTAACAGACTCATCATGGACTCTTTGTTTTCAAATGGGCATGCCTCTATGATGGGGCTTGCCAGCACCTCGATCAAACCGCTTCCAATGGCATAAACGATGACACAAATCAGGATTCCAAGGAACGGCGTCGGAGCCATGTCCGGAAGAACGGCAAGGCTGGCAAGTCCCACGCCACATGCAATTTCTGAAGTAATAATACAGGGGCGATACCCTATTTTATCCACCGCCTTTGCACAGATAAAATCGACTACCAGCTGCGTCAAAAAGAATACGGCGGATATAACCGCCAAATTGCCAAAAGAAAGCCCATAATCTTCATGAAAGGTCATGTATAACAACGGGAGAAAATTAGCGCAAATAGCCTGCGTCACAAAGCTTAAATAACAGGCAAGTAAGGTTTTTTTATATTTCCGACGTGTGTGCATAACATACTCCTAAGTTCAAAATGATTCCCGCAAAACCATCCCAACAGGGTGATCTTACAGCTGCGCCGACATTTCAAAAAGCTCCTCCGGCATGTATTTCTTTTCCGACATTTTGGCGCGATAGAACTCAATATATTTTTCCATGTAGGTAAAATTATAGGTTTTTCCGATGAGTTCCTCGGTATAATACTCTGCCAGTCCCTCAAGTCGGTCGTATGCTTCTATCGAATAAGGAATTTTCTTTCCTAGCAGCATAATGATATATTCATGCAGAAACATGTTCCTGGCCGAATGGTAGTCCCTGTCGACACTGAAAAGATCATAGACATTCCCATCCTCCGATTCATACAGGATTGCCTCGACTCCGTGCTCAATAGAACTGATTAGCGATGCGCAAAAAAGCTTTTCATTTTTGATTCCCACAAGCACTTCAGCCTTTTCCTCAAGTCCTTCTTCATCAAATCTCCTTTGCCATTCCTGCGCGGCTTTGGCAAGACGTTTTTCCTCTTCCGGCCATATCCTTGTGCAATAATCCTCATGATACTTTACAAAAATGCCAAGGATCTCCAAAAGCGCATCCGTATAAGCTTCGAAGCCCTGAAAGCCCCCCTCGCCTTTGATCTTATTTATGGCATCCTGCGCATTTCCGGCATACATCCCTATCCAGAAGAGCTTACCATCATATTCGCCGCCCTTCATCGTCAGTTCCTTCTCATATTTCTTTAAGATCGCAACGTCTTCCGTTGAAACGCTGTCATGATGCTTGTTTCCATATGCATTATCATAGCCTACCTTGGCCACGGACATCAAATGAAAGAAATAATTATTGTCCTTGTCATAAACACATTGAATCTTCCCCATGATTCACCCCCATAACGAAAACATACTTATCCCAGTTCATTCTGAACCTCTTATCATAATATCATCTTTGAAAATAGCTTTCAAGGATACAAATCAAGCATTTGCCAGACAAACATCTTTGAAGTATTCGACTGCAGGGATCCATACAGATCGATACTTCTGGTATCACAGATACCGGTCAATGCCTGGTATGACATCTTTTCGGATCATACCTACGCAGAGGCGAGCCTTGCTCGCGTCCTCAATGAATCGTACCGTTTGGAAATGAACGGATAGAATATGAGGAATTTCGAACCTATTAACAAACATAAAAACGGATAGCGCACCGTTGGTGCGAATCGCCTGTACCGCTCACGCGGTACAGGCGTACCGTTTATCCGAATTGTGCATGCGTATTTGCGCAAATTATTCTGGTCTCAATTTTTCATAAGAAAAAATGTCCGTTTACTTTACTTCCTCCGCTTTCAAACTCTCTGCTTGCAACTACCACATAATCTTTGGCATTATCACCCTATTCACTTTGCCAATTTTTCCATTTTTTCTTCAATGGCAATAAACCGCTCTTCTTTGCGAACCGGATCATATCTTTCCTGTCCCAAATATGGCAAGTAATACCATGCTGTATTATGAGGCAAACTCTCATCGCTTGTGGTTTTGCAGATTTTTTCGACATACATAAGCATATTTTCAAGACTTGTCAAAGTCTCAGCTTTATTACCTAAAGCAACATAATAGGTTGCCATATACCTGTATAACATAGCAATGTTACCATCCAGAATAGCAGGCTTTTCTTCACCTATTATTTCCGTTATGAACCTGCAAAAGTCTATCATACGCTCAAAATAACGTATTTTGGCTTCCCACTTGTCCTCCTCATTCGGAAGAATGTATGCCACATAATCACGAAGTCTGTTTACCAAGCAACGGCTCATTGTTATCAGGCAGTCCCAGATTTCATCTTCTTTCTGGTGTGCTCCGTCATATAAATCTGTAATAAACATTTCTCTGCATGAATTGATGCTCGGGAGCATTTTTACAACTTCATCATATCCCTGTTCATCCTTAAAAGCTTCTTTATAAAGTACAGCCAAAAACCTGACACATTCAAACCTGAAATCGTAATCATCCGACTGCCTTATAAGATCGCGCAGCATTTTCTCTGCTTCCCTAAGATATGCCTTATTCGGATTCTCCTCAAACCTTTCAGAGCATAAAGCCTTTGCCAGCGAAAGACGTATCTTCATATCACTTGGGAAATCTGCATGAGCCTCCCTCAACAGGTCTATCGCAGAAGGATTATACCCGCAATCCTCTATATGGTTTATTGTAGTATAAATATTCTCACGCCTTGATTCACGTTCCGAAAGCTTTACACCTAGCAGCTCATCCACACTAATGCCAAAGAAGCCGGCAAGATCAGGCAGGTACTCTATTGCGGGATATCCGGATTCAGATTCCCAACGGCTGATAGCCTGAGGAGTAACTCCAATGCTCTCAGCAAGCCTTTCCTGTGTAATGCCTTTCTGATTCCTTAATTTTTTTATATTCTCACCTATTGTTATATTCATTCCACATCACTCTCCCATATTATTTGCAACTCAAATACTGTTACCTTTGTTTCTCCTGTAAGCTTACAAACAAAGCATAACAGCAAAACACAAGTAAATCAATTATCAATTCATTGTTGTCATATAAACGATTCGTTGTAACCAGACAAAAAGCACGCCGAAAGGGCTGTCGCCCTATAAACGCAAAAAATAACGCCAGGTAAATGCAAGCATTTCCTGGCGTATTGTATTTGCGTTTGCACGGCTTGTAGCTTTCGCGCATTATCTCTTGCATAACGCTAAACCACGTAAATAGGCACTTTAATTAATTTTTGGGTGCTGTACGGGTGCAACGCAACAAGACTTACGTGCACTCTCAACAGTGAATAGAATCAGCAGCATGATACCAATGGACTTCAAAACCTTATGCCCCCGTTTCGTTTCATTTTTCATTCTTGACCTCATCTCAATTAGTTTTATCAAGCAGTTCCAACCCATAGGTCTTGACATCGCCGTTTACGGCATCAAATATCCATTCACCGACGCTTCTGTCATTTCCGAGCTTGTCAAACACATTTGCAGAG
>JAEEGG010003732.1_pt1 | contig 37740 bp, 40 predicted proteins | sample 9134161 | NCBI WGS metagenome assembly JAEEGG01 (sample SAMN16246543, study PRJNA631951) | gut metagenome | biome: gut microbiome; feature: rumen; material: CR-attached | host: Bos | place: Iran: Karaj | collected 2018-10
AGGCTTGTAAGCCTCACTGTTGTATGGCAACTGCAGACACAACAGTGCATCCTGGATCTTCTGCGAACTGACGTGTATGGGCTTTCCATTAAGATAGGCGCCCCCACCCTGCCAGGCATAGAAGCACTCATCGGCGCAGATCTCATAGACCACACCAATGAGAATCGTCTTCCCTTGCAAGAGTGCGATGCTGACAGCGTATGGCGCATACTGATGGATGAAGTTCGTCGTACCATCAAGGGGATCCACCACCCAGAGCAACTGCTCCGCATCGTGACCAGCCAACCCCTCTTCGGTGATAAAGCCAGCCTCTGGCAACAGCTCCCGAAGTGCACTGACTATCAGCTTTTCCGAGCCCTTATCCACATACGACACATAGTCATGGGCATGCTTACGCTCCACACTGTCAAGTGAGAACTTCTGCCGTTCCTCCCTGATATAATCACCAGCGCGTTTGGCTATCTCGCACACTGCCAACGTATATTTCTCCAACTCCCCGAAAGCCATAAATACAGAAAAAAGTGATTTCCTTTATTTCTTGATGAGCGATGCCACCCAGAGGATAGCAACAGCGCCGACAATAGCTGTACCAAGCTGACCTAAGATGCCACCCCATGTGATGCCCAGCTGGTCGAACAGCCAACCACCGAGTACACCACCAAAAAGTCCAAGTACCAGATTCATGACGAATCCCATACCACCACCTTTCATTAACTTACCAGCGCAAAAACCCGCCAGACATCCAATAATAATTGATCCAATGATACCCATATTGATTCTTTCTATATGATTTAACGGCGCAAAATTAGACAAAAAAGCCGAAAGTGCAAAACTTTCGGCTGATTTTTCTTGATTTAATGAGATCAGTTCTCTGCTTCAACGAGGCCTTTTTCTGTCAGGACGGCGAGTACATTTGAAGCCGACTGGCGGTCTTTCTTACTGCTGACGGCATTATAGCGAGCGAGCAGATGGGCATCGTTGGCGAGCAGCTTCGCCATAAAGTCATCGTCGATGCGCGTCACGGGGTAACGGCCCTTTTCATTGGCATCCGTATCAATGAGATAGCAACGATGGTTGTCCAGCTTTTTCCTACTCAGCCAGAGTGCCGTAGAAGTCGATCTCAGGGCGATGCTGGGGCCAATCGGTGTAAATACACTCGCCACATCTGCCCCCAAGCCCATCAGGAAAGCGCCGTTGTTGATATGATAGACTGCGATGAGCAGCTTATTGCCGGCATAAGGATAAGCCTGCACATAGTTCTGTGTATCAAGAATAATGTCTTTGCAACGCAGATTGCGACAGTTCACGTACAGCTGTTTGCCGAAAGTGATGGCAAAGACCTCCTTCTTCAGAATACGGTCAACCTCCTTGTCGCCCGACTTCACCTTAATGTCTGACTCATCCATCTTTATTTGGGGAATCATCTCCGAGCGTCCGTCCACAAGCGACTCGATGGTATTCCAGTTATGAGCCTTATAGTCAGAATAGGTCATACAATACTTTGCAGGTTGTGCCATCATCATCGTTGGCAGACAGCTAACCATCATCATCAAAACTAACTTTTTCATTGTTTATCCTTTCTTTTAAAATTCTACAATCTTGTTCGTGTCATGATTTGTTTGACGGTGCAAAAGTAGGTCAGTATATCCAGACCACCAAGTTTTCGGGCAAGAATCCCCCATACTTGTAGCGACACATAGGCTTATTTACGACAAAAGGGCCCGAAGGCCCTCCTATTGTGTCGCATCCAAATATCTAAATGAGCAGTTATTTCTTATGAAGCAATGTGGTGGTGAGTACGTTTTCACCATTAACGTACGCATACTCAACGGTGTCCATCATGTGGATCACCATGAAGATTCCTAACCCACCTATCTGACGCTGTTCCATGGGCAGGGTGACATTAGGCATTTCTCTTTCGAGAGGGTTGAATGGTACCCCCCCGTCGCGGAAACGCATTGTGTACCCATCCTCCTCACCCTGAATCTCAAAATCGATGTAATCGCTTCCAGAATAGCTGACGATATTCAGCACCAGCTCCTCAATCACCACACGGATGCCCCTCCACATGTCTGGATCCAGCGATGCCAGTTCCTCTGTCTGGGCGATGGTTTCGATGATTTCGATGCTTTTGCCCTCTATGGGTTGGAAATGTAACTGCTTCATCTGGTTAGCAAAATTAGCGTTTCTTTTCGGTGAGGTACATACCTGTAAGGATCAGTATGGTACCAAGGATGAAATAGATGGTGATCTGTTCTGAGAGAACGACCCAGGCAAAGAGAATGGTGGTGACGGGATTGAAATAGACGTAGTTGGTGGCGATAACGGGGCCTAACTTCTTCAATACCCAGTTCCAGGCCAAGAAACAGGTCATCGATGCGACACAGCCCAAGAACAGCAGGTTGAGGAGGATTGAAGGATTGAAAGATTGAAAGATTGAAGAATGGAAGATGGTGGCCTCGTCGGGCTTCAGGAGGTAATAAGGAATCATCGCAAACAGGCCGTAGAAGAACACCTTGCGTGTGACAAAGACCGTGTCGTACCTCATGTTGGCAGAGATCATCAGCAACGAATAGAAACCCCAACAGAGGGCTGCGGAGAAAGCCAGCGAGTCGCCTATAGGTGAAAGATGGAGTACAAAATGGCCATTCAGCACCACGACAACAACACCAATTGCAGCCATCACCATGCCAACGGACTGCGCCCGATTCAGGCGCAACGACTTGTAGAACAGCGAGATAAGCAAGGCAGCCACTAAAGGCGAGAGACTGACTATCAGCGACGTGTTCGTGGTGGTGGTATAGTTCATCGCTGTGTTCTCCGTGAGGAAATAAAGCGTGCCTCCTGTCAAGCCCAAGGCGAACATCAGCAGTTCATCCTGCCACACCTTGGAGAACCAGCGGTGGTTTCTCGTAAGCGAATAGCCTAACAGCAGGAGATAGGCAATGATAAAACGCAACGTGAAGATCTGTGCTGGGGATAAACCACTAAGTAGCAGCAACTTGGTGCAGACGAAGGTCGAGCCCCAGATTGCCACTACTATAAAGGCTACCAGATGGTAGATAAGTTTATTGCTTGATCTCAATGTCGCGCTTTACATTATTTCGGATCTTCGTAAGATAACCCTTCATGCCCTCAGCATCCTTATTGTCGATAATCTCCAACAGCTCCTTCAGCTCCGTACGGATCTGAGCCACCTGATCGTGGGTGTAGGGGTTGAAGAGGATTTCCTGAAGCAGATAGTCGTCCTCGTTGAGTACCCCCTTGGCAATGCGCATGTGGCGCTTGAAGGTGGTACCTGGCGCATCCTGATGCTTCATGACAGCAGCAAACACGAATGTTGACACAAAGGGGATTGACAGCGAGTAAGCCACCGTCTTATCGTGCTCCTCGAAGGTGTACTCGTAGATGTTGAGTCCCAGCTTCTGGTAGAGGTCCTTGAAGAAGATACGTCCCATATAGTCGCCCTCGCTGATGATGATGGCATTCTCCTCAGAGAGCTGCTGCAGGTTGGCAAACGTAGGACCAAACATCGGGTGAGTCGATACATAGCGCATGCCTGTACTCTCATAGAACTCCTTCATATCCGTCTTCACGGAGGCGATATCGCTGATGATACACTCCTTGGGCAGATAGGGAATCACCTCCTTGAATACAGGTATCGTATATTTCAGCGTGACGGCATTGATCAGCAGTTCCGGCTTAAACTCGCGTATCTCCTCGTAGGAAGTAAAACGCTGACAGTTGTAGGTGAAGCGCATCCGTTTGGGATCGCGCTCAAAGACTGCTACCTCGTGGTCGAAACTCAGCAGGTCGATGAAGAAACTTCCCATCTTTCCTGCTCCCATTACTAATATTTTCATATTATAATGTAAAAATTAGAAAATGTAACAATGTAAGAATTACTTGTTAATGATCTCTATTTGTTGACGGACAGACTCCTCGTGGATATTCTCAAAGACGTGAGCCACAAACTCTGGATCCATACCACAGAGCGCACCCTGAGCACCACGCTTGTTCAGGATCTCATTGTAGCGGTTGGCCTGCAGCACCGTCATGTTGTGCTCCTTCTTATACTGACCAATCTCACGGCATACCTTCATACGCTTGGCAAGCAGATCCATCAACTGATTGTCGAGCTCGTCGATCTCCTTACGGAGCTGTGAAATACCCTCTGTCATCGTGTGCTCATCACGGATCACCAACAGACTCAGGATGTAGTCGAGCACATCAGGGGTCACCTGCTGCTTGGCATCACTCCAAGCCTTGTCGGGGTCGCAATGGCTCTCAACGATCAGACCATCGAAACCAAGGTCCATTGCCTGCTGACAAAGCGGGGCAATCAACTCACGACGACCTCCGATATGTGAGGGATCACTGATCAATGGCAACTCTGGGATACGGCGACGCAACTCGATGGGGATCTGCCACATCGGTGCATTGCGGTAGATCTTCTGCTCGTAGCTTGAGAAACCACGATGGATGGCACCTAAGCGCTTCACACCAGCCTGATTCAGACGCTCCAACGCTCCTACCCACAACTCCAGGTCGGGATTCACAGGATTCTTCACAAATACAGGCACATCGACACCCTTCAGTGCATCAGCTATCGCCTGCATGGCAAAGGGGTTGGCAGAGGTGCGGGCACCAATCCAGAGAATATCAATGCCATATTTCAGACACAGCTCTACATGCTCTGGTGTAGCCACCTCGGTAGAGACCAGCATCTTGGTGTCTTCCTTCACCTGCTTCAGCCATGCGAGCGCAGGCTCACCATGACCCTCAAAGCCACCTGGCTTGGTACGAGGCTTCCAGACACCTGCACGGAAATTGTGGCAGCCTTTCATAGCCAACTCGCGGGCTGTGGTCATCACTTGTTCCTCAGTCTCTGCAGAGCATGGGCCTGCAATCACGAAGGGACGTTCATTGTCACTCGGTAAATTCAGTGGTGCTAATTCTAGTTCCATAATTATATTGCTTTTTTGATTCTTTCTAATGCTTGTTGGATTTTCTCTTCTTTGGCACAGAGGGAGATGCGGATGTAGCGCTCACCGTTCGAGCCGAAGATGAAGCCTGGGGTGATGAAGACACGAGCCTCGTGAAGAACCTTTTCCGTCAGGTCCTCGACATTCTTGATGTCAGCGGGAATCTTTCCCCAGAGGAACATACCCACCTGGTTCTTATCATAGGTACAACCCAGTGCATCCATAATCTTCTCTGCCCACTGGCGGCGACGGGCATAGGTGTTGATATTATACTCACGATGCCAAGCCTCATCATTGTTATATGCCTCTGCAGCAGCCAGTTGAATGCCACGGAAGGTGCCGCTCTCGATATTCGACTGTACCTTCAAGATCCATGAGATAAACTCAGCATTGGTGGCACAGAGACCCACACGCCAACCAGGCATGTTATGACTCTTCGACATCGAATTAAACTCGATGCAGCAGTCTTTGGCACCTGGTATCTGAAGGATGCTCAGATGCTCTTCGCTCAGGATAAAGCTGTAGGGGTTGTCATTCACCACCACGATACCGTGATCCTTGGCAAACTTCACCAGACGCTCATAGGTCTCACGCTGCGCACGTCCACCTGTCGGCATATTCGGATAGTTGGTCCACATCAGTTTTACACGAGAGAGATCCATCTTCTCAAGTTCTTCGAAGTCAGGTTGCCAACCATGATCCTCACGCAGGTTGTAATTCACGATCTTAGCCCCCAAGATCTTCGAGAGCGAAGTGTAGGTAGGATAGCCTGGATTGGGCACCAGCACCTCATCGCCAGGATTCACAAAAGCGAGGGTGACATGAAGGATTCCCTCCTTTGAGCCAATCAGGGGCAGCACCTCTGTCTTGGCATCGAGATCAACGTTATACCAACGCTTGTAAAAACCTGCCATCGCCTCGCGCAATTCGGGTGTACCCATCGTGGGCTGATAGCCGTGAGCATTGGGCTGACGCGCCACCTCACAAAGCTTTTCGATGGTCTGCTCCGATGGTGGCATATCAGGACTGCCAATGGCGAGACTGATGATATCCTTGCCCTCTGCATTCATCTGAGCCACTTCCTTCAGTTTCCTGCTGAAGTAATATTCACTAACGAGCGACAGGCGCTCTGCCGGTTCAATTGGTTTGTTTGCCATCTTTATATTCTCCTAAAATCTTTAAATCTTTGGTTAATGGGATAATCGCATCGATCGACTGGCGGTATCGCGTGAGATCGTCGTACATCACATCGACATAGAACAGATACTCCCACTCGTGCCCGATAATCGGCAGCGACTGAATCTTCGTGAGGTTGATCTTGTAGAATGAGAGGATGGCCAGCACATGAGAGAGCGAACCCTCCTCGTGGGGCAGTGAGAAGACGATGCTCGACTTGTTGGCCTCTGTCAGCGGGCGCAACATATCTGCCTTGTTGGGATTCGACACCACGAGGAAACGGGTGAAGTTGTGCTTATTGTCCTCAATGTGATCCTCAAGCACCTTCAGGCCATACAGCTTAGCGGCCTCAGCATGACAGATCGCAGCCCAGCCCTTTTTCTGTCCCTCAGCAATCATCTTGGCAGAGCCTGCCGTATCCTCAGCTTCCACATTCTTCAACTGAGGGTGCTGAGCCAGGAACTCACGGCACTGCATCAGGGCTACGGGATGGGAATGGACTTCAGAAATCGTATCCCAATCATCCTCTGGCAAACAGCAGATGCAATGTGAGATGTGGAGCTTATGCTCCCCTACTACGGTAGTACCACTGTCGCGCAACAACTCATAGTTATGCAGCAGACTACCAGCAATCGTATTCTCGATGGCCAACATGCCGATGGCTGTGGGATCTTTCTTAATCGTATCAAAGACCTGCTCGAAGGTTGAACAGCAAATGAGCTGTATCTGTTCTCCTTCGAAATACAGGTGTGCCGCAATATCGTGGAACGACCCGATCAGTCCTTGAATGGCAATTCTCTTCATTTTACTTTTTTACCTTTTTACTTTTTTACTTTTTTACTTTATTTACCTTCAAATAAAAGCTCCGCTTTCACCTTGTTGTGAAGCGGAGCCTTATTTTATCTTCATATTTTCAATCTCAAATCTTACTTACGGCCAACCGCTTCACAATTGCTTGCAAAGTAAAAGTAATAACCGTAAAAGTATGCATTCGACATTGACATATTCCTGTTTTTTTGCGTTATCGGGTGCAAAAATATCACTTTTCTGCGAAACTAACAAATATTTTGCAAGAAAAATAGCGATTTAGCTTACATTTTCTCATTTAAGCTCCGTCAGACGGGCTTTTGAGTCTATAGGATTGGCATAGATGCCCAAGAAGATGTCCTTCAGCACATCAGGTTCTGCAATGTCGAACTTACCCAGTTGCTCCATATAAGTCATAAAGGTCTTAAGTTCCTCATCGGTGTAGCGTTCACGATAAAGCTGCTGACCGAAACGCAGGTCATGTGCGATAAAGTTGTTGGGGGTGAGCTGATAGGCCGAGATGATACGTTCATCGAGCAACTGGGCTACCATACGATGATATTCATTGTTGGTGCAGTGTTCAAACTGGCGCAGATCAGTCTCTGTCACTTCCGGACAGAAAGTGATATTCACACGTCCCTTGGGTTGCGCAATACCTGTGAGAATACTGTTCAGATCCTCACCTGGCTTCTTAACGTACCTGCTGAAGCGAGACTGATAGAGCTCAAGAGCCTTCAGGATATCGCATGACTCCCACTCATAGCTTACAGATACGGGGATGATATGCAGGTCGGCAAGAGCCTTGATCTTATCCATGGGTTCACTCATACAGAACATCTTCACAATGCCCTGATCCGTCTGATCTACACCATCCTTGGTGCGCCCGTTGCGCTGGGCTATCCAAAGACTCTGACCTTTCTCTGTCAGCACATAGCGGATATAATCGCTGAGATGCTTCGATGCATGATAGAAGTCCTTCATGTTGCCCCCACGCTCCACACGGAACATCTTATTGGCCTTACCGATATCGATGACAAGCGGCGACGACATCAGGTTGGCACCAAAGGTAATCTCGGTCGTCTCGTGCCCGTTCTTATACAATATATACTGCAACAGACAGGCATCAAGCATGATGTCACGATGGTTGCTCACATAGAGATACTGTTTCTGGGGATTAAGTTTCTCAACACCACTATAGGTGAAAGCAGTGGTAGAACGGGCGATGACCTGTTCGTTGACACATCGCATCACCTCTAACTGGAAGTCACGGATTGTACGGAACGACAGCATCATCTTCCTGACATCCGCAGGATTATGCCCAGGATAGACATAAGTACACAACAGACCGAAGAAATCGCTTTCTACGATACGCTGCATCGCAGCAGGTATCTCACTGTCGTAATAAGGACGGATATCGTCAAACTGATTATTCATCATCATTTATTAGTCTTGATAAATCTATGATATTAGATGTAGCAGTTGCTGAATTTAATTCTGAAGCAAGATGGACATGCAGATTGGCAGGCTTCGGCTCGCAAGATGCCGCCAACGCCACCTCATCAGGGTCGTCAGCATAAGAGTGGATTTCCCATTCCGGATGTACTAGTGCCATCAGCAAAGAGAACTGTCCCTTTCCTGCATGAATGACAGATACCTTGTTGGAATCAGCATCCGTCAGTTGACAGTCGTCTATCCATTTGCTGAAATCATCATAACGTTTCAGCAATTGGCGCGTTTCTTTCTCTACACCTATTCCTTTATAGATATGCTTGCTGATGATATAATGATGGAAGTAATGCGTATTCTCTATCTGACGGCGAATCTGCTCATAATGGTTCATATAGAGATGCTGAATGCGCTTAGTGATACCCAGTTCTGTATCACCATACTCCCCTAACCTATCAGCAGGAATACGTTCGCCAATCACCAGATCCACCTGACCGCGTGAAGCCAAACCACTGCCTTTAGGCATCACATGACCTGTACCATGAATATACATCGGCAAGAGGTCAACACCCAGTTTCCTTGAGAGATAGAAAGCCCCCTTGTGGAAGCGTTTGATACCCTCATTGCTTCGCAAACCCTCTGGGAATATCACCACACTATAGCCATCAGCCACAGCCTGTGCCACCTGTTGCTCTATGTTCTCAACAGAACTTCTGGCATTCATAAAGCGCGACACCTTGAACATCGTTCTCACAAAACGATTGCGCCACACTCTGTCGCCTGCCATAATCAAGATACGAGGATTCAGCGAAAGGATATAGATGGGGTCGAGCATCGACTGGTGATTACAGATGATGATCGAGCCTTTTTCGAACTGCTCGTCCACCTCGTTGTGCACATTAAACGGCACGCCCCAGATATGGTTTACATCCACCTGCATGGACTTATGGATTATCCGATGGAACCATGCCTCCTTTTTCTTGTTCTTGTCGGGCAGGATGCTAACCACCAACCCGAACAAGCTACCATATAGCAGTTCTGTGAGATAAACCACGGTGCAATAAATAATGCGGATGATCTGCTCGATTGTAACTGGTGTTCTGCGGATCCTGTTGTTGGTCTTGGTGAGCCACCCAAAGATAAACGGTGGTATCACCCAAGCCATCAGAACAACCGTGAACATACCCACGATCGTGACTTCTGCCAACGAATGCAGGGCCGGATGCTTGGCTACGATCAGGGAGCCCATGCCGATAAACATGATCAAGGCCGAGATGACGATGCTGTTCTTATAGGAAGGCAGCAGTTTCTTGCGGTAGGCATATTCATTAATCAAGCCATCGGTGATGAAGATGGTATAGTCGTCGCCCTGACCAAAGATAAAGGTTGCCAGGATCACATTGACAATATTGAACTTCATGCCGAAGAGCACCATGATTCCCAGAATCCAGATCCATCCTATCGCCATCGGCAGGAATGCCAACAGGCTCAGTTCCAGTCGTCCGAACGACAGCCACAGGAAGATGAACACGATAAATCCACAGGCAAAACCGATGTAATTGAAGTTGTCGGAGAGTGTGCTTGCCACCGCTCCGTTCATTCTGACGAAATCGAAGGAGAAGCCCTTTGAACCTAAATGCTCATTCAAGGTTGACTCTAAAGCAACATGATCCTTGCCGCCAGCATTAATGACATCAATAACGGCACAGCGGCCTGTGTTCGTGCTGAACGAATTGTTCAGGAATACTGAGCGAACAGGCTCGAAATAATCAAACGGTTTTGGAGAGTAGTCTTTGGTGATGATCTCATCAAAACCTTCAAATGCCTCATCACTGAACCCAAACTCAGAAGCATGTGCCTGGAGCATCGACTGTACCTCTGTACGATGCTGTTTCCAAAACTCGTTCCATCGCTGGATGCGTTGCTGCTGCTCTGTCTCAGAACAAATGAGACTGGTTACATCGGAATAGCCATTCAAAGCACCATTCTGCTTTAACTGTTCCAGAAGCGGTGTCAGCTTCAACCTCTCATGAAGTGCCTCATTCCAGTCGGCACCTTCTGTCACCACATACACATTAACCGTATCATTGATACCTACAGATGCATTCATATCGCCCAACAGCTGCTTCTGTTGGTCAGTCATATAGTTAATATGGTGCATGTTCGTATCAAACGATGTGTCTAAGCTATAATAGCCAAAGAAGAGTGTCAGGATGAAGATGACCCACAACAGCCAGCGATGGCGCTCAGGTGATCCTGAAGAGATTCTGCCAAATACCAGCCGCTCCTCTCCTACCTCAGCCCTTACCTTCACAAGATGCGGTAAGAAGATCAGCACAAAGAGAATGGTACCCACCAACATCAGGGCAGCAAAGATGCCCAGATCGCGCAAGGCTGGAGCATCAAGCGGCATCAAGCTGGCAAAGGCACCCACTGTCGTGATATTACCTATCAGAAGTGGAGCCACCATCTCCTTCAAGATCTCCCGGGCAGTACCACCACGATCGGTATGGGCAATAAAATGCAACGGGTAGTTGACTGCGATACCAATAATCATGGAGCCTATGCCGATGACAATCAAGGACACATCACTTCGGATGACAGAGATCAGTCCCATGGCAAACAGCCATCCGAACAGGATGGAGACACCTATCAGCAACAAGTTCTTCACCTTCCTGAACGCAAAGATCAGCAATGTGAGGATCAGCGTGATGGCGATGGTGATGGCCCAATGGCTATCGCTCTTAATCTGATTGGCATTGCCGACAGCGATGACTGGTGCTCCCGTGATGGCAACATCGACGTCAGGAACAGCCTTCATGGTCTCGTTGACGACACTATCCACATATTCCACCAGCAGGCTGTTGTTAGCCGACTCCATAGCACCATAAGGTGAAGTCAGCATCGCAACAGCATACTTATCATTATTGATATAGATGTAGCCGTTATCCACCTCAACGGACAAGACTGACTGCTGCACCTGCAGACGATTTAAAACCGGACTGAAGAGTGCCAACGGATCATTACCGATATTTGACGTGAAGAAACCTGATGCAGGCATCAGCATCATTTCAACGTCGTTTGCCAGTTGATCTTTTGCATAGTTGGGAGTAGCCAACAGTCTCTCCATACGGACATAATCAGAATCGCGAAGCATCACTGGCATATTCTGATAGATAAATGTCGAGATGTTGGCATACTTCTCATAATCAATCTGTGTGATAATCTCCTTGATATGCCGCCTACCCGATTGAGAATTAAGCTTTGCTGCTAACGTATCGATGGCTTCGGCCTGCAGATCTCTGTTGGGCTTACCGTCTTTGGTCTTAATCATCGCATAGATACGTTGTCCACCTGAGATATCCTGATAGACATTGATAGCCTTCTGCTCATTTCCACTTAATGGCAGGAAGTCGTAGATGTTCTCATTATATGATAGTGAGAACATCATTAAGAACAGCGTCATAACCAGTCCCAGCAAAAGACCTGTAAACAGGGCCTTACGCTGGGACAGGATATCATAAAGACGCAAAAAGAAACTAGCCATCTATATCAATTATTCACTAAGTTTCCAAGCCACTTCAGGAATTGCTCTTTCCAGCCAATGGCCTCTTTTGTTGTTTTCGCCTCTGACACGCCGAAGCCATGTCCACCTGTACGATAGTGTTCGTACTGGTGAGGGATATGTTTACTGGTTAATGCAGAATCCAACAGGATGGCATTTTTAGGATCTACCACTGGGTCGTCGTCACAGTTCACCAGGAATACTGGAGGGCAGTTTGCCGGCACGTGGTGCTCTACCGACAGCGAGTCCATCATCTCCTGAGAGAGAGAACCGCCTAACAAGCCACGACGAGAACGTCTGTGGGTACAAGGATGTGTCATTGAGACTACAGGATATATCGGTGCTACGAAGAAAGGTGCCATTGGTGTACCAGCCAGCTGCTCGGCAGCATGCATCACCAGATGACCACCCGCGGAGAATCCCATACAGCCGATACGATCTTCTCTGACACCATATTCCGCAGCATGCTCTCTCACCGTGTTGATGGCTCTACATAGATCATTAAACCCTTCAGGGAAACGTCTCTTTTTCAGATAAACACGGAAGGTGAACGATGCCCAGCCACCATGACTATACTCTACCACAAAAGCTGAGATTCCATTCTCACAAAGCCATTTGGCCACCTCATCACCCTCGCCCTGCTTGTCGAGCCAGAAATAGCTTCCACCAGGACAAACAATCACACCTGTCCCTGTTGGATTCTCTTTGGGAATAAAAGCTCTGAACCGATAAGCACTGATGGAGTGGCATACCAGTAAAAGCACAATAGTTAAAAATATGCGATGTTTCATTCTGTCATCTGATCTTTTACAGCAGCATACAGACTCCTGAAGAATTCTCTTTCCTGCTCACCAATCTCCTGAAGGAAATCTGCCAGTTGATCAAAAGTATAAGTCTCGTCGGAGCGTTTCCGGATCACTTTTGAAGCCCTATAAGAAAATTCTCTCCACTTGTCGCCAATCTCAGTCATCCGGGCTGAATAGTCATTCAGGAAAGTCATTCCTGTCTTTTCTGCTGCCTCCTGAAGGAAAGCACCATAGATAAATCGGAAACCAGCGCCTCCAGTACCTGTCTCTTCCAGCATACGGACAATCTGCGCTAAATTAAACAGTGCCATCTTCCGTCCCATGGTCTGTTCCCAAGTTCTCATTCTCTTCGACAGATAGATGATACCATTTGTACCAGCGAAGTTGATGAATTTCGGTTGGAATGCCATATTCTTACAGGCCTTCATGATAGCCTTGATGACCAGAGGCTTCAAATCAGGGATAACCTCCGGCATCGATTTGATCCAATACATCTGTCCCATCAAAGGAAAGGTTCCTTTAGTGAAACGCACCTTCTTCAGATCTTTCTCACTAAGTGATACTTTCTCAATAGTAATGGGATCCAAGACACTATAATCACCTGTCTTTTCGTCTTTGCCAATAATACAGATATTATGGCCATTAAAGTGCACACGATATTCCTTGGGATAATAAGGCAGATAATAGATACCAACGACACATCCCACAGGAACCTTATCCTCCAGAAGTACCTGGTCTAACTTCTTCATGGCCCGATTCTGGCTCAGGAATCGGCGCATCTCGGACTTGATACCAAGCAGTTTGGTAATACGCTTAAAAAGGACGCCAGGGAACGTGCGAAAAGCGGTCATCGGAATCCCCCCCATCTTCACGAAAGGAATATGTACAAAAAAGAGGCCGCTCGACAGACCAAAGACCATTGGTTCTGACATCTCTATACCATAATATCTAAGCAGATTGGCAATGGTGCCATTCTCGCAATGCGCCGCCGGCTTATGCTTAATATCTAATTCCATATATTCTATTTTTCAGGGATTGTCTTTAATTCTTCTACTGTCATGCGGAGTGCTTCTGCATAAGCGCCAAGCGTTTTGTCGTCAAGACTTGCAAATGCCTCTGGATCGGACATGTGTTTGCGGACCTTACGCTTCGGGATACCAGAATAGTGGGACAGCAGCTCTAACGTCATCAGATTCTTGACAGCATAATACTCCAAGAGACTGGTCTCACCTTTCTTGACACGCTCTAAGATCTCATCACACTCTTCCTGAATGACATCTAGTTCAAATTGTATCGCCTCATTTTTAGCCTCCCATCCGACACTACTGACAAATTGGTATTTGCCTTCACTATCAACTGCGTAAACAGGATGTCTTACCGGGGTCCCTTCTGTGAATTTCAGATCTTGGGGAACATCTTCTACTTTCATTGTTCTATTTAGTTTAATGTTTATCGTTTATATAACTTCACTTCTTCGTGATTCCATTTCAGATATTGCCGTCGTATGCGTTTGGATAACTCCCTGTAGTTCTCTTCAGCAGTTAACTGATCACGACAGACACGGGGCTTTACCTCTAACGACATCATGCCAGGATGCAGGTAGTATGACTTCTTGGGGAGCACCTTTCCAAAACCTTTGATGAACACAGGCAGGATATCGAGCTTCAACTGTTCTGCCAGATAGAAAGCACCGCGCTGGAATAATTTTATCTTGCAGTCCTCTGAGCGTGTACCTTCCGGAAAAATCATCACAGAATAGCCCTCATCAATCTTTGCCTGCATCTTGGTAATCATCTCTTCCGTATCAGTAATCGGAAAGTAATCCGCATATCGGATGATAATACCATAAAAGGGACTATGCCATACCCACTTCTTTGTAAGGATAATCAGCTTAGGGGTTAACATCATGATCGCCATCAAATCGAGATGCGACTGGTGATTACTGATAATGATGGATGGTTTGTGGAAATTCTCGCCTTGAGGATTATAATAGGTAAACTTCGCACCAGGTACATGATGAATGATGAATCTGGCATTCTTCTGCAAGAATTTATGGTACAAATACTTGTGCTTCTCGGTGGCCCCTCCGATGGTGATGAGCAGGAAACCTATCACCGTCAGGATCAGGGCATCCACTATAAAAAAGCAGAAAGAGAAGATGGTATAGAGAGCCTGTCTGATAAAATAAAACGACCTGAAGAACAAGGCTCCGATACATAATATCGTATTCAACACACTGATGCGGAAGAAATCATAGACGGGACGGAAATGACTGACCCGCTCCTCAGCTGGTGGATAATACACTCTCACATTGACAGTGGATATCGGGGTACCCATCCAGGCAGAGAACACCAGGAACTCCAACTCTGCCTCGTAGCGCGAGGTTATCAGCTTCAGCAATCTGAGTGCCGACAAGTTGTAGAGTCTGAACCCACTTTGGGTATCTGAAAGGTTGACACCAGTCTGCAAACGAAACCAGAAATTTGAGAATCGGTTGGCAAATGTGTTCTGTCTGGGCATATTCTTCTCTGTGAGATTTCTGCATCCCACGATGATACCTTCCGGGTTCTCCTCCATTTCTTTAATAAATAGAGGTATATCTCCTGGAAAGTGCTGCCCATCGGCATCAATGGTAATGGCATGAGTGAATCCCATTTCTTTGGCTTTCTGAAAGCCTTTCACCAGCGCATGTCCCTTACCTTTGTTCTTGGGATATGACACCAACGTAAAAGGAGTAGGAAGACAATCCAGAATGGCAGCAGTATCATCTGTACAGCCATCATTCACGACAATCACATCCTGACAGTAACCTGCCACGTCAGATATGACTTGACTGATTGTCCCAGCATTATTATATGTCGGTATGATGACACATAACCTGATGCTGTCAACCCCGTTATGCTTCATCCAGGACTTTATATTGGAGTGACATCTTAACAGCCTCATCCTCCTCATCGGAAACGATGATATCTACTGTCAGTGTATCCTGATCCAGCACTTCTTTTGTAAAGGTGTAGGTAGGCGTATCATTCGGCCCAACGATTTTCTTGAATCGGATAGTCTTCACGACAGTCAGTTGCAGGTGTTTACCATACTTCTGCTCCAGCAGTTCCTCGCCAATCTGCATCAGGCAAACGCCTGGCGTGATGGGATTGCCAGGGAAGTGGGCTTTATAAATACGATGCTCAGGATTAAATTTCACTTGGCACTGATAGCTATCATCATGCTGTGTCGTGGAAACCACTTCGAACAAATCATTAATCAGTTTCATTCTTCGTCTATAATTGGAGTAAATGTATATTTTATCTTGAATCGGTTGTTCGTCAGAATCATCTCACCATCTGACGAGAATAGGAGTTCCCTACTGCGCTTCTTTGTATTCTGCTGTAGTTGGAAATTAGCAAAGAAGAACGAGAGGTCTTTCTTTAGAATTTTGCGGATATACCACTTGTCTAAAAACGGTGGGAGATTCGACAACTTGGTTTTACCTTCTTTGTATTCAAAGTCGAATGCTGTGAGGCCAAATTCATTGATGACTGTGCCGATCATCTCTGACGGCGATACCATCTTCATGACACAGATACCTGAAATATCATTGCCTCTCACCTGCAACAACAGGTTATACTGTTTAACGACTGCTGAGTCGGTATTGACAGAATCGGCCTGACAGGGCAGTTGGCAGAGCAGCAACAACAGACTAATTAACCTTAAATACGCTTTCATTAATTGTAGCGTTTATCTTGGGAGCAACCAGTTTTACAACAGTATATTCACCTGATTTCTCAACCATCTTGATGGTCTCAACCATCGTCAGAGCAGAGTTGAAATAAACCTCAATGGAAGAATATACCTGTTTCACCTCTTTCTTCTTAGGCAGCATCTTGGCGAAATAGATATCACCTGATTTGTATAATTCCACATTGAAGTCTGCCGAATTCATAATACCTCCACCTGTTACGGTATTCAGGATAATCGTGGTAATCTGACGGAAGATCTTGTTGCCCTGGATATCAATGTTCTTTGTTGATTTAGCAGACTTGATCTGTACCTTATCACCATTCATGATAAACGTATAATCATAAGGTGAAGTATATTGCCATCTGATCTTATCGGGTTTCTTAAAATACAATATGCCCTTCGATTGCATCTCCTTACTTAGAATTTTCATTCGCTTAGACTGCACGAAATCGCACTGAAGCGAACGCAACGCATTTGACGACTGATCCATCTTCGCCAGCACTTGTTTTTCCTGTTCACTTGTCAGCTTTGTCTGTCCCATCACAGAGAGAGCAGATAAGCATGTCAACAATATCACAAATGATCTCAACATATTTTAATCAAATAATAAATTCTACTTTGCTATAAGTACGCATCCTGACAGGATCAGGAATACACCAAGCCATCTCTCAAACGAGATTTGCTCGTGGAAGAAAATCATGGCAGCAAACATACCCATCACATAACTCATACTAACCATCGGATAAGCCATACTGAAAGGGAAGTTCTTTATGATATACATCCAGAGAATGGAGCCGGCAGCAAAGAAAATGCCACAGCCGATAAACTGCCAATTGATGAACAATCTACCGAAATAGCCCCAAGAGAAAGAGAAATCACCCGCTTTCAGCAGACCATATTTCATCAGTACCTGTCCGCCAGTCAGGAGCACACACTGCAAAAGAGATATGGGTAATAGTTTCAGAATCATATTCCTTTCAAAAGTACCAACGAACAATCGCCATTCATGGTGCAATTCACAAGCAGCATCGCAGGTATATGCTGTTTCTTCATCAGATGAGCCGCTGCATAGAGTCCTAAGGCTGACGCTGTATAATTTTCACCAAAAAGATGTTTATACTTTAGATGCTGGGCCTGAGGGAACCACTCATCCAGCACAGGCAGATACAGACGATCATTCTCGGGATTTCCATTCACACCCGTCATCACCGTCTGAATATCCTCTATCTGTATATGAGCCGCTTTCAGCAGAAGCTCCAGATGTTTCCGGACATTCTGAAGTGGTCGCATTCTGAACACACTAACTCCAGCCAGTTCACAAAGGTTGTCTGACGATTCCTGCGTATTAAGCATCATCGACATGGCACACTCACCACAGGGTACCATTCCTTCTACACCTACATAACCCGTTTTCTGAAGCAATTCGAAATACGACTCCACCATCTCATCATGACCACCTACAAGTGCATTGGATATCATTCCTAAATTGATTTGCATCCAAGCATCCTTTAAGGCTAAATCGAAACTGATACCACCATGCGAGTAAGTGGTATTATAGCTATGGGTGCCCGTGTAGATGCTAATAGCAGAACTCACTGTGTTGTGCGTTGTCTGCATAAAATAGGTAGGACTCAACGACTCCTCCCCATTCTCCGTCAGCGCATCCAAAAACTTCTCCGTATAATCCAGACTACCGATACTCGTACCAGTGATGATGGCATCAGGATGCTCAATCCCCGTTTCTTTCAAAACCTTCAGTGAGGTTACCAAGGCTCTCTTCATGATGCTGCCCATGCGGCGTGCCTCATTGGGTGCGATATACTCACGAAAAGCGGGATTCACGGCTTTTACGAAAGGTTCAGCATACGTTATGGGGTGCTCCATCCATTCTTCAGAAAGTGGATTCTGGATGGATATCTGTTCTGCGGCTTGAATATAGATCTTTCCCATCATTCCTTCACTTTAGAGATAATCAATGAGGAATCATTACCACCAAATCCAAAGGCATTTGTCAGGATATGCTCGATTCGGGGACTTTGTACCTGTTCTGTAACAGGCAGGATACCTTGTTCCATTGGCGTTTTCCAATTAAGGTTTTGAGGTATGAACTGGTGTTCAAGTGCCAATAGACAGAATACTGCCTCGATACTACCAGAGGCACTGGTGGTATGACCTGTAAACGACTTGGTGGATGATACAGGCGGATAATGTTCACCAAACACTCGCTTGATGGCTCGACTCTCCGATTCGTCGTTATTGGGTGTGCCAGTGCCATGAGCATTGATATACTGAATGTCTGACGGTTTCAGACCAGCAGCCTTTAAGGCAGCATTCATCGCCAGAAATGCACCCTCGCCTTCTGGTGAAGAGGCTGTCTGATGGAATGCATCACAAGTGTTGGCATAACCGCTCAATACAAATTTGGGCGTTAGTCCACGCTGACGTGCCGAGTCAGCTGTCTCCATCACCAAAAAGGCTGCACCTTCTCCGAGATTCAGTCCTGCCCGATCCCTGTCGAAAGGCCTACAAGGCTGATGATCCAAGATCATCAAGGCGTTAAAGCCATTTAGATGGAACAGCGACAAGCACTCTGTACCTCCGACGACAACGATATCGGCTAATCCACAGCGCAACATATTCGCGCCAGTAATGACAGCATTAGTAGCTGACGAACAAGCTGTTGAGACTGTTGCCATCGATGCGAAATCGCCAAAGCCTTCTGCAATCAGTTCTGTACATGATGCACAGTTGTGCGTCGCGATCTCCGCAATATCCTGACCACAGCCAGGCTCTTGGGCATGGATCTGCTCTCGTCGGTCCATCCCACCAACTGTTGTTCCAGAGATGAAATGAACCTCGTCTAAAGGTTTACCCAAAAGACGAGCATCCATCAGCGCTTCCTTCAGCGCCAACTTTCCTATCAATGCCGAACGGGTATAGCTCTTGCCATCCTCCAGTCCAAGTAAGGCAACCATCTCTTCATTGCTCAGCTGCACCTCGCCTACAGGCAAATCTGTGTGACTGGATGAGAGATATCTGATAGGACGAATACCTGACCGGCCTGTCTGAAGAGCAGCTAACGTCTCCTCTTTACCGATACCTATTGCTGATGCAACACCAGCCCCTGTTATATAAATCGGCTCCAAAATACGATAGCTTTACTTTGTACGGTTTGCCTGAATGAATTCTGCCATCACTCTGACAGATTTAAACACCTTTCTGCCGTCTTTGGGGTCTTGCAACTTGATGCCATATTTCTTCTCCAGAAGCACGATTAACTCAAGTGCATCGATAGAGTCCAAACCTAAACCATCATCACCAAACAGAGGAGCATCATAATCCAAATCCTCAGGTGTCATGTCTTCTAAGTTAAGAGCTTCAATAATATCATTCTTAACTTCCAGCATTAATTCTTCCATTATTTTCCTTTAATATTAAATGTTTATCCTTCTGACTCAATAGCTGTTGAGGCAAGTTTCATACGAGCCTCTGCTATCACCTCACCATTCACCTTGGTACATACACTGGCTAATGTCATGTCAAGGACATCCATCAGGATGTGTACCTCTGTGGTCAGATGGTCATTCAGCATAGGCTGACGATATATTTTCAAATTCTTAATCTCACCGATAAAACCCAATTTGATGGGGTTGTTGTGCATCAGATTCACACATCCCATTCTGGCAGCACACGACTGCGCCATATTCTCTACAATACCAGCTGAAGACAGTTTGTTGTCATCCAGGAGAATATTGTCCTGACGAACTAAGAACTCAGTCACTGCATCGGTATCATCACAACTCAGGATTTTATCCACCATCATAAACGGAGGACGCTGAGGGATGAGAGAGGTCATTTCAAACTGATCTAACTCCATAATCACTTCTGTTTCAACTCGGCCTCGAGATAGTCAATAAACTGTGAGAGGGTCACAACGCCCTTCATCTTTTCGATATTCACTCTGACACCAAAGGTTGACAGGACCACTGCCACGATGTCCACATAATCCAAACTGTCGATTCCCATATCCTCATTCAGTCTAGATTCAGGAAACACCTTGTCTTCTTCAATCTCAAGGTCATCAATGAGAAATGCTTTCACTTTCTCTTCAATTTCTTTTCTTTCCATATTATTTGTTTGTTGATTTTGCTTTTTGGGCTACGATTATTGTATGTCCCAGTCCGAGATGATCATATAACTTTTCAATCTCCAAGCCGGCTTCATGGATGCACTGTTCCATGTCATTAGTGTTATACATCTTGGAATTGCCGTTGGCCATTGCCGTAAAGTACAGACTCGTCATTGTGAGACAGAGGGCTGCGGTATCATACTTCTGGCGATCCCACAGTGTCTCCATAATAAAGATACGCGTATCGGCTGTCATTGCCTCTTGTGCCCGTTTCAGGATGCTGACGATCTGTTCCATATTAAAGCAATCCAGGAACTGACTCATCCAAATGGCGTCCAGTCCTTCCTGTTTAGGAAATGCGGCTTGCTCATCAAGGAAGTTGATTGGGAAGTTCTTGATACGATCAGCTCCCTTCTTGCCTGCTATATTCTGCTGCATCATCTTGATTTGCTGAGGCAGGTCGAGGATGGTGACTTCCGCCTCGTCGCTATAGCCTACGCACTGCAAAGCCCATTTACCAGTATTGCCACCAACATCATAGAGTTTCTTCACATGATACTCGTCGAATACGATACTTAGAGCCTCTTCAAACGACTCGTCACTATAGAAATGGTCGAAATTCAGCCAACTCTCTTTCACCTGATCAGGAAAATCCGACAGTCCCTCATACAGAGTTGGCCAGTTGCCAAGTGTCTTAAGACCAGCAGGTTTCCCATCTTCAAGCGATTCATCCAAATAGAACATACCCCTGTAATTAACATCATGATTCAGGTCGATATTCACTCGTGTAGATTTATCATTCAAGAGAAACCAGCCTGCTTTAGTGATACAGAAACGATCAGTTTCCTGATTCACCATAACAATACCAATGGAGAGAGAGGCCTCCAACAGGCATTTTACAGCATAATCTGAAAGTCCTGTCTTATCGCAAACCTCCTGCCGGGTGAGTCCTATATCAGAGCGGTTAATCAGCTCAAGGATACCCCATTTCACCATGATACGCGCCGTCTGGAACACCACTGGCCCCCAGGCTATGATTTGTGCGTAACGCTGAGCTTCTCCTGCCGATTGACGGTCTTGTGTATAGACCTTCTGTAAACCTTTACTTAACTTCATGCAAAATAATATTTCGTTCTACTCATCCACCCAAATATCGAAATAGTTAAACCACTGCAATGGGTAGTCACTAAGTATTTTTTCTACTTCTGCTGTATATAAATCAGCCAACTGCTGTCTCTGTTCACGATGGGGCAATGTCTTGTCGTAATCCAGGAATGTGATTCTTCCATCGTATGATCCGTCTTTCATCTTCATCGCACTGACCATATAGACATCTACGCCCCTATTGACTGCCAGCGAAAATGGACCTCTTGACAGATTTACCTTAAAGCCGTGAATCTTCGACTGTATTACCTTTTTAGGGTTACTGAACCGATCTGCATACACACTCAGTGCTTCACCCCGATCCAGACAATCCACAATATCCATGATATCCATCTCTCCAGTTCCTACTGGTATCAACTTGAAACCCATCTGGGCGAACTGACTCTTACGATATTCCATGAATTCCTTTTTCTCCCCACCATACACCAGCACATTACATGGTTTGGATTGTCTCAGGTTATAACCCGCAATCTCACTACAGCCGATATGTGCATGCAACATGACTATCGGCTGATCCTTTTTCAAATGCTGGTAATAATAATCTTGCCCTTGGGAGTGAATCTCAAACTCACGACCAGCATACATCGCAAATTTATCGATCACAGTTTGACCAAAAAGACAATGGTTTCGATACGTACTCAGCAAAGCTTTCAAGCATCCCTGCCCTCTCCGTTTTCGGAAATACTGATAAGCAAATCTGGCACCTGGACTAAACAGCATCGCTACAGGAATGACAAAGACTTCCATAAAGCCATAAACATAACGGATATTCACCTTTTTCAGCAACGCTATCAAAGTGCGATGCATCCAGGCATTTCCAAACATCTTCCTGTTCTTATTCTCCATCATTTCAATTTTTCAATAAACGCAGTAGGGATATAGGCGGTAGAAATCAGTCCAATCTTGGATAACGAGAGTACAACCCTCTGCTGACCAGAAACCCGAGCCACCTTCCCAATGACCCCTTTGAAGAGACCATCAATAACCTTTACCGTCTCGCCTCCCTTGAATCGACACTTTGCCGGATCCACATACATGATATGCTCATTTTGACTTTTCGTGGCACGAATAAAATTCTCCATCTCACTACTAGGGATGACAAGTGGGGGGTTCGTGAGATCCTCCTTCGTAATGAAGTGGTTATAATAGTATGTCAGGAAGGAAAGTTCGGGCGTGAACTTGATGTATTCATTTGCCTTGGCCTCTGTAGTGTAGGCAAACAAGAGGTTGGGCAAAAGGTTCTCCAACATCCGTTTACGCTTACCATCCACCTGTTTATCTACCGTTCGCTTAGCCACATACGTATAAGTGCCATGCTCAACAAGGAAGTCTGAAGCCTTATCTTCCCGTCCATAAGAGGCTCTAAACACATACCATTTCTTACCTGGGGATGGTACATACCTCACCGACACCCCTGTTTGTGAGCTTACAGCTTCGGGGAAGGCATCAAGGGCAAGCTTGGTGCAGGGAGAATTGTTCTCATCTCTACGGATATTCACATTAGACAATGTGCCCATTTCCTTAGAATCGGGCGCAAAAGTAACAAAAAGAAAAAGAAAAAAAGAAAAAAAGAATGAAAATAAAATAGTTTTAACTAAAAAAGCAATTTGTATCAATACTCACCCCATTGGCGTTGGATTTCATCTTTATCCACTTCTTCTATCAGAATTTCAGCCAATGCAAGTATAACCTCTGTAGGTACTCCAAACCTGGGATCGTCACTGTGAGGATTGATTGCTGGTAGGAAATGGGGCATCTCACTCTTATAAACTTCCTTCATTCGAGTACCCTTGGGACCTTCGCCAGTACAAGAATAAGTGATATTAGCCAACCTATCACAAAGTTTTACAAAAGGAGCATACGGCGTCTCACGAATACCTTTATAGTACTTCTCCCCTGCCCTTTCTGCTCTCGTGCGCCCTTTATCATTAGTTAACGCATACACAATCTCCGTAGCCATGAGCGCCTGTTCTACGGACATTCCCTGTCTTGCTTCTCGCATGACATCATTATACGTCAAACGTGCATCCTCAATACTATCATGATAATAAGCCCCATAGAATAATGGCAGCACATCCTCTTCTCTTACACATACAAGATGGCCATAGTTCCTCACACTTTCCACAACCATATCAAGATGGAAACCGTATGGCAACGTGCCAGCATATGTCTGATTGACACTCTGGTGAAGATCGTGCGCCATCTGGCGGAAGTGATCTATCTTGTCGGCGTATTTCACCAATAAAGCCTGAAAATCTTCCTTATTCATTGCTCTGTTCTTTACTATCTGGTTGCAAAATTAATAAAAAACTCCTTAATTCATGCTATTCGTTGAAGAAAAATTGTATCTTTGCAGCAGATTTACACTAAAGAAGAATGAAAACAGTACTTATTACAGGGGCTACGAGTGGTATTGGACTCGGTTGTGCCCGAAAGTTCGCAAAGAATGGTGATCGTGTTATTATCACAGGTCGTAATACAGACAAACTGTCCGCTATCAGTTCTGATCTTCAGGCACAAGGCACAGAGGTATTAACACTTTGTTTCGACGTGCGTGATCGCCAGGCTGCCCAACAGGCCATTGAGAGTCTGCCCGCCGCATGGCAACAGATAGATGTCTTAGTGAATAACGCAGGGCTTGCCCTCGGTCTTGAGCCAGAGTTTGAAGGCGATATCGACGACTGGGAGACAATGATCGATACCAATATCAAAGGTTTACTCACGATGACACGCCTTGTTGTACCTCAGATGATTTCACGCAACAGCGGTCATATTATTAATATTGGTTCTGTGGCTGGTGATGCAGCCTATGCTGGCGGTAATGTTTATTGTGCTACAAAGGCTGCTGTGAAAGCTCTCTCTGATGGTCTTCGCATAGATGTTGCCGGTACTGCCGTACGTGTTACAAACCTAAAACCCGGACTTGTTGAAACGAACTTTAGTAATATCCGCTTCCATGGTGATACCGAACGTGCAGCCAAAGTTTATCAAGGCATTAAGCCCCTTACTGGCGACGATATCGCTGATGTGGCGGTCTATGCCGCCAACGCTCCGGCTCATGTACAAATTGCAGAGGTACTGATACTCGCTACTCACCAGGCCAGTGGCAGTGTCATTCAAAGAAAATAAAAAACCTATAAAAAACCAAACAAAATGAAGAAACCATTATTATCTTTCTGCATGGCAGTATTCTGTGTATTCACAGCAATAGCTCAGGAAAGCAATGACTCAACAATAATCGAAGAGCCATCTTTCGACAACCCAGTCATTAAAGCGATTATGGCCCGTCGCTCTATCCGTAAGTATCTTGACAAGCCTGTTGAACATGAGAAGTTGGAAGTTATTGCTGAATGTGGCATCTATGCACCTAGCAGTGGCAATAACCAGCCATGGTTACTACGTGTTGTCGAGAATCAGGAACTCCTTGCTGAAATTAACCAGGTATATGTAAAAGCGCATGCCCAACAAGTGAGACGAGATAAAAATTTTAAGAACATGTTCCGCAATGCACCTAACATTATTGTAGTCTGCTCCCCAAGAAAAGGTGGTAGCGATGAAGAAGCTGGCATGCTAGCTGAAAATTTGATGTTGGCAGCTCAGTCATTAGGTCTCGGTACTTGTTGTCTCGGAGGTATAGTACGTTTCCTTTCCAGTCATAATCAGGCAGAATTCTTCCTCGATGAATTGAATATCCCAGTAGATTACAAAATCAACTTCATTATCGCAATTGGCTACCCTGACGAAGAACCTGCTGCCAAACCACGTGACACATCAAAGATTATGTATATTGAATAATCCATATATGCCCCAATTAAGTTTGGAGCATGTTTTATTTATTTTCTAACTAAAATCATTATGCGTAAAAAAAGCAAAATTCTAAAGGGAGAGTGTGTCTCATCTGCGTCGAAAACGAGAATAATCACTCCACCAAACAGTGTTCTCAAAGAGGTTTGTATGAAGCGTCTCATTCTGAAGTATTATCGTCTGACAGGATGGATTGATTATCTTTCTGACAACACCAATCATTTTGAAAAAGAAGATGTACAAAGTACAACAGAAGATTCATATGCATCAAACCTTATGAAAAAGCAATCACCTGGTTCTATATGCTGGGCTGCCTTCCTGGAAATGGGTGCTCGCAATACAAATTCTCCCAATTATAATCTTAACATGTTTATTTGTTAATAAAGCATAATTATTAAAGGTCGGTAGTACAACTGCAGTATTTAATGCGTATTTTTGCATAATTTACTATTGTTTCTTATGAAGAAAATAAGAATATATGTATTGCTGACCGTAACGGTTACCATGCTGATTTTGCTTTTATTGACTTTCTTCGCATGCCAATATAGCATACGGGCAGAGAATCATGTGCGCTATGTAGGCATTATGAATGTAATATCTGAGAAGATTGCCAAGACCATCAACGGTATGGAGATGAATGCCATGAATGTGTTTGATGAAGTTGAGAAAAATATGGGATCTCCAGAAGCCGTCATTGATGCTTTAATGAGCAAAACCAGTTTAAATCCTGACGTAAGAGGTTACTTTGCCGCTTTTGAACCCGACTATTTCCCTCAAAAAGGCAGATGGTTTGAGCCATACGTACACCAAACAGACAGCAGCAACACATTTGTGATGAGTCAGGTAGGATCAGCCAGACATGATTATACAAAATCTGACTGGTATGTCCGTGCCAAGGAAGAGAGCACGAGTTTCTGGTCAGATCCGTATTACTATTACGATGGGACGAGCATCAGTGGACACTATTGTACATTTGTGGAACCTATCTTCGACTCGAATGGACAACTAATATGTGTTTGTGGTGCTGACATGACACTGGAATGGCTGTCGAAAGAATTAAGACAAATAGATTACAGAAGCAAGCAAAATGTCTTGCTTAACAAATACGCCATCAATAAGGAACTCGATTATTATACAGTAGTAGTAAACAGCGATGGCAGTTGCATTGCCCACCCTGAAGACAAAAACGTTCCGATGAAGGAAGTGGTGAATGATCTGAAACAGCGGAGAAGCGGCATGCTTGAAACAACAGTGAATGGCGAGCCTGTAACCATCTATTATGGACCGATTAATAACATCAGCTGGTCGGTTGCTGTGGTTGTACCCCAAGAAGACACCCTGAAACCGATGCTCATTTTAGGCTTAATATTAATTACAGTAGCTATGCTGGGATTGATGGTTGTATGGTTGGTATTAAGAAGTGCAAGATATGCTGAAATTTCTTAAAAACATCCCCCCTTCATCGCTAAAGCTGAACCTCATGGTCGTATGCGAGACGGTGCTACTACTGACAGTGGCACTTGGGGTGATGCTCTATTTCTCTCATCAGGCATTAAGGCAAGAGGCCATTCATGATGCAGAAGAGACGCTGGACGGTACCGTGCAGCATATAGACAATATCTTACTGAGTATTGTACAGACCACTGAGAACATTTACCAGGATGTACAAAATAATCTTGACCAACCTGAGCGCATGGAGACTTACAGCCGACAGGTGGTAGAATGCAATCCCTATATCACTGGATGCGCCATCGTATTTAAGCCGTATTTCTATAAGAACCAGGAATTGTTTATGGCTTATATACATCGTAAGGAGTCTATTCTCGTCAAATCAGAGTCCTTTGGACCTAAACCATATACAGAACAGATATGGTATACAAAGCCTATGGAGTCAGAGAATGCCTGTTGGACCGATCCATTCAAGGATGAAAACATGGAGGGAGGAGCCCTTACAACTTTCTGCTTGCCAATCTTCTTACCATCAAAAGATAACAGAAAGAAGGAGTGCGTAGGCGTGATGGCTGTGGATCTCTCTATCAGCCAGCTCTCAAAGATCGTACTTAAAGCCAAATTGTCACCCAATAGTTACAGTGTGTTGTTGGGAAGTAATGGTGCATACATGATTCACCCTGACACCCAAAAACTGTCACTCAAATCAATATTCACAGTAGTCAAGGAGGAAAGCAGTCCTACGGTGAAGGAGGCTGCCAATGCGATGATGGCAGGAGAGACTGGTTATAAGCCATTTACAATGAATGGTAAAGACTGGTATGTGTTCTACAAGCCTTTCGCAAGTGAGCAGTTGGTAGGTCACAACATCGCTCCACTAAAATGGAGTGTTGGAGAAGTATGTCCTGACGATGACATCTTCGGTTCCTTCTACTTGTTACTCTACACAGTGGTAAGCCTTGCTGTTCTCGGACTTGTCATTTTCTTCCTGCTCTGTCATGCATTCATCCATAAACAGCTACAGCCTCTCCGTATGCTGACCAACTCGGCGCAACGCATTGCTGAGGGTAACTACAATGAACCCGTACCCTATACAGACAGAGAAGACGAAATTGGACAATTGCAATACCGATTCAGAAGAATGCAGCAGTCGTTAGCAATGCACGTTAGTGAACTGAAACAGTTGAACGAATCATTGAAGAGTCGTGGAGAGATCCTAGAAAAAAGCTCAGAACAATCCATTGAAAATGACAGGATGAGATCGAAATTCCTGCATTTCATATCAAACCAGATGATCTCTCCTGGTGATCTCATCGACAAGAGCGTCACCAAACTCTGTAACAATTATCATGAGATGAGTATCGAGGATATTGAGAAAGATACGGAAATCATCAAACAGCAGAGTACAACTATCCTGCAGTTACTAGGACATATTATCCAAGCCATGCAGATTGATTCAGGAAAGGAGAGTAGCCATGAGTAAAATCAGTGAAAAGCTATCCAGAAAACTCAGTCTCGGTATCATGTTGTTGGCTGTACCCATATTCGTTGGTACGCTGGGATTGCTGTTCCTACAGGCACGCTATCTCATCAAGAAAGAAGCAATGGAACGCTCAAACAGTATTCTCAATACAACAGTACAACAAGTGAGGTTCTTCATGAGTTCTATTGAAACATCAACCAATGCAAATGCCTGGCTTCTTGAAGAGAACTTTACCCCCGATGCTTTTGAGACAATCTCACAGCGCGTGATGGAGCTTAATCCGAATATCCTTAGTTTCGCAGTTAGTACAGAGCCCGACATACTACCACAATACGGACACCACTTCTCTGTCTATACACTTAGAGAAGGAAAGTCTATCCAATCCTTCCGTGAGACAGAATATGAATACTACAAGAAGCTGTGGTACAAGACTGCCCTTAAGGCAGGAAAGCCCTGTTGGGTAGAGCCGTTTGGAGAACATACCGAGGGGACTATTAATCACAATGAAGCCGTAGCGACCTACTGTTACCCACTTCGTTCTAAGGAAGGTCGGACAATAGGAGTCATATCCGCTGACTTCGATTTCAAGTATCTTGCTAAGGTCATCAACAACGTAGAGCCCCCCTATAAAGATGCCTATTTTATACTCATTGGTAGTGATGGGCGCTATTTCATACATCCTAATGCAGCAAAACTATTCCGAAAAACGATCTTCACTGATGCCGACCCTCATGAGAATGCCGACATCATAGCTCTAGGGCATGAGATGAATGGTGAAAGACAAGGTACCATGAATGTGACTCTCGACAACAAGACTTGCAACGTATTCTACCAACCTGTACCAGGTACAGACTGGACGTTAGCATTAATTTGTCCTGACAGCGAAGTCTTGACAGGCTTCCACCTGCTGACTTATGCCATCATGCTGGTCATCTTTATCGGTTTACTGTCAATCCTCTGGATTTCAAATAAAGTGGTTAAGCAGACTATGCGTCCTATCCAGAATCTACTATATATGACACAGGAGATTGGCAAAGGAAATTACGATGAGACCATCCCCTACTCCTACCATCAGGATCCAATTGGACAGTTGCAGAACAGTTTCGCCAAGATGCAGGAGTCGCTCCACGAAAAAATGGGAAATATCCAACAGGCTACCGAAAAACTTAGGTTAAGCAACGACAGACATCAGAATGCCATCGATCTGGCAGAGTTAGCTTCAAAAGAAAAAGAAACATTCATACGTTCTGTGTCGCATCAGGTTCGAACACCGCTTAACATCATTATGGGATATGCGAGCGTGCTTTGCGAATCAATAAAGGCGAACAGATCCACTCCTGAAGATCAAAATGAATTTGAGGAGGAGAATATGGCAGAAATCAGCCAAACAATGAAACGAAATGCTTTTCTGTTGAAACGAATGGTATTCATGCTCTACGATAGTTCTGAGGAACAAGCAACAGAGGAGAAGAAATGCAAGAGAGAAGACGAGCTCTCATGCAACGAAATAGCACGCGAAAGTATCAGCTATATTAAATCCCATCATCCCGGTATAAGAATACGATTCAACACCACTATTCCCAATAGTACGTTTATTCTTACTAATAAGGTCTATCTGGAACGTACCATCCGAGAATTGCTCTATAATGCCGCCATTCATTCTGACAAGAGACATATTCAGATGCATGTGGTAAAGTCAGAGGCCAAGATACTGTTTATTGTAGAGGACACAGGACCTGGCTTACCCAAGGATGCCCTCTATATGATCGACAAACCATTTACGAAGATGGATGAGATGTCAGAGGGACTCGGTCTTGGACTCCCCCTGTGCAAACGTCACGCCGTGAATCTTGGAGGTGACTTGATACTCGACACCAGCTATCAGAGCGGTTGTCGCTTCATTCTTGAGCTGCCAAGATAGAAAAACAAAAAGATTAATCGGCTTTCGGCGTGAAGAGCATCAGCCAGCGATAGAGATTACAACCTACAAAATTGCCTAAAACCTCACTGAGATAGACAACAAGGACAGTGGGTTGTAATACCACGTCTAAAGGAGACACCAGAAAATAGAAGGCATCAGCTATGGAATGGGCAAAACCACAAAGGATGAATACAGGAACACCCAGCACCATAGGTAGCACCTTTCCTTTACGGGCAAATTCAACGGCTGTAGTCATTATGAAACCGCATCCAATAGCTAATAGGAAACAAGCCCAGGGGCCTTTAGCCAAACGACCAGCCAGAATCTTTGCAGCAGGCTCCACACAGTCAGGCTGAGCATAGGCAATGAGCCAAGCCGAGAGCAGACAGCCCACTATATTACCCAAAAGTACCGTCAGCAACATCATCCAGTCGCCCTGACGACGAATAAAACCAGCCGTTCCCGTATAGAGTTTCAGACCATAATACACCACTGTGGTCAGTCCAAAAGCAAAGAGGACAGCACCAGCAACACCTCCCACACGGAGGTTAACAACGCATCCAATGGAGATACAGATTCCTGCAAGTATAGCAGGTGTAAAAGTTTTTTGAAACATCGTTTGTACTAATATTTCATTCGTCAGGTAAAAACAGAGGATCCTCAGGCATCACCATAACAGGCTTTGTCTCGGCAGCTTTGAGGATATGCTCAGGCACGTACTTCTTATTAACCACAAGACGGAACATATATTCACGGAACCAACGATCAGTCATAATCAGGCAGCCTTGCTGTCCCCAGGAAGCACCCCAAGAGTTCTCCACCTTCCACTTACGGGCCTTACCTGATTCATCCACATCAACAGCCGTTAGAGTCATTGCGTGGGTAGAGCCACTATCAAAGGTTAAGATACGCTGTGCCTTATCCATAGAGAAAGTAGTGCCAAAGAGAGCACCGTAGTCAAAGTTCTCAAGATCGGCATAGCCACGCTTACGATCCAGGAACTTACCCACATCGTAAGAGCTATACAGCTTGCGACCATCTTTCAATGAGGCTATTGCCATCTGCTCGATGTCATCCATCGGCAAGTTGACATAGCACCAGTTGTGTCCATCGTAAGTATGGCGATCGTACTCCACCTCGTAGGTCTTATAGTAAGGACGACGCGGATCGTTCATCGCCATAATGAATGTGCCATTAAGTGGACCACCCACAACCGCCTGATAGAACGACTGGGGCGTATAATCCTTAGCTGGACCTTTTGCTTTGCCATCCTTATCTTTGAAAGCGTAGGTAAACTGCTGTACTGGCGCACCTATCGTGAGTGTCAGCATACGATAAATCTGGCCAAGCATCTGAGTCTTAGCTTTCTGGATATCCTTGGTATTCTTGCCTTGAGCCACCATATCACGCAACTGGAGCCCGAACTCACGCAGTTTAGAAGAGATGATAGAGGCAGCCTTCGATGTATTATCAGTAGAATAAGACTCTGGCATCACCTCTGCTGGCACCAAACCATATTTCTCAACCAGGTCGGAAACACCACAGAAAGTGCCGCCATCACTGATAGGATGGTGGAAAAAGAACTGCACACGCTGATCATCGATGGGCTTCTTAGCTGTATCGATAACGCCTTGCAGCATCAGATTCGCCTTCTCCAACTGATCCCAGAAGAAAAGATAGGCCTGGGAGAACTCGAGCTGTACAGAATCGCGCTGGGCAAAGTTGGAGCGCAGCACATTGAGCCCGCTGAACATCCAGCAGCGCCCAGAGGATTGCTGATCGGTAATCGACTGGCGAGGCGTCTCTATATTAAAATAGGTATCGAGCGCACGCGCGTTAGAACGATTCTTTGCCAAAGCATCGATACTATTGGCAGCGATAGCATTGGATATAGCCTTGTCGGCAGGCGACAAGGGCTGAACATTCTGAATCTCCCGGAGCATTTCGGGCGAGATACCACCCGACTGAGCCGTAGTAGTGAGCACTACTACAAACAAGGCAACCAACAAAAAAATATGTCGTTTCACAATTAAAATGCTTTTAGATGAATACTTTCTTTGCAAAATTAAGGAAAATAAATGAAAACCACACGGCAAAAGACAGAAAGGTAGCGGCTTTTTTGTTTTTTTAGGATATTTTCTCGGATATTTTCAACTTGATTGATTGATATGTATCAAAGAAAGACGCTGTTATCGTACACAATCCCCCAAAAATTGTTTTAGTCCAAAATAAAATGTACCTTTGCACCTGCTTTCAGATTGATAACAATCGGAACAAGAAAAAAGAAAAAGTACTAAAAATTAAAATTTGAGACAATTATGAAAAAGATTATGATGATCGCTGCCATGATGGTAGCAACTTTGAGCGCAGGTGCTCAGAATGAGGTTGGTCAGTTTAGCCTGAAGCCTACGATTGGTTTGAATATCGCAAACATCACCAAGGTCGATAATTCTAAGGTTCGCCCAGGACTTACCGTAGGTCTTGAGGGTGAGTATGGCGTAACGGAGAAGTTTGGCGTAACTGCTGGTTTCTTCTACTCTCAGCAGGGTGTGAAGGCCGACAACATTGAATTAGAGGCAGGTTGGTTTGATGAGAATACCGACGAACTCGTTGGTGCTTGGGCTTATAGAGGCAAGGCAACATACAAACTCGACTACATCAACATCCCCATCATGGCTCAGTACTATCTGATTCCAGGTCTGGCTGTTAAGGCCGGTATTCAGCCTGGTTTCAATACATTGAAGAGGATTGCTCTTAACGGTACTCTTTATCAGGGTGGTGTACTGGGTGAGAATGAGCGTACTATTGATGAGTCTTATAAGCTTGGTAAGAGCGATGGTATTAAGAGCTTCCAGTTCGCCATCCCTGTTGGTCTGTCTTATGAGTACAAGAACTTTGTTCTGGATGCTCGTTACAACATCTACCTGACCAAGGCGTTCAAGTATGGCGAGGGTCGTCACTCAGTATTTGCTTTCACACTGGGTTACAAGTTCGCTCTCTAATAACACTTATTCAAATACATAATAATAAGCCGCATCCATTCGTGTGCGGCTTATTTTTTGCTCTAATTCTTAGGATTTATTCCCAACGTGGGAATAATTGATTCCCAGGCTGGGAATATTTCATTCCCAACGTGGGAACAATCTAAGACCTTATTTCTTCTTCGTAGAGATGTGGAAGGTCTTGGTGGCTTTCGTAGGAGCGCTCTTCTGAGAGGACTTCGCGGTAGTGGTGGTAGAGGCTGAATTGCCCTTGTAGTATTTCAGTGCCTCAGGCATCCAACCCTGAATCTGCTTGATACGAGTAGCATCAGAAGGGTGATCACTAAAGAACTCCGACCTCTGATTGTTGGAAGCTGCTGCCATACGCTGCCAGAAGCTTACTGCTACCTGAGGATCATAACCAGCCATTGCTGCAAAGATCAGTCCCATATGGTCGGCCTCGCTCTCGTGACTACGTGAATAGCTGAGATTCTTGAAGTTAAAGCCCTGAGCTGCAATAGCTTGAATAATAGAAGAGGTATTTGAACCAACACCTATACCACCCAGAACAGCTGCACCAACCTGCATGCCATACTGCTGCTTGATCTTCGTGCTCATCTGCTCTGCAGAGTGACGGGCCACAGCGTGGGCGATCTCATGTCCGAGCACAATAGCCAGCGAAGCCTCGTCCTGCGTAAGTGGCAGGATGCCTTCATACACACAGATGAGTCCACCAGGCATACACCAGGCATTAGCCTCCTTGTTCTGCACCAGGTTGAAAGTCCACTTGAAGTTCTGTACGTCAGCAGCCATACCGTTGGCGTTCAGATAGTTAGTAACAGCCGTAGCCAGATTCTGCCCCACTCGCTTCACCATTGCGGTATTAGCGGCGTTGGTGGAAAGCTTGGCTGTTTTCATAAACTCCTGATACTGCTGAGTGGAGAGACTGAGTACATCGCCATCGCTCACCATCAGACTCTGCTGGCGCCCAGTGATGGGCACTGTTTTCGTTGTGCCGCAACTGACCATCAGAACGGCAACAAGTGACAAAAGAATAACTTTTAAATTTCTCATATTCGTTTCGATTATTAATTCTGAGTGCAAAATAAGCAAAAAAAACTGAGACTTGCAAATTTTAGGCATAAAAATAGAGGCACCCCTTGCGGAATGCCTCCTGCTTTTAACTACTAATAATTACACGTTTCCCTTGCTTTCTCTTACTTGTTAAGACCACGATTGTTGAGCGTAGTGTTCAGCAGTGTCAGATAAGTACGGAACTGCTTGTCGTTCAACACGTAGCGCATCCACTTCACGTCGTTGTCGATAGCACGCTCTACCAGAGCCTTACGATCGCTGTTGGCGTACTGAGCAGCAAACATCAGCTCAGAAGCGAATGTGTGGTGAATGTCAGCAACGGCCTCCTTCTGGTCGTTTGCCAAATCGAGAGCTGCATAGAGCTTATCCATATTGATGTTCAGCTCGTAAGCCTCGACATTATTGGCTTTTTCACCTTCTGCGAATGCGGTTGTCATACTCAGCATTGCAACTAATGTCAAAATCATCTTTTTCATCTTTTTACCCTTTCTTTTCTTTACTCAGAGCGGTGTGTCATTTCGCTCCTACTTTAATAATGTTATCCTGTCTTTTGACGATGCAAAGGTACGACGATTTTTGATACCTCACAACGTTTTTTAAGAATTGTGTGCGATAACAGCCGTTTTGTTGATAAAGGTCAAATAATCGCAGAAAAGCGGAAAATTTAAGATTTTCGCCTTAAAATAGTGCGTTATGGATTAAAATTCGTAATTTTGCAGCGCAAATTAAACATTATATATAAATAAGGTATGGACAAACCACAAAACAAGTTTTTATCAGTAGTATATCAGTTGTATAGTATAGCTGAGAATGGCGAGAAGCATTTGGAAGAGCAGACAGGCGATGAGCATCCGTTTGAGTTTATCACAGGATTCGGTATCTCACTCGACAAATTCGAGCAGGAGGTAAGCGGTCTGGAGAAAGGCGCTCACTTTGACTTCACCCTCCAGCCAGGAGATGCTTTTGGCGAATATGTGCCAGAAGGCAAGCACAAGGTGGATCGCGAGATATTTACGATCAATGGTCACTTCGATCACGAGAACATCTTTGAAGGCGCCACCATCACCCTGATGGACAATGAGGATCATCAGTTTATGGCGAAGGTGGTGAAGATTGAGGAAGACGGCGTAACCGTTGATACCAACCACCCGTTGGCAGGCAAGCTGTTGAACTTCACAGGTATCGTAATCGAGAATCGCGATGCCACAGAAGAAGAGGTTCAGCACCTGATCAAGCATTTGACAGGCGGTTGTGGACATCATTGTGGTGGTTGTGACCACGAGGGATGTGACCATGATGACTGCGGACACGATCACGAAGGTGGTTGCGGCTGCGGACACTGCCACTAATCAAATCATCAATAACCCATAAGCCCCCACTCTACATGACACGTAACACATTTGGAAACCTATTCACGCTGACCACCTTCGGAGAAAGTCACGGGGAAGCCGTAGGCGGAGTGATCGACGGGATGCCTGCAGGCATCGATATCGATCTGGATTTCATCCAGCAGGAACTGAACCGCAGGCGTCCAGGTCAAAGCAACATTACCACGTCGAGGCAGGAAGCAGATAAAGTGGAACTGCTCAGTGGTGTTTTCGAGGGTAAATCGACAGGATGCCCCATCGGATTCATTGTCAGGAACACCAATCAGCGCTCTAAGGACTACGAGAATCTCAAGAGTCTGTTCCGCCCCTCTCATGCCGACTTCACCTATAATCAGAAATACGGTGTGAGAGATTATCGGGGTGGCGGACGTTCCTCTGCCCGTATCACCATTAGCCGCTGTGTGGGTGGAGCATTGGCGAAACTCGCACTTAAGCAGTTGGGAATCAGCGTACAGGCCTATACCTCACAGGTTGGTCCGATAGCACTGAATCGCGACTATCGCCTCTACGACCTTGATCTGACAGAAAGCAACGCTGTGCGATGCCCAGATCCAGTGAAGGCTCAAGAGATGGAGGCACTGATCACCCAGATCAAGAAAGAGGGTGACACCATCGGTGGTGTGATCACCTGTGTCATCAAGGGCTGTCCCGTGGGTCTTGGAGAACCCGAATTTGGTAAGCTCCATGCAGCCTTAGGCGGAGCCATGCTCAGCATCAATGCCGCTAAAGGCTTTGAGTATGGTGAGGGCTTCGAGGGTGTGACAGCACGCGGATCGGAACAGAACGACATATTCCAGAATATCGATGGCCAGATCACCACCAAGACAAATCATAGTGGTGGTATTCAGGGTGGTATCTCCAACGGACAGGACATCTACTTCCGTGTGGCATTCAAGCCGGTAGCTACCATTCTGAAGGATCAGGAAACAGTAGATAAGGAAGGAAATACAATGCTCTTTAAGACAAGTGGACGTCACGACCCATGTGTTTTGCCAAGAGCCGTTCCCATCGTTGAAGCGATGGCTGCTATGACGATTTTGGATTATACACTGTTAAAAAACAGCGGAAATCGGTAACAATTGTATATGAGGTGTAAATTATTCTTTATTTTTCCTTTGTAGAATCCGAAATAAATCGTATCTTTGCAGAGCATTAAGGGTTTGGGAAAATCCTGAGATGCTTTAGTTAAGTCTAGTTTAGTTTTTGTGTTGGTTGGGGGCTGCCAGTTGGTAGCCCCCAAATTTTAGCTCAAAAAAAGGTGTGATCAATCGACCACACCAATGATATCTTCAACAGACTGACACCCATGGGCATCGAGCCAGGCATCAATACCATCCCTCACCTTGATGCTAATGGCAGGATCGAGGAAATTGGCTGTTCCTATCTCGATAGCCGTTGCTCCTGCCATCAGAAACTCAATGGCATCCTTAGCGCTGGAAATGCCGCCTAAGCCTACAACAGGGATGCCTACAGCCTTAGCCACCTGCCACACCATACGAACAGCTACAGGCTTGACAGCAGGACCACTCAGTCCACCTGTACGGATACTGAGCAGAGGCTTGCGTTTCTCAATATCAATAGCCATACCCATTAACGTATTGATGAGTGAGACAGCATCAGCTCCCTCAGCCTCAACAGTACGGGCTATCTCTGTAATATCTGTCACATTGGGCGAGAGTTTAACAATCAGTGTCTTATGATAACGCTGACGAACGGCTTTTACCACACTGGCTGCACCAGCACAGGTAACACCAAAGGCCATACCCCCATCCATCACATTAGGACAGGAGATATTCAGTTCGA
>JAEEGG010003743.1_pt1 | contig 37704 bp, 37 predicted proteins | sample 9134161 | NCBI WGS metagenome assembly JAEEGG01 (sample SAMN16246543, study PRJNA631951) | gut metagenome | biome: gut microbiome; feature: rumen; material: CR-attached | host: Bos | place: Iran: Karaj | collected 2018-10
TTATATGGTGGAGCCAACTATTACCGTGATCATATGATGCACGTTTTTCGTGTATGGTTACTTGGAATGGTTGTTCTTTTAAGGGATAATTGTCAGTATTTGAAATTGGTAAAGATATCTGATTATGCGCAGGTAAACTGTTACGAGAAACTGTCTATATGGACGATTGTTGCCTTGACACATGACTTAGGTTACCCTCTGGAGAAATCTGCACAGATAATTGAAAAAACCAAAGACATGATGAAAGCGTTCGTCTCAAATCCTGCTATCTTAATGGATTTCTCATTTAGTGGTGTCCAAAATTCCATGAATGACTTTGTACTTCGTTTTATTAGTTCAAAGATGTGGGAAATAGACCCAGAAAATCGTAAAACGCTAGAAAACACAAAAGAGCATGTTGAAGAAGATAAAAAAAAGCAGGCCCAACTTCAAGGTGATGATTTGAAAAATTATATAGAAAAGAAACGTTATGTCGCTCGACTGCAGCCAAAGTATTATTTTAAGTTTCAAAAGGCCTTGGAACATAGTGAGCATGGCGTGTTAAGTTCTTTGATACTTTATAAGATACTTCTCTATTTTTTAGAATCAGACTATAGTCTAAATGAAGATTATATGTTTGACTATGAGGATTCTCGACAGTTTTACATTCGACGAGAAATTTTACGCTCCATTGCATCCCATACCTGTAAGGATATTTACCAGAATGATGCTTTACGTTTTTCTTTTCTTCTAATATTGTGTGATGATGCCCAAGAGTGGGGCAGGAAGAATATCTCACAATTATATGTAAACAATGCTCAAGATTATGAATTCAAGGAAGTTACGTTAAATATGTCTGGTTTCCTTGAAGATACAAAGACTAATGCAATCTTCACGCGAATTGCTGATAGTTGCAGCTGCAACCAAACAGATAAACTAAAACTGTTGCTAAAAAAATACATTTGGCAATGTAAGGCATATCGGAGCCTCTTTCGTGATGGACAAGACACGTCTAGCCGAAACTTTGTATTCTTTAGGAATCTGTCACTAAAAACTGATGGTATGGGCGGCGGACAAAAAGAGTATCTACTTTCGTTAGAAATCTCAACAGATAAGAGAACGCGAGTCCTTGTAAAAATGACTAATGATGATGATATTTCTGCAGACGACAGTGTGGATAAAGTACTTGCCGAAATAATGAAGCTAGAAAGATGTTGTCGTATAGATGGTAATAAGAAATTGGAGATCCTGATAGGATGAAGGGATAAGATGCTGTAATCTCGTTATTTAGGGTGTGTGAATTGGGGTGATTTATTATGAAATATACAGGAAATACTTTAACTTTGAATGGAATCTCGGGTGATCAATATTTGTTTGGCCTGTACACATTCGAAAATTTCTCTGAACTGAAAAATGCTTTTCTTTCTAGAGCTGCTGTCTATGTGTTTACTCGTAGGAGGGTGACTAGCGATGGTTTTACACATGATTTAGTATATCTTGGTGAAACAGCCGATCTTTCTTCTAGATTTAAGAATCATCATAAAGAACAGGATATAATTGCGCATTATGCAAATTGTATAGGTATTCATGGGCTTGCTTCAAGTGAAGAAAAAAGGAAATTCATTGAAAAAGATATCCTTACTGCTTACGACTTTCCATGTAATGACTCTTTAAACATGTAAATGATGCAAAACGTAATAGCCTTAATATGGGATTTTGATAAAACACTGGTTAATGGTTATATGCAAGATCCTATTTTTGCGGAATATGGTGTCGACCCAGCTACTTTTTGGAAAGAAGTTAATGCTATGCCTAAGAAATATTTGGAAAAGGGTATAAGGGTTAACCCTGATATCGCATATCTCTTAAAGTTTATTCGAGATGCAAAAGCAGGTTTGTTCAAAGGTTTGAACAATGAGAAGCTTAGGACATACGGAGCAAAACAGAATTTCTATCCAGGCATACCTGAGTTTTTTGAACGGACACTCAGTTTGTTGGAAGTAAATGAGGAATGTAAAGAATTTAACATACGAGTAGAACACTATATTGTGAGCACGGGTTTTGCAGAAGTAATAAAAGGGTCTGCTCTAGCACCATTAGTAGAGGGCATATGGGGATGTGAATTAATTGATAGTGAAGATTCTGCTGATCCCATAATAAATGAAGTGGCTTATACAATAGATAATACTACTAAGACAAGAGCACTATTTGAAATTAATAAAGGTGTCAATAAGAAGAATGGTGTGGGTGTCAATGCCAAAATGAGTGAAGGTCAGCGAAGAGTTTCTTTTAAAAATATGATATATATTGCAGATGGCCCAAGTGATGTCCCTGCTTTTTCTTTGGTAAAAAAGAATGAAGGGCTGACATTTGCAGTCTATCCCAAAGGGGATATAAAAGCCCTGAATCAAGTGGAGCAATTACGAAGTGAAGGTCGCGTAGATTTTTTTGCAGAAGCCGATTACACGGAAGGTACAACGACCTATAATTGGCTTGTTGAGAAGATAAAATACCTAGCCAATCGACTGATACAAGAGGAGAGAAACAAACTTGTTATTGTTAGTAATGGACCAAAACATTTGGTTGAGGACTAATAATCTGTATTATTAAATAAATTTATGTTCAACCTAGATAAATTCATAGCTGACAGTGTGACTTTTCGACCTGTCAGTATGTTTGCCGCTGATATTGAGGCAAACAAAGATATACTCTCACGAGAGATAAAAGATAAGAAGGTCTGTGTCATTGGTGGTGCTGGCTCTATTGGCTCCAGCTTTATCAAGGCTGTGCTGCGCTTTGAGCCAAAGAGCGTGGTAGTCGTTGATCTTAATGAGAATGGACTGGCAGAGTTAGTTCGTGATGTACGTTCAACAAACGGCTTGTACGTGCCCGATGAGTTCCGCTGCTATACACTGAACTTTGCAGACCCGATCTTCGAACGTATCTTCCGTGAGGAGAAGGGCTTCGATATCGTAGCCAACTTTTCTGCACACAAGCATGTGCGCTCAGAGAAAGACCGTTATAGTGTGCAGGCTCTGATAGAAAACAACGATATCAAGGCCAAGAAGTTGATGGATTTACTGACTATTTATCCACCGAAACACTTCTTCTGCGTAAGCACAGATAAAGCAGCTAATCCTGTGAACATCATGGGTGCCAGCAAGCGTATCATGGAAGATCTCGTGATGGCATACAACAAATACTTTAAGGTAACAACAGCCCGTTTTGCCAATGTGGCATTCTCAAATGGCTCTCTGCCTGACGGCTGGATTCACAGGCTCCAGAAGAAACAGCCTCTGGCAGCCCCAAGTGATGTGAAACGTTACTTCGTCTCCCCCGAGGAGAGCGGTCAGATATGTATGCTGGCCTGTATCCTTGGCAAGGGTGGGGAAGTGTTCTTCCCGAAACTGGGTGAAGACCAGATGCTGACATTTAGTAGCATTTGCGATAAGTTTGTAGCTGCCAATGGTCTTGAAAAAGATCCATGCAGCAGCGACGGTGAAGCCAAACGCAAGGCTGCTGCACTGGGTTGGGATGACAATAAATATCCCACTGTTTATTTCGGTTCTGATACTACAGGCGAGAAGGCCTACGAGGAGTTCTATGTTCCCGGTGAGAAGATTGATATGCAGCGCTTCAAAGCTCTTGGTGTTGTGGAGCAGACTACTCGTCACGAAATGGATGAGGTAAATGGCTTTTTTGATAAACTGGAAGGCATCTTTGCCAAAGAAGACTTCACCAAGGCTCAGGTCGTTGAAGCTATCAAGGAGTTCATACCTAATTTCGAACACGAGGAGAAAGGTAAAAATCTCGATCAGAAAATGTAGGTGATGTAAGCTCTGTTAGAGTGAACATAATCCCCACATCGGTTCTGTAGTCAGAACCAGTGTGGGGATTTTTCGATTCGGCAGATGATTGCACTTATTTCTAAAGAGTCGCGAAGTAGTCACGATACTCCTGGCAGTCGAAGCAGGGGCAGTCCTTGTGGACGCCCTTCAGTTCTCGGTGGCCACGGATGTCTGCCTCGGGGTAGTCCTCCTTCAGACTGCGCAGGAGGGCGATGAGGGCAGCTCGCTGCTCCGTCGTTCGTGTGTCTGCAACCTTCCCCTTGGCATCATAGCCGCCTTCGTAGCAGATGCCGATGGAGTGGGCGTTATATCCGCTGGCATGGATGCCAGGCACTTCTTCTGACCGTGTGGGATGGATCTGTCCGTCACGGGTGATGTAGTAGTGGTAGCCGATGCCCTGGTTGTGGAACCGCTCGTTATGGCAGTCTGCAAGCTTTTTGACAGTGAACGACTGGTTGCAGCGGGTGGCACTGCAGTGGATGACGATGAGATCGATGTAACGCATGGCTTCAATGGGTTATTGACGAGTTTGTTAAGCCCCATACAGCTCGACATAAAGAACGTGCTGATGAAGGCGGTGATGACCGTAATGATAAAATGACCGATTTTTTCTGTAGAGAACCGTTTCATAAATGATGTGTTTTTAAAGTTGTTGAAAGAAGGGCTTGGCGAGAGGCGGTGCAGGCTGCGTTCATGGCCGTATGTTGGATGTTGTCTCAACGCTCATGGCTGACGGGTTGGCCATCGCATCACCCCGGACACCTGCCTCATGCCAAGCCCTGGAGTTTAGTCGCCGCTGGGCTGATCGTAGTCAGGCTCGTCTGACGGCTCGACGGGGGTGTTACCACCAGTGTTACCGCCGGTGTTGTCACCGGTCTCGCCACCGGTCTCGCCGCCCTGGATGTCGTCATCCTCCTCAGCGTCGCCTTCCTTCTTCTTAGACTTGCTCTCAGTGAGATCCTTGACGTTCTTCAGCGAAGCCTTCATCTTGAGCATCTTAGAGGTCAGGTTGTTGAGCTCCATACGACTGGGAGCGAAGCAGAGGTACAGGCCGTCGATGTTCTTACCGAGGTTGAACTCGGTCTCCGCCTCAGTGCCGCTGCTCTTGGCTTTGAGGAAGAACGTGCCGAGGGCACCGAACTGCACCTTCTTGCCTTCTAACAGCTGTTCGAGGATACAGGACTGGAGCTTGTTGGCAACGCCGAGGCAGACGTCCTCGCCATACACGGAGTTGTGCTCCGAGATGTGTTGGCAGAGGGCTGCGTAGCTCATGGTCTTGGTAGCTACCACGCGACCGTACCATTTTCCCCTGGCAGGGGAACCCTTGATCTGGTTCTGATAAACTTTTACGAATACTGGCATAATCCTTTTTTTTTAGTTTGACAATTGTGATTCGGGCTGCGCGCCGGCCTTCGTCAGTCAAAGTATCTCTTTGACATTGCAAAGGTACGATATTTTGAAGCCTCGATGAAGGCTTCTGCGAGCTTTCGTCAGTTAAGTATCAATGCACAGCTTTTCGGTGAGGTACTTGACGATATGAGGGGGGAGGACCTTGGCGTTGGGCTGTAAGCCCATCGCATTAAGATCATCCTCAAATGGTTTGCACCAACGCATAAGTGTTCCAACACTTACCCCAGCTTTATCAGCTAACTCTGATTTTGACATTGCTTTCATTTCAAACTTTTCTTTTTTTTTATTTTCAATTTTATCATTAATTCCCTCCTTGTTCATTTTCTTTCTGTCGCCAGAAAGAAAACCGAACCAAAAGAAAGAGCGCGAAAACGTCCTGAGCTCGGAGGCCGGATGTCCGATTATCGTAATCATTCGATGAACTCGCTACGCTCAAACAGCATCTCATGTCGATTTGCTTGTCTTGCTGACGCAATCCAAGAATCGAAGAAGATTCCGATAATAGTACACCCTCTAAAGACCTCCTCGTGCGGAATGTTTTCGAAGAAGACATGGAGCACGAAGTGCGGTAATCGGCTTTGTCGCTTGGCTCGTCCAAGCGCTCCAGCTATGCTGGCTTGCTACCGAAGGGACGCAAGAATTTTTCGAGGAGCTACCGCAACGACCAGCGTTTAGCGTAGTCGGCGTAATAATCATGGCGAACCCCGAAGGGGCAAAGGCTCGAGAGCCATACCAAGACTTTGATGGAGAGAGCCAGCTCTCGGAATCAATTGCATCCTCCCCATATAGGGGGAGGCCTTGGAGGGGGTGGATGCTTCTTTGCTTCTTTCTTCGCGCCGAAGAAAGTAAGAAATTACCTTTATGACAAGGAAGATGAGATGGTTGTCACCATGCAGGGCAGTGCCCTGCAAAAGTGGTTTGAAGGACATAGCCCTTCACCCGAAAGAATTCTGGAAGAATTCGAGGGGAATTGTGGCGGAATTCTCATTGAATTGTGGCAGAATTCTTTGGTTCTTCGAACAAGAACTCAATCAGATCAATCTTCTGAGCCTTCTGCTCAACAGAAGCCCTTTCTTCCAAGATCTTTGAAACAAAGATCGGCCCCTCATCCTCCCAAAAGAGCTGCTTCTCAACCTCTCTGGCAATCTCATGCCAGCGTTGATACGCCAAGCCCTCCGGATCGGCATCCGGAAACAACACCACCTTGCGCCCGCACAACGGCCTGAACTTCTCCACCTGCAGCTCCGTCAGTCCTCCGGCTGCCAGCCAGATATACTGCGGATAATGCTGCGACAGGATAAAAGCCGTCTTCTCCGCCTCTACGATAGCCACCGTCTTCACGTCGCGCCGCTCAGCGAGGAGATGCGCCCCAAACAGACAGTGCGTCGATCCAGCCCCTGTCAGTGGCGTCTTCTGCCGCCTACTGAGCATATAGCTCACCCAGGAAGGATGCCTCGCCTTGTCACGATGACAGTCGGGCCGGTAGTACATCACCTTTCCGTCTTTTACGTAATCGTCCTTGCCGATCTGCCAGAAGATGACACCCCCCTGGCGGGTGGCACCTATCCGATAGGCCAGTGCCGCATCGATCATCTGCTCCCATGTCAGATAGCCACTGCTGACCACTGCTTTGCAGAACTCGTTATCGACAGACAGGCTTTTCTGCCAAAGATAAGCCGTCGGATTATGCGGCTCTTGCTTCATCAACTCTCCGAACGAGAGAAACTTCAAATTCTTGAACTTCATAGACACTCGGGTTTAGGCAACCCCTCTTACTATAGCCCACCCCTCTATAGAGAGGGGGTGGGGCTATATAAGGAGGGGGTTATGCCGGTAAGGGGATGACCACGACGCGCCCTCTGGTGTCGAGCGTGGTCTTCACCACGCGCCGATCGAGTGCCATCTGAAACACTTTGTCGTAATATTTCTCAAACTTGATGCCGCTCAGCGCCATCACCTCCTTTTGCAGCTCCTCACGGTTCATCATGGCACGGTCACCCATCGCCTTGCCGAACAGCAGGCGCAGGTTCCACTCCCATGAGAGACGGGCATTGTCAGGATGGCGGATGATATACGCCTGACAGAACGAGTCCACCTTCTCTGCCGACACATGGTAAGCCTCTGGCTTGTTCGACATAAAGCGCCCCTGTGAGTCATGCTGCTGAAAGACAGGCTTCGAGGTTGCCACAGGCAGCCCCTCCTCCGACATCTTGTAGTAGAGCGTCTCCGTGATGCGGTACTTCCTGGTCATCGTCTGCTCCACCAAGAACACATCCGTCGTCGGCGGTTGCTCACAGTTGTACACCTCATAAGCCTTGTGCAGGATCTCCGTACCGAGCCATCCCCTGAGGTTACGTTTCTCACCAGTGCGGTTCAGATGGATCACCACCGAGATGTTACAGTGATGCTTGGTGGCAAGCGCCATCAGCTGCTCAATCACCTTCTGCGAGGCATCCGGGTCGTTGATGCTCGACAGCAGGTCGCTCACGTTGTCGATGATTACGATGTCGGGCTTGTAGGTGGCGATGCCCTCGGCGAGCATCTCCAGACGCTCCTGAAAGCTGCAGCTGCGCACGTTAAATACGAAGAAGTTCTCCTCGGGGAAGTCTCCCTCCACCATCTTGGCGATACGGTCGGTGAGGATCCCCTTGGTAGAGGAGGTGCTCTGTTCCGTGTCATACCACATCGCCTTCAGCGGCGCCTCCTGGATGCGCTCCAGCTCCAGCACACTGCGCTGGGCACAGCAAGCCATGATCATCGAGGTGAAGATGGTCTTACCACACTTCTCCACACCAGTGATGGCAGAGAGGTCGCCCCTGGGGAAGCACGGTCGTCCGTACATCCGCATCAGGAACTCCTCTTCCTGCACCATGGTGTCGGTGGTGATTCTGAACTTGTCGAGATGCTGTAGCGTCTCTGAGATGACTGTAGCCTTCTCGGCCTTCTCAAACTCTCTGGCGAGTAAAGTGTTCTGTTTTTCCATAGCGATTTGAGCAGGTTTAGTTCTCGTTGTCATTGTGATAAGCATCGTAAATGGTTCCGAAGAATTCTTCCCCGATTTTCACAAATTTCTCACGATTCATCCAGTCGGATGCTGCACCAAGCAGTCTTACCACCTGATAAAAGCGCAACTTGACGAATTGCTCATCCTTGATGAATGAACGGTTGATACTACTCTCGTCGCTGATGATAGACAGACGACCTTTTACTCGAATAGCACCCAGAATAATCCGGGCGCATTTCTGTGCTAATACGTTTTTTAAGAACATAGTCTTAAATTTATTGTTAAACTTGTTATACATCCCCCACACTTCAGGAAATGCGTTGCAAAATTACATATATTTTTTGAATCGTCTGTTATTACATGTAATCACAAAATATATATTATTTTAGAATATTACACATTATTTAAGAGAATCCTGTGTTTTAGCATGGTATTAGATCACTAATAACAGCTCATGAGCTGTTATGAAAAAAACTCAAGCCGTGTCCCGGCTTAATAAAATATCATGATTCACCCTTTAGGGCGAAAGCTTCGTGAATCATACCAAAATTTTGATGGAGAGCGGTCTCTGCCTGGAATCAACTACACCCTTCCATATAGGGAAGGGCTTGGGTTAGGTGGATGTCTCTTGATTCGTTCTCTGCGCCAGAGCGCTCGATCTCTGATCGCTTGCTACCAACGGGACGCAAGAATGAATGAAATAAAGCTTCTTTCTTCGATCAGAAAAGAAAGAATAAAAAGAGTTTGGTTCTTTTTTGAAATAAAGAATAAAATTGAATGATTTCTGCAAAAACTTGCTGAAATCTTTGCTATATTAAAAAATTAATCGTACTTTTGCACCCAAAAGAAGGGAACCGGTTCTGACAAACAACCCCTTTTTATTTGAGATAAAGAATAAAATTTTAACTAACGTATTGGTAATTAATGTATTATACCCATGCGTTAGGAATATTATTTTTGCCCATAAATAATTAATCGGAGCAAACTATAATGTCACAAGACTTTCTTCAAAAATCTCTCTATGAAGTTCTGTATAACAACTTGTTGTTACCCCGAACTCACGAGATTGATCATGAGGAAGAGCGCGAAGCGTTCGATGGCTCAACTGAGTCTTTAGTTCAACTACACAAAGAGAATCAAATCTCTTTTGCTCAGTTTTGTAGCCTCTCTGAGGCTCAGATCCATGAAATTATAGCAAAATCCAAGAACCTCCCAATTGACAAAGAGCGCTTCTTTGCTCTTTGCGATATTTTATAAAATACAACAATATCTTGAGTTAACTCGCCTCTACCGCTGATTCAATTTGGAGTCTTGAGAAGGCTGATGGTAAAAATGGGTTTGGATGCATATAATTGAAATGGATTATACTAAAAGTTTTTCTGTATCGATGAGAGAAACTCTTGATTATAGTAATCTGGAGTTCCTAAATGATATAGGTGAATTAATAATTGATGCAGTGCTTAACGACAGTACAATAAAAGAGATACCAATTTTAGGTTCTATTGTAGGAGTTGGTAAATGCATAAAGAATGTATCCGATATTATTTTTGCTAAAAAGCTTATTGCATTCTTAATTCCTATTAAAGATATATCGCCAGAAAAGAGAGCAAAAGCTATTAAAAAGTGGGAAGAAGATAAAAACTTTAGAGGAAAAGTTGGAGATACACTTTTAGGGATGATTCAAAGATGGTTTTATTATTTATCATGTGCTCAATAATATCCCAATAGCTAGGCAATGATTATAATTAATTTATCTCAGTGCCAATGCAAAAGACATTGCAATTCTTAGTTAAGAATAAACACAATACATAAATGAAAGCATTAATATTAAACAGTGGTCTTGGCCACAGAATGGGTACAATAACAAAGGAACACCCGAAATGCATGACGGAGATATCTGCTCATAATACCATATTGAGTCGCCAACTAAGGCAATTGGTATCCTTTGGTATTGAAGATGTTGTGATGACTACTGGTTATTATGATAAAGTATTAGTGGATTATTGTAATGCACTACATCTGCCGTTGAAATACACCTTTGTCAATAACCCTCTTTATGCAGAGACCAACTACATCTATAGCATCTATTGTGCCAAGGAACATTTGAAGGACGATGATATCATCCTGATGCATGGTGACTTGGTATTTGAGAACTTAGTGATGGAGGCAGTTGTCAACTCTGCTACTAGCTGTATGGCAGTCAGCAGTACACTTCCTTTGCCTGAGAAGGATTTCAAGGCAGTCATTCGCGATGGTCAGATTGAAAAGGTTGGCATAGAGTTCTTTGAAGATGCTATGGCTGCCCAGCCTCTGTATAAGATTCTGAAAGAAGATTGGCTCATCTGGTTACAGAATATTGAGAAGTTCTGCGAGGCAGACGATCGTAAATGCTATGCGGAGAATGCTTTCAATGAAGTGTCTGACCAATGCAGAATTTATCCCTGTGATGTGAAAAACATGCTTTGTGCAGAGATAGACACCCCTGAGGATCTAGCAGTTGTCAGTAAGAACCTGGCAGAAGTAAATGAGCGTACAGTTTATATGTGCTTCTCTACGGAGTATATCCATTCTGGTCATGTAGCGATTATTAACAAGGCGCGTCGCTTGGGTCGATTGATTATCGGTATTCTGAGTGATGAAGTCGTAGCCTCCTTCAAGCGTTATCCGTTGATTCCCTTTGAAGAACGTAAGGCTCTTTTCGAAAACTTGGTTGGAGTTGAGCGGGTTGTGGAGCAGAAATCTCTTTCATATAGGGAGAATCTTGAAATTCTTAAACCTGATTATGTCGTTCATGGTGATGACTGGAAAGAAGGCTTCCAGCAACCTATCCGTCAGGAAGTATGCGATGTGTTGGCTGAATATGGGGGCAAATTGGTTGAATATTCTTATAGCGATAATCCTAAGTATAAAGAGTTAGATGCCAATCATCGTTCTGAGGCTAGTATGCCTGACATCCGCCGTGGTCGTCTTCGTAAGCTCATCAATATGAAGGGACTTGTGACGGCTATGGAGGCTCATAGTGGTATTACAGGCTTGATTGTTGAGAACACAAAAGTGCTTCAAGATGGCAAGACCTACCAGTTTGATGCCATGTGGGTAAGTAGCCTTTGCGATTCTACTGCCAAGGGTAAACCTGATATCGAATTGGTAGATATGACCTCCCGTTTTCGTACGATTGATGATATCATGGAAGTGACCACGAAACCCATCATTTTCGATGGAGATACAGGTGGCCTGACAGAACACTTCGTCTATACTGTTCGTTCATTGGAGCGCATGGGGGTCAGCATGGTGATTATTGAGGATAAAACAGGCCTAAAGAAGAATAGCCTCTTTGGAACAGAGGTAAAACAAACACAGGCATCTATTCCTGATTTCTGTGAGAAAATCAAAGCCGGTAAAAAAGCACAGAAGACCAAGGAGTTCATGATTTGTGCCCGTATAGAGTCTCTGATTTTAGAGCAGGGCATGGATGATGCACTCCAAAGAGCATTTGCTTTCAGTGAGGCTGGTGCAGATGCTATCATGATTCACTCACGTAAGAAGGATCCATCGGAGATATTTGAGTTTGTACAGAAATTCCGTGAAAAGAATAGCACTACGCCTATCGTGGTTGTTCCAACTTCTTTCAATACGGTTACAGAGCAGGAGTTCAAGGAACGCGGCGTTAATGTAGTGATATATGCCAACCAATTGACTCGAACAGGCTTCCCTGCCATGCAGGATGCCGCCCGTACTATTCTTGAGAACCATCGTGCTAAGGAGTGCGATGACAAGTGTATGTCAATTAAGGAAATTATCACCCTTATCCCCGAACAATAATGATAAATCCAAAGTTTTTCTACGATACATTAGCCTCATACGGCATCGATTTCTATGCAGGAGTGCCAGATTCTTTGCTGAAGAACCTTTGTGCCTATATTACCGATCATGCCGATGCTCAGCATAATATTATTGCAGCCAACGAAGGTGGTGCCATGGGACTGGCTGCAGGTCATTATCTGGCTACAAGTCAGATTCCGGTGGTCTATATGCAGAACTCTGGTGAAGGTAATATTATCAACCCATTAGCATCCCTGACAGATCCTGATGTTTATAACATCCCAGTGCTGTTGGTGATAGGCTGGCGTGGTAAACCTGGTATTCATGATGAACCTCAGCATGTAAAGCAAGGCAAGGTGACAACAGGTCTGTTGAATGTCATGGGCATTGACTATACAGTGCTGAGCAAAGAGGAGGATAAAGCTGAGGCTCAGATTAAGAAGGCTGTAGCCTACATGCAAACAACGAAGCTGTGCTATGCCTTGGTCATCGAAAAAGATACTTTTGATGCTTACACGCTCCAGAGCGTTGAGAAGAATGAGCTGACGATGTCTCGTGAGGAGGCCATTCAAACAGTTGCAGCCGCTTTAGATGCGAAAGACTGTATCGTATCTACCACTGGCATGATTTCGCGCGAGCTTTTCGAATATCGTACTTCGAAGAACGAAAGTCATGAGCGTGATTTCCTGACTGTAGGATCGATGGGACATGCCTCTCAGATAGCACTAGGCATTGCTATGGCAAAGCCAGATCGCAGAGTATGGTGCTTTGATGGTGATGGCGCAACAATTATGCACATGGGGGGCTTGGCTATTGTAGCAAGCAAACAACCCAAGAACTATATCCATGTGGTATTCAATAATGGTGCCCACGACTCTGTAGGTGGTCAACCTACTGTTGGATTAAATATCGATCTTCCTCGCATTGCTCGTGCTGTTGGCTATAAACATACCTTCAGTGTAAGTACTAAGGAGGATCTTGTGGATATCCTTAATGATGTCAAAGCAAATGAAGGACCAACACTCCTTGAAATCAAAGTAAAGAAAGGCAATCGCAAGGATCTCGGTCGTCCTACAACCACTCCTATTGAGAATAAAGAAGCCCTCATGGCTTTCCTTTCAGAAGAATAATGAAGCAAATTATATATAATGGAATAGAGCATCTTTCTGAGGCTTTACAAGGCTCAAAGAAAGTCCTTCTTGTAACAGATAGCTCTTTTCCTTTTCTCAATATAAAGGATGAGGTAGAAGGGATGGGTATCCCTTATGTAAAGTTCTCTGACTTCACCCCAAATCCTCTTTATGAAGACGTTTGTAAAGGCGTAGATCTTTTCAATGTGGAAGAGTGCGATACAATCCTTGCAGTTGGTGGTGGAAGTTCAATGGATGTAGCCAAGTGCATTAAACTTTATTGCAGGATGTCAAAAGACTCCTTGTACTTAGACCAGGAATACAAGGATACAGGTGTAAAGCTAATAGCCATACCTACAACAGCAGGTACGGGATCAGAATCAACTCGCTATGCAGTGATTTATTACGATGGTAAAAAACAGAGCGTGACACACGATAGTATCATTCCCAATGTAGCTATTCTGGAACCAAAGGTACTCAAGACACTACCTTTGTATCAGAAGAAATGTACGATGCTGGATGCATTATGCCAGGGGATTGAGTCTTGGTGGTCTGTCAACTCAACGGATGAAAGCAAGAAACTCTCAAAAGAAGCCGTTGAAACGATTATGAAATGGTGGCGTGAGTATCTCTTTGAAAACACGGATGAATCTGCCAGACAAATAATGCATGCAGCTAATCTTGCTGGGCAGGCCATATGCATCACCCAAACAACAGCTGCCCATGCATTCAGCTACAAGATAACATCTATGTATAAATTGCCCCATGGTCATGCTGTGGCTATATGTATGGCGGAAATTTGGGAGTATATGCTTGCCCATCCAGAAAAGTGTATAGATCGTCGCGGTCAAGACTATTTAGTGGGCGTATATAAAGAAATTGCAGCATCAATGGGCTCAGAGACTCCATATGCAGCAAGGGATATCTTTGCTTGTATGTTGAAAGAAATGGATATAGAAAAGCCTGTCACTGCTAATCGAGACTCTGATATCAGTATTCTTACATCCTATGTTAATCCAACTAGATTAAATAATAATCCAGTTACTTTGGGAGAATCAATAATACGAGACTTGTATCAAGAAGTTGTGAAATGATTGATGATTAGTATTATAAATTTATATCACAAAAGATATGCGAGCAAAAATATTGAGAATAGTTAGAGCATTTCTGTGGCGATTAATAGGTCTGAATAGATTGGATGTAGTAACAGAAGAATTAAAAGAGAATATAGATGCTCTTTTTTATTTTCTTAGTTGTTTTCATGATCCATCAGAAATTAAGAATGCAAAAGATCCAGATTTACGTATTCTTCATCAGTGCGATATCCAATTGCTTCGAATCGTTAGTTATGAGTGCAAGAGGTTACACCTTGATTATTGGCTTGACTTTGGAACCTTGTTAGGAGCGGTGAGGCATCAGGGTATCATCCCTTGGGATGATGATATGGATATTTCAATGCCACTATCTGACTATAATAAAGCTCAAATTGAGCTAAAACAAGCTCTTAGCAAATATGGAATCGAATTAATTGACAACAACCATGTAAATATAGGAGTTTGTTACCGACATGAAGATACAGGTATATGGCTAGATATTTTTGCAAAAGATGATTATTATTGTGACCGGGGTGATGAAGATGATATAAAATCATTAGATGCAAAAATGAGTAAGTGTAGAGAGTTTTACTTTCATCACATGCAAACTCCTGCTGTGTATTATAGAGAAGAATGTAGATCAAAAATGATAGGAGGTTCGTATGGTAATGTAAGACTAATGTATGTAATGCCAGATACATATTCGAAAAACGTTATTCATCCCTCGGAATTAATATATCCTTTATCGACTGTCCAATTTGGAGGCTATGAGTTTAATGCTCCCAATAATGTTCATCAATATCTTCGTATTATTTATGGGAAAGATTATATGGGATTTCCTCGTAATGGAATTCTCCATCATGATTATGGAAGAGGTCCATTGTCATCTTGGGCAAAAAGAAGAGGTGTTGATATGGAAGATATTCTGAAAGAACTAAAAAGTATAGCGGATAGCTTAATGTGATTAAAAAATAATCGTAAACTATTAATTCTTCAGTAAGTAAAACGGAAAGTCGATTACATAAAAATCTCAAGAAAGCCGAGCATTGACGTATCGCATACAGAGTTACTTTGTTGGTCGTTTTTTAAGGTTATGTTTACTATATAAACATGAAAGAAGATAACGAAGATCTTAAAGAAGGGTTAAAGACCACTTCCCTCTTTGGTGGGGTGCAAATCTTTAAAATTTTTATATCCATTATAAGCGCCAAGTTTGTTGCAATATTACTTGGACCTACCGGTATGGGTATATCCGGTCTTTTAAGTTCTACAACGGGGCTTATAGGAGCAGCAACAAATTTAGGACTGAGTACAAGTGCTGTAAGAGATGTATCCCAATCTTATACGGCAGGTGACAGATACCACTTTAGCCGTACTGTATCTATATTTCGCCGACTTGTTTGGGGAACAGGCCTTTTAGGCTTGTTAGTTTGTTTAGTATTATCCCCATTCTGGAGCAATTTGACATTTGGCAATTATGATTATAGATTGGCGTTTGCATTACTTTCTATAACATTCCTTTTAGGTCAGATATCATCAGGGCAAGGAGTTGTTCTTCAAGGGACTCGCAATTTTAAGATGATGGCAAAATCTAGTGTTATTGGTAGTCTTATTGGGCTTATTACTAGTATTCCACTGTTTTATTTTTGGGGAAATGAAGGTATTGTTCCTGCTATGCTTTTATCATCAATAACAGGCTTGCTGTTGACAACATATTATGCAAGAAAAGTAAAAACGGATAAGGTGGATCTTTCACCGAAAGAAGTCCTAAGAGAAGGAAAAGCCATGATAAATCTAGGTTTCTTTATTTCTATTCAGTCCTTTCTCAGTATTCTATGTGCATATTTAGTTCGTATATATATAGGCAGGTCAGGCTCCATTGAAGATGTGGGTCTCTATAATTCTGGTTTTAATGTGATTAATACGTATGTAGGCATGGTTTTCACAGCAATGTCAACAGAGTATTTCCCTCGATTATCATCCTATAGCAATGACGAAAAGAAGTTTGTCAATGCAATTAATCAACAAATGGAGCTATCTTTTTTGTTATTGGCGCCATTAATTGCGGCATTCCTAGTATTAGGTGAATTGGCTATTATTATTTTATACTCAACAAAATTTTTAGGGGTTACATTTATGATAGCATTTGGCGTTTTCGGTATTTTCCTAAAAGCACCAGGATGGTGTTTAGGATTTGCTTTTCTCGCCAAAGGTGAATCCAAAAATTTTTTTATTAATGAATTATGCGCTGAAATATACTTTTTATTACTTAACATCCTATTTTATCACCTATGGGGCTTAAACGGCCTTGGCCTATCATTTATAGTTAATTATTTGTTATATTATATCCAATGTACCATAGTCTGTCATAAACGATACAACTACAATATCGACATTTCTGTTCTGAACTTTTTTGCACCACAATTCTTGATAAGTTTGGTAATATTGCTCATAGTAATTTTACTTCCTTCTACATACAAATATACAATAGGGTGCTCCCTAGTTATTTTATCTACATATTTATCATATAGAGAACTACAAAAGAGGTTTAATGTTACTACATACATACGTTCCAAAATTAATATATTTCACAAATGATGATAAATAAACCCCAAATAATAGAACTCCCGAAAATTTCTGATCCTCGTGGCAATCTTTCTGTCATCGAGGAATTGAAGGAAATACCTTTCAAAATAGAACGTACCTATTGGATCTATGATGTGCCAGGCGGCGAGCATCGTGGTGGTCATGCCTATAAAGAGAATCAGGAATTCATTGTTGCCATGTCGGGCAGTTTTGATGTTGTTCTTGATGATGGTAATGAGAAACAGATATTTCATTTGAATCGTTCCTATTATGGTCTATATGTCCCAAAAGGATTGTGGCGTGAGATGGACAACTTCTCTACCAATTCTCTGGCACTTGTGCTTTCATCAATAAAGTATGATGTGAACGATTATATCCGGGATTACGAAGAATTTAAGCGCTACAAGGATGAAAACAAGTAAGGTTTACGATTGTACTATCATAGAACTGAACAAGCATCATGCACCTCAGGGAAATATCTCTGTTGTGGAGAATAACAAAGATGTTCCTTTTGAGGTAAAGCGTTGCTATTATCTATACGACGTGCCAGGCGGTGAAAGTCGTGGGGCACATGCTCACAAGGAACTGAGCCAGCTCATTATTGCGGCAAGTGGCAGTTTTTCTGTCACCCTAGATGATGGTGAGGTAAAACGCACTTTCCTCTTGAACCGTCCTTATCAAGGGTTATTAGTCGTGCCAGGCATCTGGCGTACGCTTGATGATTTTTCCTCTGGTAGTGTCTGCATGGTTCTGGCTTCACATGGATATGATAAGGATGACTATATCCGTGATTATGATGAGTTTATAAAATACAAGAAAGGACAACGATATGAGCAACAAAGAGAATTATGATGTTTTGACTTCCAAAAAGCCACTTGGGGGGGGATTGATTCATAAGTCGCTCTATGCAATTAACTACTCAATGTTGAACTTAGCTGCATAGGAGGGCTTTGTATGAGAATCTGTATTGGTGGAAAGAACAATATCGCAGTGGATGTATGTAAATACATTCAGGAGTATTATCCGCAAATTGGAATTTCTGCAATCCCCACGAAAGGTGATGACGGACAGGATGGTTTTCAACGTTCATTTAAGAAATACGCGGAAGAAAATGGTGTTGAGATAGTTTCTTTAAAGGATGTCTACGATTGGGAAGATTTAATATTCCTTTCTACAGAGTTTGATAGGATTATTAGGCCAGATCGGTTTAAGTCAAAAGAACTCTTCAACATCCACTTCTCAAAACTTCCAAAGTATAAAGGGTGTCACACGGCTGCTATGCCCATATTGAACGGTGAGAAATTCACAGGAGTAACATTCCATTTGATTGAAGCTGGGATTGATACAGGAGACATTATTGACCAGCGAGATCTATTAATAGAAAGTAATGATACGTGTGGGAGTTTGTATCTGAAGCTTATAAAGTTGGGAACAGATGTGGTCATTGCAAATCTGGAGAGTGTTTTTAATCACAGTTATAAAGCTTATCCCCAACCTACTGATGACACGACATATTATCCTCGTACTGATATTGATTATGCAAATTGTTTAATTGATTATAACAGGACATCACTTCAGATAGACAGGCAGATTAGAGCATTTTCTTTCAGGGCATATCAACAACCTAAGTTCAATAAGATTCCAATTACATCTACAAAGATAACTTGTGAAAAGAGTACAGAGAAACCTGGTACATTAGTCTCAGAGGACAATTATTCTATTCGTATTGCCACCATTGACTATGATGTTGTACTCTATAAAGAGAAAATGGATAATATACTAGAATACGTAAAAAAAGGCAATTTAAAGGAGTTGAAACAAGTTAATAACCTCTCGGATTATATACATGAACATGAGGCTGCACATGGATGGACTATGTTGATGGTTGCTGCCTATTATGCTCAATATGATGTAGCGAGATATTTGTTATCATTAGGTAGCGATATTAATGCTAGGAATTATAAGGGAACTACAGTGATAATGTATGCCAAAGATGGCATGATAAAAACTACTGATGATAAATTGTTTCATTATCTGTTAGAACAAGGTGCAAATCCATTCTTAAAAGATTATTCGGGAAAGAATCTATTTGAGTATATTGGTGACGAATTGAAGTGTAAATTAATTGGAATAAAATAAATATATCATGAATATACCATTTTTAAGTCTTAAAGATGTGACTGCCCTTCATGGTGCAGAGATAAATGAGGCTGTTACCCGTGTAGTGAATGGAGGCTGGTATCTCCAAGGTAAGGAGAACGAGCTGTTTGAGCAGCACTATGCGGAGTTCATTGGAACGAAATACTGTGTAGGTTGTGCAAATGGCTTGGATGCACTTATCTGGATATTCCGAGCCTATATAGAATTAGGCGTAATGCAGCCTGGCGATGAGGTTATCGTTCCTGCAAATACTTATATCGCTACAATATTGGCTATAACAGAGAATGGCCTGAAGCCTGTATTAGTTGAACCTAGACTCAATACGCTAGAGATTGATGATGACCGAATTGAAGAAGCAATCACTCCAAAAACCAAGGCAATTGCCATTGTGCATCTCTATGGTCGCAATGCCTATACTGAAAAGATAGGAGAGCTGTGCAAGAAATACAATCTAAAACTTATAGAGGATAATGCCCAGGCGCATGGCTGTAAACATACGGATGGGCGCATGACAGGATCAATAGGTGATGCAGCAGGTCATAGCTTTTACCCGGGAAAGAATCTAGGCGCATTAGGTGATGGTGGCGCTGTAACAACAAACGATGAGGAATTGGCAAAAGCGATTCGAGCTTTAGCCAACTATGGATCTCAGAAAAAATATGTGTTCAAATATACGGGTAGAAATAGTCGTTTGGATGAAATACAGGCTGCAGTGCTTGATGTAAAGCTGAAGTATCTTGTTGAAGATAATCAGCACCGTAAGGATGTCGCTCATTATTACTATGAGCATATCAATAATCCGCTGATCACGCTCCCTGATTTGTTGCCTGATGAGCAGAATGCGTATCATCTGTTCCCGATCATTGTAGGCGAAAGCAAACGTGATGCTTTGCATGATTATTTAGAGCAGAATGGAGTAGGCACAGTGATTCATTATCCAATTGCTCCACATAAACAGGAATGTTATGCAAAGGAGTCTTGGAATACACCCCAATTGTCGTTGCCTATCACAGAACAGATTGCTAATCAGGAATTGAGCCTGCCAATAGGACCTGTCCTTTCGGTAGATGATATAAAATATATAGTTGATATTATGAATAAATTCATATAATAATGGGCGACATCTTAGTTTCTGTTGTTATTATTACTTATAATTCTTCATCTACAATTTGTGAGACACTTGAAAGTGTATTTAATCAAAGCTATAATCGTTTAGAGCTAATAGTTAGTGACGATGGATCAAAAGATGAAACTGTAAGTATTGCGAAAAAATGGATAAGAGATCATTCAACCCGATTCGAGCATTCTGAGGTTATAACTACGCCATGTAATACAGGTGTCCCAGCAAACTTGAATCGTGGCATAAAAGTCTGCAAAGGAGATTGGGTGAAAACACTCGCAGGTGATGATTTGCTTTTACCAGATTGCATAGATAAATGCATTCTTTATATTCAATCTCATCCTGAGTGTAATGTCTTGTTTTCAAAGATGAAATATTTCCGTGATACTCCAAAAGGGAGAGTAATCCTTCCTTTGAAAGTTGATCTTGACAATTCTTGCTATGCAAAATCTTTTGTAGAATCAGATGCCAGAATGCAGTTTAGACTGATTCTGAGAGATGATGGGGTTGTTCAAGCTCCAACTGCCTTTTATAGGTTTAGCTTTATCGCAGAAAATCCGTTCCCGGAATTGTACAAATATTGCGAAGATTATCCAATGTGGCTACAATTAACTCGTAAGGGATATAAGTTAGATTATATGCCTGAAGAAACTGTATCATATAGGTTTGGTGATTCCCTGTCGAATAGAAAATGTGACTATTATTCAAAGAGATTTATGACTACGTTATCCCTCTTCTTTTGGAATGAAGCCTATACTTATTTCCAAGAAGAGAATTTAGTTGAGCCATACAATAAATATAGGAAAAGACTATTGTTATATGAATTATCTGAGGCATTTACTCAAAACAGACCCAACAAGTATCATTCTTTATTGATACGTATTTTTAACTTTTTAATTTCAAAGTTCGCAAAATATGAGTTGTAGTTTTCTAATATAAGATTATTTGTACTATTATGGATTCTTTGATTTCAATTATTGTACCTATTTACAATGTGGAACAGTATTTTGGCGAGTGCCTAGATTCTTTGTTTACTCAGACATATCATAAAATAGAATATGTATTTGTTAATGATGCGACTCCCGATAAAAGTATGCAAGTATTGGATGAATATATAAAGAAATATAGTATATCCAATAGTTGCCTAATAATTAATAGTCCGAAGAATCAAGGGTTAGCTGCTACAAGAATTAAGGGAATCAAGGCAGCACATGGAGATTATTTTATGTTTTGTGATTCGGACGATTTTATATCAAGTAATGCTGTTGAGTCTATGTTATTTTGTGCCATAAACGAAGATGCTGATATTGTTGAGACGAATATGCAGTATAATATGGATGATGGCTTCAAGATTTTGAAAAGAGAGAAAAAAACTGAAGTTCAAGATTATTTGTATGAGTTGATATCTTTTAAGGCGGCTCCTTCATTAATGGGGAAATTGTATAAAAAAGAGTTGTTTGAAGATGTTGACGATTTATTTCTGAAAGGAAAAGATTTTATTGAAGATACGTATGCTTCGCCATTATTGTATAGTAAAGCGAAAAAGATATCAAATTTAGATGAGGTTACATATTATTATAGAACGAATAATATGACATCGCATTCTCATGGCGCCAAATGGCAAAAGATAGAAGACTTGGTCTTTGCTGTTAATAAACTTGAGAAAATATTTTGTAAAGATGATAATTCTGTTTATTGCGATGCTGTTAATGAGGCTAAATATCGGATAAAGAGTATTTATTATCCAGCATATAGTCCTGAAGATAGATTAAAAATTTCAAAGTTGTTTCCAGAGATTGATAATTATGTTCGCAGTAAGTCAATACGTGAAAGAACCTTATGGTATCTTATTAGACACAATAATTTCCTATTCTATAGAGTAGAAAGGAAAATACTCAATATGGTTGGAAAACTGTAGAAATAGTTGTTGCAATTTATGATTAATTGTTGGATATGGATTATAAAATAATAACAGATTTCATCCACGAACTGTACGGAGGAGGGGATTTTATCCCTCTTTCAGTGCCTATGTTTTGTGGAAATGAAAAGAAATATTTGAATGAATGTATTGATACTACATTTGTTTCAAGTGTTGGTAAGTATGTTGACCAATTTGAAGAAGAAACGGCCAAATATACTGGCTCCAAAAGAGCCGTGGTGTGTGTCAGTGGCACAAATGCTCTGCACATGTCGCTCATGCTGGGGGGGGGTACTTTCTGGTGATGAAGTGCTGACGCAAGCACTGACTTTTGTCGCTACTTGCAATGCTTTATCATATATTGGCGCTAAACCTGTTTTCATTGATGTAGATAAGGATACACTTGGACTATCACCTAAAGCAGTTAAAGAATGGCTGGCAAAGAATGCAGAGATAAAAGATAATGAGTGTTTCAATAAACGAACTGGCAGAAGAATAAAAGCGTGTGTACCCATGCATACCTTTGGACATCCTGTACATCTGGATGAGTTAGTAGAGGTTTGTAATGAGTACCATATTTCATTAATTGAAGATGCTGCAGAAAGTATAGGTTCTCTTTATAAAGGCAAGCATACTGGTACGTTTGGAGTGGTCGGTGCTCTGAGTTTCAATGGTAATAAGACCATCACGACGGGAGGTGGAGGCATGATGCTCTTCCAAGATGAAGAGCTCGGATCTTTCGCCAAGCATATCACTACACAAGCCAAGATACCACATCGATGGGAGTTTAAGCATGATCATATTGGCTATAATTACCGCATGCCCAATATTAATGCAGCTCTTGGATGCGCCCAGCTAGAGAATGTTGAGCGATTTGTAGAGAATAAGCGTCAGACAGCTCATAAGTATGCTGAATTCTTCAAGAATGTCGATGGTGTTGATTTCTTTACCGAACCAGAAAACTGCCGTTCAAATTATTGGCTTAATACATTAATATTTAAAGATAAAGAATCACAGCAGTCCTTTTTACAATTTAGTAATAACAATGGCATTATGACTCGCCCAATTTGGGAATTGATGTCAAGGTTGCCTATGTTCAAGGACTTCGAGAATGATGGATTAACAAATTCAGTTTGGCTTGGCGATAGGATTGTCAACATACCAAGCAGTGTAAGGCTGGTTGAGTAGGACATTATATGGTTCTGTTGTTTTAGCCAAATGCTAACACAATAGAACTTATGTCATATCAAATTCCATTATTTAATTTAAATTTTGATGAGCGTGAGGCACAGGCTGCCTACGATACTATCAAATCGGGCTGGATCAGTACAGGTCCAAAGAATGCAGAATTGGAACAGATGTTTATTGATATGTGGCATGTCAAGTACGCTGTCAGTATGTCTAACTGTACAGACTCGCTGCATGTAGCATGTATGGTTTGTGGCTTTGGTCCTGGCGATGAGGTCATTTGTCCTTCATTAACATTTGCTGCTTCATGTAACTGTATCCGATATGTAGGTGCAACTCCTGTATTTGCTGATATTGTTGGCCCAGATCATATTAATATCGATCCAAAAGATATTGAGGCGAAGATAACTCCTCGTACAAAGGGAATCGTAGTTGTTCATATGGCTGGTTTTCCTTGTAAAATGGATGAAATCATGACAATTGCCAAGAAGCATAAACTCAAGATCATAGAGGATGCTTGTCATGGTCCACTGTCAGAATATAAAGGAAAGAAGCTTGGTACAATAGGTGATTGCGCTAGTTTTAGTTTCTTCTCGAACAAGAACATTTCTACAGGAGAAGGTGGTATGTTTATCACCAACAATGAAGAGATGGCCCAAAAGGCTAGACTGATACGTTCTCATGGAATGAGTACGATGAGTTACCAGCGTGCAAGTGGTCATGCGACAGAGTATGATATTACCTGTTTGGGGTATAACTTCCGTATGGATGATATTCGTGCTGCTATTGCCATTGAGCAGTTGAAAAAACTCCCCATTGACCTGGAAACCCGTATCAATGTTCGTAAACAATATGTTGACCGACTGAGCAAGATTGAAGGCGTGGTTGTTCCTTTTGCAGATAATACAGAGTTCGTGAGTAACTATATTTTGCCAGTTGTTTTGATGAACAGCAACAAGGAACGTCGTAATAAGATTCGTGAGTATATTCATGCTGCTGGCATTCAGACGAGTGTTCATTATCCTGCTGCCCATAAGTTCTCTACTTTCACAGACTTAGGCGCAGAATTGCCTCAGACAGAGTATGTTACTGACAATGAAATTACCCTCCCAATGTATGCTGCTCTTACTTCAGAACAGATCAACTTTATCTGCGATACATTCGAAAAGGCTGTAAATGCTATCAAGTAGATTCTAATGAACGATTTCAAATCTAAAATCAGCAACATCATCGTTGCACCTAGCATCACACTTCTGGATGCACTGAAGAAAATGGATACTGAGCATACGAAAATGCTTTTCGTTTTCGACGAAGGACATTTTGTTAGTATACTTACTATTGGTGATATCCAAAGGTCAATAATCAAGAGCGTGCCTCTGTCTGATAAGATAGAAACCATCATTGAACGAGAAAAGATATATGTTCATCCAGACACTTCGAAAGATGAAGTTCGAAAAATCATGGTTCGTGAGCGCTGTCAATATATGCCTATTGTTGATGAGACTGGTGAAATGATAGATGTGCTGCTTTGGGATGAAATGTTTCATACACCTCAGGAAAAGGAACGCGAGCAGATTAATCTACCAGTTGTCATTATGGCGGGAGGAAAAGGAACTCGCCTGAAGCCTTTAACTAATGTGTTACCTAAGCCTTTGATTCCAGTTGGAGAAAAGACAATCCTTGAGGTTATAATGGATCAGTTCGAGGCTATAGGATGTCGTAAATTCTATATGTCTGTGAATTACAAGGCTGACATGATGGAGTATTATCTGAGTCAGTTGGATCATCGGTATGTTGTTGAATTCTTTATGGAAGACAAGCCTCTAGGAACTATAGGTAGTGTGTCTCTATTGAAAGGAAAAATAAAAACGCCTTTTTTTGTGTCAAACTGTGATAGTATAAATGACCAGGATTATCGAGACGTTTATGATTATCATGTAAATAACCACAACGACATGACCATTGTGACGATGGTTAAGAGTTTCAAGATACCTTATGGCGTGATTGAAACAGGAGAGGATGGCTTGATGATTGAATTGAAAGAGAAGCCCGAACATACATATATGGTGAACTCTGGAGTGTATATCTTAAATGCAGAGTTGATTGACGAGATTCCTGAAGGTGAGTTTTTCCATATTACTCATTTGATGGAGAAAGTTAAGGCTAGAGGCGGTAGAGTTGGCTGTTTCCCAGTCAGTGAGGAATCTTGGCATGATATGGGTGAATGGCCAGAATATTTGAAAATGATAAAAGTGTTGTAGGATGAAAAAAGACTATAAAATTTTGATTCTTGGCTGTGCTAACAGTATTTATATTATCAATTTTATAAAGTTTCTGAAACGAGAGAATCCACTGGCAAAAATATACTTGTGGGGGCCAGAAACGAATTCAACTGTAGCAGACGACGAATTTTATAGTTGTCTTGAGGAATGTTACTTTTTTAATGATACTTTGCGAAGTGCTAAAATACCCTATGTAAGACGATTAGAAAGGATGTATTTGTGGAAAAAACATTTTCGAAATTTTATCAAAACAAGGAATTTTGATATTGTTAATATTCATTTTGTATCAGAAAGCTACACGTATATAATGGATAGTTTGAATATGATGTCTTCAAAGGTGGTCTTAAGTCCATGGGGAAGTGATGTGTACCGAATTGGAAATAAGTCTAGAACAAGATTGATGAGTTTATATAAAAATGCAGATTATGTATCTGGCGTAGATAACCGATTTACAAAAGACGTGATGAGTATTTTTAATGTCCCAGAATCTAAGATTGCTTATTTTGATTTGGGATCTTCAACTATTGATTATATTATTGAGAACAAGAACAAAGTTACGACAGAACAAGCAAAGTCATATTGGGGAGTAAAGGGATCATATACAATTACGTGTGGTTATAATGCTTCTCCAGCCCAACAGCATTTGAAAGTTATTCAGTCAATAGCTAAAATTAAAGATCAACTGCCTAATAATTTAACTCTTCTTTTCCCTTTTACTTATAATGGGGTCCCAGAATATAGAAGCAACGTTAAGAAGGCTTGTAAAGATGCGGGCATAAAAGCAGTGTTTTTTGAGAATTTCTTAGAATTGCCTGATCTTTTTCGATTAAGGAAAGCTACAGATATGTTTATTCATGTTCAGACAACAGATGCGAATAGTACTAGTTTCGGAGAATATCTGTTATGTGGAAAGAAAATAATCAATGGTTCGTGGTTGAGATATGATGAACTAGAATTTGATGGTAATATTCCGTATTTTGTTGTTCAAGATATTGAAAAACTTGAGGACACAATCTTGAAAGCTTATCATGCTAACAAAATAGCAATTAGTGAACATCTTTTAAAGATATTGAAAGAAAAGAGTTGCACAGTCAATGCTCAAAGAGCTAATTCTGTTTTTGAGAAAATAAGTTAGATATAATTATGCAAGAAATTAAAATTTGTGTAGTAGGTCTAGGATATGTAGGCTTACCCTTGGCAAGGTTGTTTTCAACCAAGTATCCTACTGTAGGATTTGATATGAACCAGAAGCGCGTTGATGCGTTGATGGCTGGCCATGATGCGACTCTTGAAGTGAAAGATGAATTGCTTCAAGATGCAATCAAGAATCATGGATTTGTGTGTACAACAGACATGGAAAAAATCAAGGATTGTAATTTCTATGTGGTTGCTGTTCCTACTCCTGTTGATGAGAATAAGGCTCCTGATTTAAGACCGCTTTGGGGAGCAAGTGAGACTATTGGAAAAGTTATCTCTAAAGGGGATATCGTTGTATATGAATCTACTGTCTATCCTGGCGTAACGGAAGATGAGTGCCTTCCTGTTGTTGAGAAGGTGTCAGGTTTGAAGTATAATGTTGACTTCTTTGCAGGATATTCGCCTGAACGTATTAATCCTGGAGACAAAGTTCATACCGTGGAGAAAATCCTGAAAATCACATCGGGTTCAACTCCTGAAGTGGCCGATATCATCGATAAGGTCTATAATTCTGTTCTTTTGAATGGAACTCATAAAGCACCATCTATTAAAGTGGCTGAGGCAGCGAAGGTCATCGAAAACTCAGAACGAGACATTATGATTGCTTTCTTCAATGAGCTCTCTAAGATTTTTACACTGATGGGGATTGACACAACTGATGTAGTTGAAGCAGCAGGAACTAAGTGGAACTTTATCAAGATGAATCCCGGTCTTGTTGGTGGACATTGTATTTCTGTTGATCCTTATTACTTGGCACAGTGCGCGCAGCGTTTAGGTTATAATCCCGAGATTATCTTGGCTGGTCGTCGCATGAATGATGGTATGGGCGCATACGTAGTTGACCAAACCATTAAGCATATGTTGAAGAAGGGTATTCAGGTGTTGAGATCAAATATTATCATTATGGGCTTCACCTTCAAAGAGAACTGCCCAGATGTGCGTAATACTCGTGTCGTCGATATCTACCATGCTTTGCAGGAATATAATGTGAATGTGACAGTTTATGATCCTTGGGCAAATCCTGAGGCGGTAAAGCATGAATACGGTATTGATATCGTGAGTGAGTTGCCAAAGGGTAAGTTTGATGCTGCCATTGTTGCGGTAGCTCACAAGCAATTCCGTGATAATGATGTTGATTGGAATGAATTGCTTGTAAAGAATCATGTTATTTTTGATGTTAAGTGTATCTTGCCACGCGAAATCGTAGATGGAAGATTGTAATAGTAAAAAGGTAGAAAGGAATAATAAAATGGCTAATTTTGCATTAATTGGTGCAGCAGGATATATTGCACCACGCCACATTAAGGCAATTGCAGAAACTGGTAATAATCTGGTTGCTGCTTATGATCGTTTTGATAGTGTAGGAAGACTTGACGCTTCATTTCCTGAGTGCTCATTCTTTACGGAGCAAGAGCAGTTTGAGCGCTTCGTTGAGAAATTGAAGGGTACCAAAGATGAGATACAGTGGCTCTCTATCTGTACCCCAAACTATACTCATGATCCGTTTATCCGCTATGGTCTGCGTAATGGCATGAATGTCATCTGTGAAAAGCCTATCGTGCTCCACAGTCAGAGTTTGGAAGACCTGATTAAGATTGAGGAAGAAACAGGTCATCAAGCCTATAACATTCTTCAGCTTCGTTTGCATGATAAGATTGCTGCTTTGAAGAAGAAGATTGAAGAAGGTCCAAAGGACAAAATTTATAATATCGACCTGACCTATATCACATCTCGTGGTAAGTGGTATTATACTTCATGGAAAGGCAATAACCATAAGAGTGGTGGCGTAGCTACCAACATTGGTGTACATTTCTATGATATGCTTCAGTGGATTTTCGGTCCAGTTAAGAAGAATATCGTGAATGTGATGAGCTTTGACCGTGTTGCAGGTGTCTTGGAACTTGAGCATGCTCATGTAAAGTACTTCTTGAGTATCAATGCAGATTGCCTACCAGAGAATGCCGTTCAAGGTGAAAAGAAAACTTATCGTACTTTGAATATTGATGGCGAGGAGTTTGAATTTAGCCAAGGTTTTACAGAGCTGCATAATGAGAGTTATCGTAGAATCCTTGCCGGTGAAGGCTTCCGTATCAGCGAGGCACGTAACTGCATCAAGATTGTGGAGGAAATCCGTACTGCTACTCCAATTGGTCTCGTAGGTGATTATCACCCTCTGGCAGAACGTCCTTTGGCAAAGCACCCCTTTGGATGGGATGATGTTAAATACTAATTAAAGGTAAAAAGGAAAAAAAGTAAAAGGGTAAAAAGTAAGATGAAGATTCAGATGGTTGACCTCAAAGGTCAATATATGAAGATAAAGCTCGAGGTGGATGTTGCTATCCAGAATGTGATAGACAATACGGCATTCATCAATGGACCTGTTGTGAAAGAGTTTGCCCAGAACTTGAGTGACTATATGGGCGGTTGCCATGTTATTACATGTGCTAATGGTACTGATGCACTTCAGATAGCTTTGATGGCACTAGATCTGAAGCCTGGCGATGAGGTTATTGTTCCTGCATTTACTTATGTGGCATCTGCCGAAGTTATAGGTCTTTTAGGGTTAACACCTGTGATGGTCGATGTTGACTACGAGACCTTCAATGTAACAGTTGATAATATCAAGAAGGGGCTTTCCGATAAGACAAAAGCCATCATCCCTGTGCATCTATTTGGGCAGAGTTGCGATATGGAACCCATCTTGAATTTTGCAAGAGAGCATAACCTGTATGTGATTGAGGATAATGCTCAAGCTATTGGTGCAGAATATACGTTCTCAGATGGTCATAAGGAAAAAACTGGTACAATGGGAACGATCGGTTGCACCTCATTTTTCCCTTCTAAGAACCTTGGTTGTTATGGTGATGGTGGTGCTATCTTCTGTAAGGATGATGAGCTGGCGGAGAAATTGCGTATGATTGCCAATCATGGACAGAAAGTGAAGTATCACCATTCGGTTATTGGCTGTAATTCTCGCTTGGACTCTATTCAGGCTGCCATCTTGAATGTTAAACTGAAGCATCTTGATGAATACAGTCAAGCTCGTTACGCTGCGGCTAATTATTATACAGAGAAACTGAAAGCCTTCGATCCTGATGAGAAGTACTTTATCACACCAAAGGAATTGGAAAAGAGCACACATGTCTATCATCAATATACCTTGAAGATTAAGAATGGCAAGCGCGATGCTCTGAAACAGTTCTTGACAGATGCAGAAATTCCCAGCATGATTTATTATCCACTGCCATTACAGGAGCAGGATGCATTTAAGCCAATAACTCGTGCAGCAGAAGAATTGACCATTTCTAAGAATATTGCATATTCTGTATTGTCATTGCCGATTCATACAGAGATGACAAAAGATATACAAGATTCTGTTCTTAATAGAGTTATTGATTATTTCAAGTAAAACTAAGTTTTCCTTTCCCTAATATGAATGGTTTATATATAGCCCATGAAGTGTTATCTTCAGATAGTGGTGTAAGTAAAAAAATCATAGCTCAAAGAGATGGCTTTAAGAAGAATGGTGTAAATATGCATTTGTGTAGTGTGCATCTTTCAAATAATAATAGGTCGTATTTTATAGACGGGAAATTTCTTTTTTCTTTGGGCTCGGGATGCTTAGCAACAATAAAATATTATACTCTTTTTTCTCCAATTCTTCGCTTTATAAAGGTTAACGACATATCTTTTGTTTATATTAGATATATCCATATTGCAACTCCTTTTTATATTATTTTTCTTAGGAAATTGAAAAAAATGGGAGTGTCTGTTTTTCTTGAGATACCGACATATCCTTATGATGCTGAACACGCAAACGTTCCACTGAGACATAAGGTTATAGATTTAATAGAGAGGCAGTCTAGAAACAAATTCGCTAAATATGTAGATAGGATTGTTACAGTTCAGGATTATGATCAGATATTTGGTGTACCTACGATTAAGATCTCCAATGGAATAGATTTTAATACAATCCCACTGCGAACATGCCTAAAGCATAAAGGTTATAATTTTGTTGGTGTAGCACAATTGGCTACTTGGCATGCATACGATCGGCTTATTAAAGGAATTGGAGAATACTATAAGAATGGGGGAACAGAAGATATTCATTTTTACATAATAGGAGATAATGATTCCCTTATTAAGGAATATTTAAAAATAGCTCAAAATTATAATATCGTCAATAGAATTTTTATTGAAGGTGTAAAAAGAGGAGATGAACTTAACCATTATTTTGATAATGCAGATTTAGCTGTTGGATCGTTGGGATTTCATAGAATAGGATTGGTAGAAGGTAAGCCTTTAAAATGTATTGAGTATGCAGCTCGGGGAATTCCTTTTATTTACTCAAATATTAATTCGGATTTTGATAACAAAGATTTTATTTGGAAAGTTCCAGCCGATGATACTCCCATCATAATTGAAGACATCATCTTGTTTCTAAAGAAATTAGATCAGACTCCATTGGCTATTCGCGATAGCATTGATGAAAGAGCCACATGGAAATACCAGATGTCATTAGTCGTAAAAGAAATAAAACGGTAAGATCATGATAAAGTTGTTAACAGTTATAGGTGCAAGGCCTCAAATCATAAAAGCTGCAGCAATATCTCGAACGATAAAAAGACTTTATGCAGATCAAATAACAGAAAAGATATTGCATACGGGACAGCATTATGATGCAAACATGTCGCAGGTGTTCTTTGATGAACTTGGAATCCCTAAGCCAGACTATAATCTCGGAGTGGGATCTGGAAGGCATGGGGAGCAGACTGCGAAAATGATTGCAGGAATAGAAGAAGTCCTTCTTTCTGAGCATTTTGATGGAGTCATACTTTATGGCGATACAAATTCTACATTGTCGGGGGCTGTAGCAGCATCAAAAGTTCACGTGCCGGTTTTTCATGTTGAGGCTGGGCTTCGGTCATTTAACATGGCTATGCCTGAAGAGATAAATAGAATTGTATGTGACCAACTTTCATCTATCCTATTTCCTCCTACTGAAACTGGCTATCAGAACTTAGTACGAGAAGGCTTTGTCAGTTCAGTAGCTAAGTTTAAAAACGGGAAAGGACGCATAGTTGTAAAGTCTGGTGATGTTATGTATGATAATTCACTTTATTTTGCAGAAATGGCAGAGCAAAAGAGTGATATTTTGAAACGCTTAAGTTTGAAATCTGGCAATTATGTCCTTACCACCATCCATCGGGATAATAATACGGATAATCCAGAGCGATTGACAAGCATCTTTAAAGCACTTATAGATATTTCTGAAATAAACGAAATAGATATAGTTATACCATTACACCCTCGTACCGCAAAGCTACTGGAGAAGAATGTAGAAAGAAATATTTATCATAGATTGAAAAGCTCTCCTTGTATTAAATTAATTCCGCCTGCCACTTTTTTTGAAATAATTGTTTTGGAAAAGCATGCAAAGATAGTTATGACAGATAGTGGTGGCGTACAGAAAGAGGCTTTCTTCTTTGAGCGCCCGTGTGTTATTTTCCGTCCAGAAACAGAGTGGACAGAAATTACAGATTATGGTGCCGGCATTATTGCTGATGCAGATTATCAACGAATTGTAGATGGGTATAAAGAACTTGTTAATCAAGAGGTAAAATTCCCTAAGCTGTTTGGTGATGCTAATGCTGCTAAGCATATTATTGACGAGATACTTAATTATTTGGAGAATTAATGCAATTCTATACTGATAGTCTACATAAGATAGCCTACGCTACCGATGCTTCTGTATATCGGGAGATACCATATGGTGTAGCTTTCCCAAGAACGACAGAAGATATTCAGACGCTGTTGCAAATGGCTATAGAAAGGCATACGCATCTGATTCCTCGTGCTGGTGGCACTTCTATTGCAGGTCAGGTGGTAGGTAGTGGCATTGTTGTAGATATCAGTAAGCATTGGAATCATATTCTTGAGATTAATCAGCAAGAACGATGGGTAAGAGTTGAACCAGGGGTGGTGCGAGATGAATTGAATATTGCGCTAAAACCTTATGGCTTGTTCTTTAGTCCAGAGACATCAACCAGTAATCGTTGCTGCATTGGTGGTATGTTCGGCAACAACTCTTGTGGTACTCATTCATTAGTATATGGCAGTACAAGGCACCATGTTATTGCTTGCAAAGGTGTTCTGTCTGATGGTTCAGCATTTGATACAGAGAATATAGATCGTAATAACAATCTGCAGAATAGAATATTATCACAGTTAGAAACATGGGCATCAGACGTTAAGATATGTTCCATAATAGATGAAAATTATCCAGATAAAGGGCTTCAGCGAAGAAGTTGTGGCTATGCCATAGATGAAGCAATAGAGATTGTTAAAGATAATCCTGGACTCGCACTTTGTAAGTTGTTAGCGGGTAGTGAGGGTACGCTTGCCTTTATAACAGAAATAAAAGTCTCATTGGATGCACTGCCACCGAAGGAAATCATGGTGGTTTGTGGACATTGTGATACATTGGATAAAAGTTTTGAAGCAAATCTCGTTGCATTGAAACATTATCCCACAGCAATAGAGCTGATGGATGGTGATATCTTAGAACTTAGTAAAGGTAATAAAGAGCAACAGAAGAATCGTTTCTTTGTAGAAGGTGAGCCTGCTGCCTTGTTAATTACAGAACTTCGGGCTGATACTAGAGAAGAACTGGAAGCAAAAGCAGATGCTTTGGAGAAGGATTTGCTTGATAGTGGATTGATATATCTGAATACTCGTGTTTATGGTTCAGATGTAGCCAAGGTTTGGGCTTTGCGAAAGGCCGGGCTTGGCATTCTTGGTGGTATGAAAGGCGATGCTAAGCCTATGGGAGTCATTGAGGATACTGCTGTGGCACCAAAGTATCTGCCAGCTTATATGAAGGAATTCCAAGTGATGACGCACAGACTTGGTGCAAGTGTGGTCTATTATGGTCATATTAGTACTGGTGAGTTGCATCTTCGTCCGATTATCAATCTGAAAACAAAGGCGGGACAAAAACTTTTCCGTGATTTGGCTACTGAAACGGCCCGATTAGTAAAGAAACATCGTGGCAGTATCAGCGGTGAGCATGGTGATGGAAGACTTCGTGGTGAGTTTATAAAGATGCTATATGGCGATGAATGTTATGAGTTGATGCGACAGGTAAAGCAATGCTGGGATCCATATGGAATTTTCAATCTGCATAAGATAGTGGATACGCTGCCAATGGATAGTATGCTGCGCTTTGACATTGATCAGCAATATGATGTAGAGGAAAAGCTAGGTTCTGACAATACTTACTTTAATTGGAAGGCTGCATTTGATGAGTGTACTGCGCCTGGGGCCACTGGTGCTAAAAGTCAGATGAATGCACTGATGTGCTCGATAGAACAATGTAATGGCGCAGGCGATTGTAGGAAGAGTAATTTGATAGGAGGTACATTATGTCCTGCCTATAAGGTATCTGGTGATGAATTGAAAACAACTCGTGCAAGAGCTAATGTTCTTCGTGAGATATTAACCAGAGGAGGCGATTGGTCTTTAATTAAAGAGGAATTAGATTCATGTTTGGCATGCAAGGGTTGCAAGAGCGAATGTCCTTCTAATGTTGACATGACTCGGTTGCGGGCAGAGATTCTTCAGCATTATTACGATAAGCATGGTACGCCTTTCCGTTCTTTTATGGTGGCTCGCATGGCTCAAATAGAGCGGTTTGGATCTATAATCAGACCGCTATATAACTTTTTCGCATCATGGACTGTGTCATCTGCTATTATCAAAAAGGTGATAGGTTTCTCTGCTAAACGTCAGATACCGACATTGAATAGATATTCCATGCGGAAATTGGTAAAGAAAGAGCAAGAACAGTATCGGATTGCAAAGCCAAAGAAGAGAGTCTATTTGTTCGCAGACGAGTTTACTAATTTGCAGGAGGCAGAACTAGGTTTGACTTTTGCTAAGTTGCTGATGCGATTAGGCTACAAGGTTGAGATTCCCCACCATGTTGAGAGCGGTAGAGCTGCTATTTCTAAGGGTTGCTTGAAGTGTGCTAAAAAGTTTGCAGTGAAAAATGTGCAATTGCTTGCTGATAAGGTAACAGACAATCATCGGCTGATAGGTATTGAGCCATCTTGCATCTTGACCTTTAGAGATGAGTATCCTGACTTGGTGCCTGCTGAAATGAGGGATCAAGCAAGAAATCTCGCAAAGAACTGTTTACTTTATGATGACTTCTTACTTACAGAAATTGAGTCTGGGAATATTTCTGCTAAAGATTTTGAATCAGCAGAGATGGAAATCTGGTTGCACGGGCATTGTCATCAGAAAGCCTTGGTGGGAGTGGACAAAACGGCTAAAGTATTGAATACATTGCTATCGGGAGCCAAGGTCAATGTTATCCCGAGTGGTTGTTGTGGTATGGCAGGCTCTTTCGGGTATGAGAAGGAACATTACAAGACATCGTTAGAGATAGGTGAAATGATTTTGTTCCCAACTGTCAGAATGGCTGTGAAAGAGACTAACGGCATCCCTGCAATAATAGCAGCACCTGGCACATCTTGTAGGCAACAGATTTTGGATGGTACAGGCGTAAAGGCTGTTCATCCTATCGAAATAATATACAAATTTTTAAATAATAAGAGTTAGTATGAGTGACAAGAAATATATGGTTCATGAATCCAGCTATGTGGATGATGATGTAGAAATAGGTGAGGGTACTAAGATATGGCATTTCTCTCATGTACAAAAAGGAGCAAGAATCGGTAAGAACTGCTCCTTAGGCCAGAATGTGAATATTGGTAATAATGTCCATATTGGCAATGGAGTACGTATTCAGAACAATGTATCGGTTTATGAAGGTGTTGAGATAGAAGACAACGTATTCTGTGGCCCCTCATGTGTATTTACCAATGTTACTACCCCTCGCGCCCATTTCCCTGTTCATGGAGTCTATGCAAAGACTCTTATCAAGGAAGGAGCTTCTTTAGGAGCAAATTGTACTATTGTTTGTGGTCATACGGTAGGCAAAAGTGCTTTGATAGGTTCAGGCTCAGTTGTAACTAAGAATGTTAAGGACTATGCCTTGATGGTGGGAGTTCCTGCTAAACAAATAGGCTGGGTCTGCGAATGTGGTAAACGACTAAATGATAGCCTTAAATGTGAATGTGGAAGGGTATATAAGATTGAAAATGAAGAATTGCTTTTAGTTGGACAAATATGATGACGACCTTGGCGTATAAAATAAGAAATCTAATTAGTAGAATTGCACTTCGTATACTTTATCCAGAAAGTTATAGCTCGGACGCCCTAATAAATTGTTTAAGGAGAAGAGGAAGTAAAATAGGTCGTTATGTCAAATTTTTCCATCCTTATACTAATTTCGTTGATCCTACGCGCCCTTATCTGCTGGAGATAAAGGATTATGCAAAGATTACTCGTGGAGTTGTTATTCTTTGCCATGACTTTTCGTTTAGTGTCTTCAGGCGTGTTTTCCATGATAATATGAACGAGTGTTCTGGAAAAACAATTATCGGTAAAAACAATTTTATTGGTATGGGAGCACTGATAATGCCTGGAGTCCAGTTGGGGGATAATGTTGTTGTCGGTAGCGGAGCTGTTGTTACTAAAAGTTTTCCAGATAATGTGGTTATTGCAGGTAATCCAGCCAAAATAATATGTACATTGGAGGCGTTTTATAAAAAAAGGAAAGATAGATTTTTATCAGATGCAGTGACACAGGCAAATATCATTCGTATGACTTATGGTAGAAAACCAACAATAAAAGAAATGGAAGGGTTCTATTCTTTATTTTTACCACGAGATATGGGTGAATTGATTTCTTCAGGAATAAGTATTAAACGGAGTGGAGACATAGAAGAAGAAATTCTGAAAGACTTTTTGGCTTCAAAACCTACGTTCGATAGTTTTGAAGATTTCCTTAGATATGCTGAAAATTGTAATCAATAGTATTTTCCTGTGATAGATTCTGTTGAGAAAAACTTAAATCTCAATTCATGTTATCAAATTTAAATTAAACTCATGTCCCTTCTTTGTTTTTTAATTGTTCTTTATAAAAGAAAACCTGTTAGTTCAGAAACGTTTCAGTCTTTACAAAACTGTAAAGGGCTTCTAAAAGGTAATTGCGTGACCTATATTTGGGATAATTCTCCCAATTCTTTGTCTCAATATGAACAGAAGCAGTTAATTGATTATAATCGAGAATTGTCAATTTCGTATTTGACAAAAAACGAGAATACTTCTTTATCAGAAATATACAATTATATTATAAAATTGTGTAGCCGTGATAGTTTTCTTGTCATATTGGATCATGATACATCTTTTGATGAGTCATACATTACAGAGATACTCAAGGCAACAAAATCTCCAGAATATTCAAATATTAATTTGTTCCTACCATTAATAATATCCTGCAACAAAATATTTAGTCCGTCCTTTGAATATCTTAAGCTAAGGTCTGTTCTGTGGAAACATCCCCGAGTCGGTAGGATTCCCGTGAAGAATATGCAGGCGATTAATAGTGGGATGGTAATAAGGACAAACTATCTGAAAGATGCTTTTCCTGGCTATGATGAGAATCTGAGATTCTATGCTACAGATACTTATTTTATGTATGTTTATCGCTCTCAAAATAAAGAAGTTTGTGTCTTGAATGCCCGTCTAAACCATATTCTTAATTTTTATGAAGAAGATAATGCTTCAAAAGCAAGAAGGTTTAAAGAACAGAGGAGGGCTTTTCTTTATATCTCGCGTAAACAGGGGGGGCTCTTCTATTTTGTACAGTGTTTAAGATATGTTTTTGTAACGTTAAAGTTCTGTGTTGTATATAGAAATTTACAATTTGTATAGATGGAATGAAGGGATCCTTTGATAAATAATGAAACAATGTATCAACTTGTACTTATTATTCTTGTTATTTTTAGTTTTATAGAGGTCTTTACGGGAAAAAGAAGCAGAATTTGGTTCAATA
>JAEEGG010003746.1_pt1 | contig 37681 bp, 33 predicted proteins | sample 9134161 | NCBI WGS metagenome assembly JAEEGG01 (sample SAMN16246543, study PRJNA631951) | gut metagenome | biome: gut microbiome; feature: rumen; material: CR-attached | host: Bos | place: Iran: Karaj | collected 2018-10
GAGTCTTTTTGCCGTAGTAATCGTTCACCGGTGCAAACAGGTAGAATGCACCTTCGGGGGCGCGCGGCTTGGTCTTCAAAAATGAAGTGCGTTCGAGCATGTAAGCCCTGCGCTTGCGGAAGGCTGCCTGCATGGCGTGCACGTTGCTCTTGTCCATGTTGAGAGCACCGAGGGCGGCGTACTGCGCAACATTGCTCGGGTGGTGCGTGGCTTGTCCCTGGATTTTGCCGATGATCTTTGCAATAGGAGCGGGGGCGGCATCGTAACCGATTCTCCAGCCGGTCATGCAATGCGATTTCGAAAAACCGTTAATTACAATCGTGCGTTCTGCCATGCCGGGGAACACTGCGGCGCTTGTAAATTCTGTATCGTAGACAAAGTATTCGTAAACTTCGTCCGAGATGCAGTAGATGTCTTGTGCTACAATTTCTTTGGCGAGTGCTTCAAGTTCGCTCTTGCTGTAAACAGCGCCAGTCGGGTTGCACGGATTGTTCAAGAGAATTGCCTTCGTGCGCGGTGTGCATGCTTTGCGCAAATCATCGGCATCAATCTTGAAATTCTTTTCAATGCCCGCTTCAACAAACACCGGCGTACCGCCAAGCCACTTCACGAGTTCCGGATACGTGACCCAGTACGGGGCGGGGATAATCACTTCGTCTCCCGGGTTAATCAAGGCGGCGAGTGCGTTAAATACGGCGTGCTTTGCACCGCTTGTCATGATGATTTGTGATGCGTCGTAATGGAGTCCGTTTTCTTCTTCCAGTTTTTTGGCGACTGCCTTACGCACGTCTAAAATCCCGACTGGTGCGGTATAGCGCGTCTTGCCTGCGCGGATAGCTTCGATAGCCGCATCTTGAATGGGGGTGGGCGTTCCAAAGTCGGGTTCGCCTGCGCCGAGACTCACGACGTCCTTGCCGTCTGCGATCATCTGTTTTGCCATCGTGTCGATGGCGACGGTGAGCGATGCTGCAATATTTTGCGTTCTATCAGAAAGCGTTTTCATTTTTAGCTTCCTTTTTCCTTTTCTGTCTCAGACGGTATTGGTCGAGCGATCCTGCGATGAGGGGGAAGATGGTGAATTGAGAAATGAATATGCAGATAAGGCCCGTCAACGAAACGTAACCCATGCTACGCAGCCCCGGATGGGACGAAACGAGCATGCCGTAAGTACCGATGAACGCTGCCATCTGCGAGAGGAAAATCGTAAAGAACTTGTCCCTAAGAATTGTGAGCGCCGTTCCTTTTTGCTTCTCATAATAAGCCGTGAAGAACTGGAGGGAACCATCGATGCTTGCGCCAAGCAAGATAGGGAAGGCGAGGGCACTGTATGCCGAAATTTGTACGTCAAACGCGTTGAGCGATGCCACGAACCAGCATGCCGCAAATACAGACGGAAGCGCGGTAAACAACGCACGGCTAAAGCGGTTGTAATAAACGAGAATGAACAGGAAAATCAAAATACCGCCCACTTGCAAGGGTCTACTAAAGTTATTTGTAATCCTGTCCAAGAAAATAGCGCGTGTAATCGGGATGCCAGCCACCAGGTATTTCCCGTTGTCAATCCCTTCAATCTGGTGGAGTTCCTTGTACAACTTCACGCATTCACTGCCGTAGTTTTCCTTGATGTCCGTAAAGATGAATGCAAAACGCCCTTGCTTGCCGTGCTTGTCGCGGAACTTTTTGGCGATGTACTCGGGCGGTTCAAAATCATCCGTCTCGTCGAATTCCAGTGCTTGTTCCACTTTTTCGAGATTTTCGAGTTCGCTCTTGGAGAGCGCTTCGCGGAATTCCTTTGTAATCAAGTTGTGCAGATGGCGGAGCTTTTCCATTTTCTTCTGCTGCAAGTTGGGGGAGAACTGCGCGAGCGTAAACAGTGAATTGACGGTCGAAAGTTCACCATCGTTCTTGAGCTTGGTGAATTCTTCCAGCAGGTTCTCGCTTTCGGCACTTTCCGGGAGCATCACGATGACTGGTGTCTTGTTCATGAATCCCGTCTCTGCAATCAGGGAATCAATCGTCGCGTCCTTGTAGTTGATTTCTGTTGCCGAAAAGTCGTTGCGGATGTGCAAGCGCGTGCCGCCGATGTAAAGCCCGACAAGACTTGCCGCGATGATAATCGAAAAAATCGTCCAGTTCAGACGGTTCGAAAGCATCGAAATCTTGCATTCCGGATGAATTTGCGAATGCCTAATGGAGAACGGCTTTTTGCGCTGTGCCACCTGCAAAAGTGCGGTCGAGAAAAGCAGCGTAATTGCCCAGTTCAAAATGCAGCCCGTCGATCCGAGCACGCCGAGTTCCTGGAGTCCCGGCAGCGGAATCAAGATAAGGCTTGCAAACAACATGGCTAATGCAAAAGTTGAAACAGCGGTGGAGGGACCAATGCCGAGGAGCGCACTTTCAATGCAAAGTTGTGGACTCAAGTTCTGTTCGCGTTCCAAGAAGTATCTGTTCAGAACGTGGTTGATAATCTGCAGCGCCTGCCCTGGGAGCACAATCGCAAGCAAAAGCGTAAACAGGTTGATACGCCCGTAGAACAAGTACGAACACGCCATTGTCGTGACAATCGGCGTTGCAATCGGCAGTGCCGAAATAAAAATCAATTGCGGTTGCCTAAAGAAGTTGAAGATCAAAAGCAGAATAATCAGCCCCGCCGTGACGCAGCCCACCATCTTCGCTTCGGGCAAAAGTCGCTTGCCGGTCTGGATGGATTCGTAGACCTTGCCCGCGTAATGCACCTGGAAATCGCTAGGCGTTTTTTCGTTTTTCAACTGCTCGGTAACTTCATAGAACAAGTTACGGTTCGCCTGCAAATCCGAGATGGAATGCGTCGGGTAAATCTCGACAATGCGGATGGTTCCGGTTTTGTTGGAATGGCTCACGGCGAGCTTGTCAAAGTACTTCTTTTCGAGGTCGCTCAAAAGCTGTTCGCGCTGTTCCGAAGTCGTCTGCGTGATGGAATCAATCGCGCTCTTGAGGTCGATGAACAGCGGGTTGTTCTTCATGATGTAGTCGTGCTTGAGCTGCTCGATGCGATGCACCATGATATCAATATCGTTTTCACTGGCGTACAAGAACTTGTTCTTCTTGTAATAATCGATGTCGGTCTCGAAGTCCGCAAAATGGACCGCCGGACTCGTCTGCATCTTTTGTGCGAGGTCTTTGGCGATGCGATAGTTCGCGCTCGAATCCGCCGATTGCAAAATGACGATGAGGCTCCCGAGCCCACCAAATTCGTCTTCAATCTTCTGGACGTTGCTCGGTTCACGCGCACTCGTAATCGTGTCTTGCAGCTGTAAATCCCAGCGCAAGTGCATTATGGGGTAAATGCTCAAGATGCCTACCGCAAGGAACACCGTAAGGATGATCTTTGGGTAAGTCGCTAATTTTTTGATAATTTTTGCAAAAAGTGAAAACATCATACTCAATATAACTATATATTAGGGTGGAAATGATTCGTTTGGTAACATTACTGGTACTTGTGGGCGTGCTGTGTTTGCCTGCGCGTGCAAATGAGTCTAGCGAAGCGGTGCAGGACACTTCTTCGAGTTCTTCGTCGTTCTTCGAGATCATTTCTTGGCCCTTCGTCCATGTCATCCAGCCGTTTTTTAGCTCGCTGGTCTACCCGATTGCTGCTCCGATGCTCTATGCGATTGACAATGGCGTTGCTGACAAGGCGGTTGAGCTTATCACGTTCGGAAAAAAGCGCAATATCCTCATTTACCCGTTGTTTAACCTGAAACCGGGGAGTTCCACGATGATTGGCGTGTGCTACCGACACAGGAACCTGTTTTTGCAGAGTGACTATACCGTTGTCGAAGAGCATTTTTACGCCAATAGCGACGTCGATGTCAAATTGCGCTATTCAAAGCAGTCTCTTTTCGGGAAAAAATTGTACGGAGCGACGAATTTGAACCTCTATATGGACCGTGATAACGGTTTTGTTCTGCCGATGACCAAGGAATCTTTCAAGCAGGCAGATACGACTCTGAATTGGGGCGTGCAATTGGGTTTTCCGTTGACGGAATCGCGAAATTGGAACTTTAGCTTTGGAGGCGAACTCTATTACCATTGGGCGGATTTTACGGATACAAAGGACTCCGTGCTCGATGACCCCAAGTACCTGATTGAAGACCGTGGTTTGTACCAGACCCACTATGAATTCCCGATTTTCATGAACCTCGTTTATGATAACCTGGATTTCCCGTATGCGCCGTCGAGAGGTCAACGTTTTAGCTTGAGAGCGTCTTATGTGGCTGTAAGTGAGTACGAGGGGATTAATTCCGATGACCTTGCGTTGGTGGGCTTGAAACGTGAGGGCGGTTTAAAGGATGGTGGCAAAAACCATGACTTTATCAGTATCGACGCCTTTTATCAAATCTATTTCTTCATCGGAAGTGCGGATAAGTATGTGCTTACGGCAAAAGAAGGCCGCAAAACGAGAAAATTCTATACAGATTTCTCGTGGAGCGAAGCGCTTCGAGTGTGGCGCCCAGAAAATCTAGTGGAAACACTTTTTGAACGCCGTGTTTTTGCATTCCAGTTCCGTTTCCAGGGCGTTTGGGAAATGGAAAAGGGCGGCGCGCCGTATTCGGCATTCCCGGCGTTGAATGCAAGGTTCCCCCTGCGTGGGTACACGGATGCGTGGGTGGCGCCGTTCTTGATGGGACTTTCGGCGGAATACCGTTGGCCGGTGGACCGCTTGGTGGATGGCGTTGTGTTCGACGAATATGCAATGATTAGCGATAAGGTGAATAGCTGGTCAAAGGATCATCTCTACAACTCGTGGGGTTTTGGTGTCCGCGTGCGTAAGCCCGATATGTTCTTGCTCCGCTTGCAGTTTGCCTTCCATAGCTGGCACGGCATCAGCCTTATTTTCACCATCGCCCCAGAATTCCGTTAATGACGCTTTTTATAGCTCCAATTCCATCTGCTCGCTCATCAGCGATTTTGGTATTGTCTTGTGTAGCATCCTGTACGCGTTTGGCGTTGCGACGCGCCCGCGCGGCGTCCTGGAAATAAGCCCTTTCTGGATCAGGTACGGCTCGTAGACCTCTTCGAGCGTGTCCGGCTCTTCACCCATGGCAGCACTGATCGTCCCGAGACCGACCGGACCTCCGTTGAACTTGTCGATCATCATCGCAAGAATCTTGCGGTCGGTCGGGTCCAGCCCTTCGCTATCGATGCCGAGCATTTCGAGAGTCTTGAGTGCTGCGCGTTCGTCAATCACGCCTGTTCCGCGCACTTGAGCCACGTCTCGACAACGCCTGAGTACACGGTTTGCCACACGAGGCGTCCCGCGGCAGCGTCCGCCGAGAATCTTTGCCGCTTCTTCCGAGAGTTCAACGCCTAAAATGCGTGCGCTACGCATGAGAATCTTGACGATGTCCTTCTCGTTGTACAGCTCCAGTCGGTATTGCAACCCGAAGCGGTCGCGGAGCGGTCCGGTCAACAGCCCGCTGCGGGTGGTGGCGCCCACGAGTGTAAAATGCTTGAGGGGGAGGTTCACGCTCCTTGCTGCCGGACCGGAATCCAACATGATGTCGAGGCGAAAATCTTCCATAGCGGGGTAGAGGTACTCCTCGACCACGCGATTCAAACGGTGAATCTCGTCGATGAACAAAATGTCGTTCTCTTGCAGGCTCGTGAGGAGCCCCGCAAGGTCGCTTGCCTTCTCGAGCACGGGACCGCTTGTGATGTGGATGTTTACTCCCATTTCTTTAGCGATAATGCTCGAAAGAGTCGTCTTTCCGAGACCTGGAGGGCCTGCAAACAGGCAATGGTCCAGCGCATCGCCGCGCTGCCTTGCGGCTTCAATCGCAATCGAGAGACTTTCCTTGATGTCGTCCTGGCCCGTAAATTCGCTCAGGCTGGGCGGTCGTAGATTGCGGTCGGAATCGCCCTCGTCAAAAGAACACTTCTGCGGTGAAATAATACGCTGATCTTCCATATTTTCCCTGCACTGTCACCCTGGATTTATTCCGGGGTCACCATTCCTTCCTTGTCACCCCGGCCTCTGTGCCGGGGTCGCCAATTTATAAATACTTTAAAGCCTCCGGTATGAGGGCTGCGGCATCCGCCCCATCCCCAAGAACCTCGACCGCCTTCACAACAGCCTTTTCCGCCGCCGGATCCTTCACCCCGAGCGTATGCAGTGCCAAAACAGCCTCGAGCTTTGCTCCCGTCAGCGCTCCAACACTTGTAATCCCGCTGCCCTCGACATCGCCGAGCGCCTGCAACATGTTTGCCGCTTTTTCCTTAAGCGTGAGCGTCATCTGCTCGCAAGTCTTTTTGCCGAGCCCCTTAATCTTTCCAAGCGAAGATTTGTTGTCACTTGCAATCATGTTCAGCAAGTCCGCAGGCGTGCTCCCGCTCAGAATCCGCTGTGCAAGCTTCGGACCAACACCGTTGACCTCCAAAAGCATCAAAAACAGGTTCTTTTCGGTCGTGTCCGCAAATCCGAAAAGCGTCATGGAATCTTCGCGCACCACAAGATTTGTGTGCAACGTGACTTCGGCACCTTCATCGGGCAGCTTGCCCGCCGTAAAAGCCGAAATATTGATGCCGTAACCGACACCCGCACACTCCACAACCACAAACGTGGGGGATTTCTGCACCAAAACGCCTCGAATCCGCTCAATCATAAAATCTCCAAAAATATGCACTTTTGTGCTACTGCACGAATATACACTATTTTTGTACGCGTGTCAAGAGAAAACTTTGGCAAGCCATGTATTTTAGTGGTTTGGATTTTGAAGGAATTCTTTTTTCAGTAAATCAAAAAGAAAAAGGTCGCCCTCTTCAAGTAAGAAAGTTTTTTCGTGCAAATCTTTGAAGCTGCTAGATGATAATACGAATTGCATTGCGCTCTCTACGGAAAGATCGAATTCGTTTGCCAGCATCATCGTCATTTTTTTTACGTAATGATCCATCAATGATAGTTTCATATTAGCAGTCATGGCAACCTACCCATTTAAGAAGTTTTAATGATTTTGCTGAGCAAAAGGCGAATTGGTTGTCTTTGAATTTGTTGTATTGTATTTGTGTTGCGATTTCGCTAAAAGATAGTCCTTCTTCATCTATTTTATTGAACCAGTCCTGCAAAGTGTTGTCTGCAATTGGGCCGATAATGATATCATAGTCGGGACGAGTATATTTTGCATTTGTACGATTGTCATAAACGAATTTCGCCCATTTTTCGTCTGCAATAAATCGTCGAATTTTTAGGTTCCCGTCTTCAATATTGTTTAGTATGATGCCGTAGTCGTTTATTTTTGCATGTGTTGGGCTCTTTTTGGTAGCCCAATCTTTTGCAAGTCCTTTATTGTATGAAAGGTAGAATGCACGACCGAAATCTCGGTGAACATTGCATTTTTGTAAATCGGGATTCTGAATTTTAGAATCCGTTCCATGATAAAGCATCAGGGAATCGTTGCTCATTGATGCCTCCTGGATCAGGATTCTTTGTTTTGGGAGAGTTCGCTAAGGATGGCTGCGATAGAAGTGCGTTTTTTTGCGGCGATTTCTTTAAGATTATCCGCGTAGCGCTTTACTGTAATGTATGACACGCGACGGCCGTTCCCCTTTTTTATAGTCACGGGTCCTTCGAATGGTTCGAACATCTTTTTGTTTAGCTTGATCATCTGCGTATCTCTAGTCTGCAAATTAGATTTATTCTGTATACGCGTCAACATACTCTTTATACCTCCTGCGGTTTACAAGCGAAACAAAACCGCGTTATTAAATGAATGCTGTACAAATGTATATTTGTTTTGCTGCTTTGTCAAGCCTTTGTCTATTTTTTATGCGTTTCTTGGAAAACTCCGATCACTTGCGCCGTTCATATAGAATAGGTATATTCTTAATCGAAAAAAAGAAACCTGAACTTTTGAAAGCATTGGAGGCTAACATGTTTGACCATCATGAATACGAAGCTCTTGAAGCCAAAACTTTCCTCTTGACCTTTTTGTACCCCTGATTGATTAGCAGCGGAGCCCCAACACCGACGACCGTGTACGCCATCCACCAGAACGGCCTGTCCGCCAAAACCGGGAACACGCTCAACGTCTCGTGCGGCAAATTGTACAGGCAAACCTGGATGTACGTCACAATCTTGAACGTCAAAAAGTGGAGCCCAATGATGCAGACCGTATTCTGCCCCAGATAGCTGAAAAAGCTCGAAGCATGCGAAAAACGCGACACCCCGACCGAAACGGAGTAAATCAGGAACCACCCCGCGACTGCGCATAGCAAATAGAAAGCGGGGGAGGTGTAGACCCCCATGCTCAGCTCCACCGACCCGAACTGGTTACAGACGAGCAAAATCGCAAGCGTCACCACGAAAACCGACGCCCAAATCCGTGGCGAAATGGCGCTAAACGGCAATTTTTTCAGCAGAACCCCGATGGCAAACATCACGTAAGCCCCTGCGATGTGCTCGAAAATGCTATGAATTCGAATGCCTCGCTGGATCAGGTAGAACGAAACCAAAAACAGCACGAGCCCCAGCACAAAGTTCACAAATTCCCGGAACCGCGCGTGTAGACGCTTGAGCAAATAATCCACAAACGCGTAAAGAATCGTGACCTCGAACAACGTTCCGAGGAACCAGCAGGCTCCCGCCAGCGGCCCGCCCTTCATGTACAAAAGCGCGTTGAACAGAATCCCGCTTGCAAGAGTCGGGGCCGTCTTTACGTCGATGGGGTAGATCTCGTACCTGATAAACGCCCCGGAGAGCAAAAGGAACAGCGTGTTGAAAAAGAAACACGGCAACCACAGGCTCTTGAACCTCTTCCGGAGCAAATCCAGAAACTTGGGGAAGCTATCGCTGTAGACCGAATTCAGAACGTAGCCCGAAGCCATGAAGAAAATCGGCATGTGGAACAGGTAGAAAAAATTCTTCGCCGCGCACTCGCAATGCCCAAGAACCACAAGGACAATCCCGATTCCCTTGATGATGTCCAAGTTCCTTGAACGCTCTAAACACTTGTGCGGTCCCGCCGAATCCATCCTCAACCTTGAAAACAAAGTCCCTGTTACGTACTCATGAAAATTTAATATAAAATGAGACGAATAAATGTTTTATTTCATTGACAAACCGTAATGGGTTGTTTTTGGGACTAATTGCAATGTATCCAAAATTTAACCGAAACTTTTGAATGAAAAAAGCGTGTTAAATATAGCGGTATGGGGAAATCCTACTGCTTTACGGGGGCGTTCCCGAGAGATAAACATGTTTAAATGAAAAAGAAGAAAACAAATCGCAAACACGATCCGTTTTTCCGATATGTCTATGCTGTTCCTGAAAATACTCGAACACAAATCCTACCGTGAAAGGGATGTGCTTTCGCAGATTTACGAATACACGTTCCAGGTCATGGTTAACAAGAATGCGACGGATTTTCGGTGGCTTCACACGAAAGCTATTATCATCTATAACGGGCAAAAGAATTGGGATCCGCTGGCGGAGTTCCGCAAGAAACATGGGAGTAAGCTTAGCGGCAAGAAGTTGCCTTTTGAATGTGTCTTTGTGAACCTTGCGGGTGTTTCTGACAGGGCTTGTTTTGCGGAGCCGAATGTCGAAGCCGCTGTGGGCGCACTAGTGATGAAACATGCTTTTGATGCCGACGGCTTGAAAAAGATATGTGGTGAGCTGGTAAAAATGCTCTCGAAGATGGAGAAAAGCGCGAGGGCTACCCTTGCCGAAAAAATTGTAGTATATTTTCAGAAACCCCTTCGCCTCGGCAATGGGAATGCTAGCATTCCCGCTGCTCTCGGCTTGAAGGTTTTTAGGAGAGTACCTCGACAAGGATGTCGTGGAGGAGTTGCGTATGCAAATGAGTATCGGACAAGCTTTAGGCATCAAGACTGCTGGGGATCGCCTGCGTGCTGCAGAACGTGCCGCACTCCGCCGTGGTAGAATGCGCGAACGCGAGAAAATTGATGAACGCGATTCCAAACGGGTCGAGTATCTCCGTTCGAAGAACATTCCGGATGATGTTATTTCGGCGATGTTGGCCATCAAATAACCCTTTTAACATTCAAAAAACGTAAAAAACGGTCTTTTGTGACCGTTTTTTTTGCTTTCATAACGTCATCTTTTAAAGAAAAAATAAGAAATCTGTCATTTAATGGGCAGTAACCCTACAAAATTACAATAATATTACTTATATTTGCCACAATTAGTTCCACATCCGGTCTGACCAGGAATAGCGGAGGTCGCTACACACAAAAGATGACCGGAGTAACCCTGAGGTTGCGGTAATCCATGACGCGTTTCGAGAAGAAGGTCTGGCTCTCTAGCCCTACAATGCACGGCGACGAGATCAAGTATGTCACCGAGGCTTACGAAACCAACTGGATGAGCACCGTCGGCGCGAACATCAACGAGGTCGAACGGATTGCCGCCGAGAAGGTCGGCTGCAAGTACGCCGTCGCGCTCTCCGCAGGCACTGCCGCACTCCACCTCTGCACGAAACTCGCTGGCGAAGCGCTCTACGGCATGCCCAAGGCGGGCGAAGGCTCGCTCCGCGGACACAAGGTGTTCTGCAGCGACATGACGTTCGACGCCACCGTGAACCCCATCGCCTACGAAAATGGCGAAGCCGTGTTCATCGACACCGAATACAAGACGTGGAACATGGACCCGGTCGCCCTCGAAAAGGCTTTTGAAATTTACCCGGACGTACGCCTGGTGGTGCTCGTACACCTCTACGGAACTCCGGCCCGCGTTGACGAAATCCGCGCCATCTGCCAAAAACACAACGCCCTCCTCATCGAAGACGCCGCCGAAAGCTTCGGTGCAAGCTACAAGGGCAAGCAGACCGGCAACTTCGGCGACTACAGCGCCATCAGCTTCAACGGAAACAAGATTATCACCGGCTCTAGCGGCGGCATGTTCCTTACCGACAGCAAGGACGACGCCGAGAAGGTTCGCAAGTGGAGTACCCAAAGCCGCGAGGCTGCCCCGTGGTACCAGCACGAGGAAATCGGCTACAACTACCGCATGAGCAACGTGATTGCGGGCGTGGTACGCGGCCAGATGCCCTACCTCGAAGAGCACATCGCCCAGAAAAAGGCCATCTATATGCGTTACAAGGAAGGCCTGAAGGGACTCCCGGTGCAGATGAACCCCTACGATGCTGAAAACAGCGAACCGAACTTTTGGCTCAGCTGCCTGATCATCGACAAGTACGCCATGTGCAAGCAGGTGCGCGGCGAAACCGAAGCATTGTACATCCACGAAAAAGGCAAGAGCTGCCCGACGGAAATCCTCGAGCGCATCGCCGCCATGAACGCCGAAGGCCGCCCCATCTGGAAACCCATGCATATGCAGCCCATGTACATGAGCCACGCGTTCATCACCGCTAACGGAAACGGACGCGCCCGTACAAACGCCTATATCGCAGGCGGAATCCAAGATGTTGGTGCCGACATCTTTGCCCGTGGCCTGTGCCTGCCGAGTGACAACAAGATGACTCCCGAACAGCAGGACGCCATCATCCAGACCATCAAGGAATGCTTCGAGTAATGTACGCTCGTTTTTTCAAACGCCCACTCGACTTCTTCTGTGCTCTAGCAGCCATTCTCTGCCTGAGCCCGATTCTCGCTGTGCTTACAGTCCTCGGAGCCATCAAGATGAAGGGCAACCCGTTCTTCACGCAACCGCGTCCGGGCAAAAACGAGAAAATCTTCAAGCTCATCAAGTTCCGCACGATGACGAACGAAAAGGACGCCAACGGCAACTTGCTCCCGGATGATGTGCGCCTGAATGCCTACGGCAAGTTCCTCCGTTCTACAAGCCTTGACGAACTTCCCGAGCTGTTCAATATTCTCAAGGGCGACATGGCAGTAATTGGGCCGAGACCGCTTTTGGTCCAATACTTGCCGCGTTACAATTCCGAGCAAAAACATCGCCATGATGTGCGCCCGGGGCTCAGCGGCCTTGCGCAGGTAAACGGTCGCAACGCTATTACCTGGGAACAGAAATTTAAGTACGATGTGGAATACGTGAACAACGTGACCTTCCTCGGCGATGTAAAGATTATCCTCACCACGCTCAAAAAGGCTGTAAAACGTGAAGGAATCAGCGGAGCCAATGGTGAAGCTACCATGACCGCATTTATGGGAACTCCAGAACCAGAACAGAAGGTTGCAAATGGCTGAACTTAAAGACGTCGCAATATATGGTGCAGGCGGCTTTGGTCGCGAAGTAGCATGTTCCATCAACAAGATTAACGAAAAAGAACCAACATGGAATCTGCTCGGCTTTTTTGACGATGGCGTGGAAAAAGGCAAGATGGTCTCACATTTTGGCCCCATACTCGGGGGCATGCAAGAATTGAACGCTTGGCAAGGTAAAATCAATGTGATTGTGGCCATTGGGAACCCTAATACAGTCAAAAAAGTAGTCGAAAAGATTACTAATGCGAATGTTGAATTCCCGAACCTGATTTACCCTAATACCTATTACTCCGATAAGGAGTCGTTTACTATAGGCAAGGGAAACATAATTCAGGGAAGTTGTGTATTCTCTTGTGATGTTTCCATTGGTGATTTTAATGTGTTTAATGGCTCTATTACTTTAGGGCATGATGTAAAAATAGGAAGTTTTAATTCCTTTATGCCCGCTGTTCGTATATCGGGCGAAGTTACAATGGGCGATTGCAACTTTTTTGGAGTCAGCTCCATTGTATTGCAACAGATAAAAATAAAAAACAACATACGCCTTGCTGCTGGTAGCGTTTTGATGACGAAGCCAAAAGAAAACAGCCTTTACATGGGCGTTCCTGCTAAGCGAGAAAAATTTTAACTACCCCTCAAATAGGAGATAAAAATGGATATCAATGAATTCATTGAACACTTTGCAGAACAATTCGAAGAAACCGATGCTGCCGAATTCAAGGCTGATACCAAGTTCCATGACTTGGATGAATGGTCTTCTTTGATGGCTCTCAACATTATTGCCATGGTCGATGAAGAATACGATGTTACGCTCAAGGGCGCTGATATGGAAAGCTCCGCAACCATCGAAGATTTGTTTAACACTGTAAAGAGCAAAAAGTAATGGCATTTTTATCATTTCCGAATGTTCGTATAGCGGGAATTTCTGCTGGAGTTCCTAAGAATAAATTAAGCAATTTGCACCCGGATGAATCCGATGGCTTTTCCAAGGATTACTCTCCTGCAGATTTCGTAGAAACGACAGGTGTAGAAGAACGTCGAGTGTCTGATACTTTTACGACTTCAGACTTGTGTTTTTGTGCTGCAGAAAAACTGATTGCCGACTTATCTTGGGATAAATCAGAAATAGAGGCCTTGATATTTGTTTCGCAAACGGCGGACTATATTTTGCCCGCAACCTCATGCATTTTGCAAAACCGCTTGGGACTTTCAAAAGAATGCTACGCTTCCGATATTGCCCTCGGCTGTTCTGGCTGGGTGTACGGTTTAAGTTCTGTGGTTTCTTTGATGTCTTCGGGAATGATAAAGAAGGCTTTGTTGCTTGTTGGCGATGCTAAAAAGAGAGCACCCGGACCAAGGGATCCTCTTTTTGGTCATGCCGGCACTGCTACGGCAATAGAATTTTGCGAAGGTGCTGAAGGATTTAAATTCCATTTTGGTACTGACGGTAGTGGATATGACGCTATCATTACTCCCGATGGGGGTAGCAGGAACCAGGTGTCTCCTAAGACCTTCGAAATGGAAGAATATAACGGGAAAATGATGCATCGCATGCAGACCCGAATGAAGGGCATGGATGTGTTCTCTTTTGGCATTTCGACTGCACCCAAATCGGTCAAAAAGTTGTCCGAACATTTTGGTCTGGATTATCAGAGCTACGACTACTTTGTATTCCATCAAGCCAATATGAAGATGAACGATATGATCGCCAAAAAGCTCAAGTTGGCTCCTGAAAAGGTTCCTTCTTGCATGCGCTATTTTGGCAATACCTCATCGGCCTCTATACCGTTGTCTATAGTGACCCAGCTTAAGGGAAAATTTGAAAGTAAACCGACAAAGTTCATCTGCTGCGGTTTCGGCGTCGGGCTTTCTTGGGGTACGGTGGCCTTTGAAACGGACAATATTGTTGTTTCTGATTTGGTTGAAGTAGAATCTTTGGAGGATAACAGAGAATGGGTGTAGCATATAATCCTTTTTCGCTTGAAGGAAAAACAATCCTTGTTACGGGAGCCTCTTCTGGTATTGGTCGCCAAACTGCGATTGAATGCTCCAAATTGGGTGCGAAAGTTATTATCTGTGGACGAAATCAGGAACGATTGAATGAAACTCTTTCTTCCATGGATGGTGAAGGGCATATTCCGTTTACTGGAGATTTGCTTGAAGAAAGCGTAATTAAGCAGCTCATTCAGGATATCCCCAATATCGATGGCGCTGTTTTGGCGGCTGGCCGAGGACTAACTTTGCCGTTTCAGTTTTCAACAAGGGAAAAATTTGATGAAATATTCAACATCAATTTTTTCTCCAATGTTGAACTACTTCGAATGCTTGCCAAAAAGAAAAAAATCAACACAAACGGATCGGTTGTTGTAATTGTTTCGATTGGTGGAACAAAAAAGTTTGCTCCAGGAAATGGAATATATGGAGCTGCCAAAGCCGCCTTGAATTCCATGGTTCATTTTGCCGCAATTGAACTTGCCCCTAAAAAAGTTCGTGTGAATGGTATTTGCCCCGGGATGATTGATACACCCTTAATCCATAGAGGGACTATATCTGATGAACAATTGAAGCTTGATGCTGAAAATTATCCTTTAAAGAGGTATGGTAAGCCTGAAGATGTTGCTATGGGGGCTGTATACCTGCTTTCCGAAGCTTCGTCTTGGGTGACTGGTCATTCTCTTGTGATTGATGGCGGCATGACTGCCAAGTAGTTTTTAGGATTAGCTAAATGGATCTCAAAGAACAAGTAAGAGCTGTTATTGCAGAAGTTTTGGAAATTCCCGTTGAATCGCTGGACTACGATGCTGAAATGGATCAGATAGAACAATGGGATTCCATTCATAATGTCTCTATTCTTGCAGCGCTTGAAGACAAGTTCGACGTCATGTTCCCAGAAGACGACCTGTTTGACTTGATTTCCGTTTCAGCTTTTGCTGACGAAATCTCAAAGTTGAAGGCTTAGCAATAATGTACGAGCATAGTCCCCTTTGCAAAGCTTTCTTTGCTAACGCAAGTCGACTGGCTGATAAAACGGCCGTTGTCGTCTCTGGCAAGAATGTCTCTTACGCTGAAGTTGCCGAAAGGGTTCGCTTTTCTGCTACAGTGTTGAAATCTTTAGGGGTTTCAGTAGGGGATAAAGTCATTCTTTCTGCCCAGAAGGATGTGGAATTCATATACCTGTATTTAGCAGTACAGTTGATTGGCGCAATAAATGTAATTGTTGATGCTGAATCGAATGAAGAACGACTTACCTATATAGAAAATTCGGTTTCGCCTGTTCTTTGTCTTGGATACAAATCAAAAGAATTCCGCTCGTTCTTATTTGCAGAATTGAATATTGATTCCGCAAAGCCGTTTTGCGATGATGTTGAAGACTCCTCCTTGAATGCCGATTGTGTCGGGGAAATCCTATTTACTACCGGGACAACCGGCAATCCTAAAGGGGTTTGCCTATCCTATAACAACGTATATGCCTCTGCAAGCAATATCAACCAATTTATACAGAATGAGGAGAATGATGTTGAATTGCTCGGGCTGCCGATATGCCATTCTTTCGGGCTTGGACGAATCCGCTGTAATTTGATCAAGGGTGCAACGCTAGTAATTCTTGGGAGTTTTGCTAATGTCCGCCTAGTTCTAAAGACAATTGAACAGTACCATGTAACTGGCTTTGGCGTTGTTCCGGCGGCATGGGCCTATATTCGTAAAATTTCGGGCACGAGGATTGCTCAGTACGCATCACAAATCCGATATATTGAAATCGGGTCGGCTGCTATGCCCTTGGCGACCAAGCTAGAACTTCTCCAACTTTTTCCCAATACACGAATCTGTATGCACTATGGATTGACAGAAGCCTCGCGTAGCGTTTTTGTCGAGTTCCATGATGAAAAACATTTGGATTCTATAGGCAAACCCGTGACGCAGAATGTCGATGTCCAAATCTTTGATACCGAAGGGAATGTTGTACCAGCCGGACAAAAGGGCGAAATTTGCGTAAAGGGCAACATGGTCCTTAAACGCTATTTGAAAGACAAGGACAATAAAGATGCGTTTTGGGGCGATTACATGCGCACGGGCGATTATGGTTTCCAAAATGACGATGGATACATCTATTTGCTTGGTCGTGAAAAAGAACTTATAAACGTTGGTGGCAAGAAGGTTTCTCCGATGGAAGTCGAAGATGCTATCTGCTCTTTAGGTGTTGGTGATTGTGTCTGCGTTCCCATGAAAGATGAATCTGGCATCATGGGGGAACTGGTAAAGTGCTATATCCTTAAAGACAGTACGACGATGTCTTTTGATGAAATTGCGGAAGGGCTAGCACCCAAATTAGAATTTTACAAGCGTCCAACTAAATATGAGTGGATTGATTCCATTCCAAAGACTGCGTCTGGGAAAAAACAACGGGTGAATTTGAAATAGTATGTCTTTTTTAACGATAAATAATGTCAAGATTGTGGGCGTTTCCGCTTGTGTTCCGTCGAAGGTGGAAGAAAACCTGACGTTGCCAATTTTTTCAAATGAGAAAGAGGCTCGCGATGTTATCGAATCCACAGGCATTGAACGTAAGCACGTTGTGGAACCGGGAACGACTGCTAGTGATTTGACCGTTCAGGCTGTTCAAGACTTATTGAAAGGTCTTAACTGGGATGTCTCTTCTGTTGACGCTTTGGTATATGTTTGTGTATCTCGTGATTTTATTGCGCCGATTACTTCCGCCATTCTTCAGGATCGTCTAGGCTTCCGTCAGGATTGTTATTGCGTTGATTTACCCTTGGGATGTTCAGGCTGGGTTTACGGCATGAGCAATTTGGCTTCCCTTTTGTCGCATGGGGATATGAAGCGGGGGCTTCTCGTTTGTGCAGAGACGAACTCCTTAAACCGCAGCCCGAAAGACAAGTCTGTGAAGCCGTTATTCGGTGATGCCGCCACAGTTACCGCTCTTGAATTCGACTCATCGTGGAATAAGCCTTTCCAATTCACATTCGGTGTTGATGGTAGCGGCTATAAGGCGGTATGGACGGAATTTGGAGGAACGCGAAACCCGATTACCCCTGATTCCATTGTAGAAAAGGAAGTAAAGCCAGGCATAATCCGTAAAGGCATCGACATGGTTGTGAACGGAATGGATGTATTTGCATTTGCAATAAAAGTTCCGCCACGTTCACTGCAGGAATTGATTGAACATTTTGACATTGATATAAATCAAATAGATTATCTGTTCTTGCATCAGGCAAATCGCTATATCGATGAAAGAATTCGTAAAAAATTCAAAATGCCAGAAGAAAAAGTCCCGTACTGTTTACAGGATTACGGAAATACAAACAGTGCGTCAATCCCGTTGACTATGGTTACTCGCTGTGCTGAACCTTTGCAGAAAGGGGCCTTTGAATGTCTAGCATGTGGATTTGGAGTAGGCCTTGCATGGGGAAGTATGAAGTTTTCTGTTGATCGCGTTGCGTATGTAGGCCTTTCGGAGTATAAATAAGGTTGTATTATGAAAGTTCTGATATTGGCAAATAATTCTGGAGGCCTGTACCGATTCCGTCGAGAACTACTTGAGGCGTTGATTGCCCATGGTCACGAAGTCCACATATCGACTCCCAAAGGCGAGTTTATTGATGAAATGCAGCGAATTGGCTGCTCCTTTGTTGAAACGGAAATTTCGCGCCACGGGACAAATCCATTTACGGATCTTGCCCTTGTGTGCAAATATCGTTCTATTATCAAAACAGTAAAGCCCGATATTGTCTTTACTTATACAATTAAACCGAATGTGTATGGTGGAATAGCCTGTAGACTTTGTGGTGTTCCCTATGCAGCCAATGTGACTGGTCTTGGTACAGCCGTGGAAAATGGTGGGTTACTCCAAAAAATAACGTTGGCCTTGTATAAGATGGGGCTAAAAAAGGCTCAACGAGTTTTCTTCCAGAATCAGGCCAATATGGATTTTATGGTTGGTCATAAAGTTGTCAGGGGGGCGTATTCGCTTCTGCCTGGCAGCGGAGTTAATTTGGAGCATTTTTCCCCCTTGCCGTACCCTGCTGAAAATGATGGAGTACAATTTGTATTTATTAGTCGGATTATGCGAGAAAAGGGAATCGAACAGTATTTGGATGCTGCAGAATCGGTAAAGAAAAAGTTTCCTCAGTGTGTATTCCATGTTTGCGGCTTTTGCGAAAAGGAATACCGTGGTCGGCTTGACGATATGGCAAAAAAGGGAACTGTTGTCTATCATGGTCCGGTTTCAGATGTACGAGAGATTCTTAAAGTCGTTCATTGTACAGTTCATCCGAGTTTTTATCCCGAGGGGCTCAGTAACGTTCTTCTTGAAAGTTGTGCTTGCGCTCGCCCCATAATTACCACGGACCGCAGTGGATGCCGAGAGGTGGTGGAGGATGGAATGAACGGCTTTGTCGTGAAGCAACGGGATTCAGAGGACCTTATCCAGAAAATTGAAAAGTTCCTTGCGCTTTCGCACGAACAGAAAATGCAAATGGGTCTTGCAGGTCGCGCCAAAGTCGAACGCGAATATGATAGAAATGTTATTGTTGGTTGCTATCTAAATGAATTGAATGTACAAAGTTACCTATGTAACAGTTAATAGGGAGTTTTTTCTTCATGAAGGTTTTGGTTGTAACAAATCAATTAGTAAAAAAAGTTGACAAGTCGTTTTATTGTATTGAAAATTTCTATGACATAATAAGACGCTTTGCGATGCTGGGAGAACTTTGTGTATGTGCCTGTAGATATACAGGAAAAACATCAAATGTTATTGATTGTAAACTTACCGATTTTGTAGAGCCGCAATACATTCATTTGATAAATAAAACCATTGTTAGAACGGACAATGAAAGTCGGTGTGTTATAGAACAACAAGTATGTAATGCAGATTTGGTTATTGGTTATCTTCCATCAACCAATGGCTCTACAGCATGGTATTATGCAAAAAAATACGGAAAAAAATATTTGAGTTATGTCGTCGGATGCCCTTGGGATGCTCTTTGGAACCATGGAATTTGTGGAAAAATTCTTGCACCACGAGCTTTCTTTTATTTGCGCAGAATTTTAAAAAATTCTGACTATGCTTTATATGTTACGGAACGTTTTTTACAAAAACGTTATCCTTGTCCTGGAATCACATGTGGATGCTCTGATGTAAGAATTGTAGACCAGAATGATGAAATTTTAAATAAACGCTTAAATAGGTTAAATACGCTGCCAGAAAATGGAATAATTGATATAGCGACTATTGCTGGTTATGAGGTGAGATATAAGGGACAACACTATGTTATAAAAGCTCTTGCTAAATTAAAAAAGATGGGGATAAACCGATTCCGTTATCATTTGATAGGGAGCGGAAATAAAAAATATCTTGAAGAATTGTCGAAAAAACTTGGCGTATTTGATTTAGTTTTTTTTGAGGGAATTGTCCCTCATAGTCGGATTTTTGAAAAATTAGATGAAATGCATATTTATATTCAGCCTTCTTTACAAGAAGGCTTGCCACGTTCGGTCGTGGAAGCTATGAGTCGAGGATTGCTGTGTGTTTGTGCGAATACAGCTGCTATGCCTGACATGATTGAGCCAGAGTACGTTGTTGAACGAAAATCAGTTGATGACATTGTGAATGTGTTGAGCGGTATTACCGTTGAAGGTTTAAAAAAACAGGCGATAAGAAATTTTAATGAGGCGAAAAAATATCAAGAGGAAAATCTTGATTGCATACGTAGTATTTTTTTTGAAAAAATAAAAAGGAATTGTGGAAGCGGCAATGCTTAATCCTTCTAAAATTAAAGAGCTTGTTTGTAAAAAGAGAGTTTTTTCTTCGCTAAAAAGACCAGTACATTTCTAAAGAGATGTTGACGTGTCATACAGGGCGAATTATTTGGAATTATTTATGGGTTGGGGTTTCCCAAATGAAAGTGGAATGAGATTAATGTTCTAAACAAATCAATATAAGAAGATTGCTTCATCTAAAGGAGATTGTTTAAATATGAGAAATAAAATTATCTATGTAATGAAGGATGCCATTCATTTGTATCCACCTTGTTTGTCCCAAATAAAATTAATTTTGTTGTTCAATGTTAAAATTTCCTTAATTGTTGAGGAATGCGATAATGCTGTTGCTCAACTATTGCGTGAAATGGGTGTGGAAGTAAATATAATTGGTTGCTTAAATAAGAAAAGTAATTTCTGGGGCAAAGTGTCTCATTGGATGCGGTTCCGTTGGAATGCTTCTAAATTGATAAAGCGCTTTTATAAAAAAGGAGATGTTGTTTGGTTTGGTTCCGCAGGAACGGCGATTGCTTTAAAAAAGTCTGTGTCTAACCGGAAATATGTGATGAGTGTTTTGGAACTTTATGACCGCTATCCTTTTTATAAAAAAGGTATAGCTAAATTAGCTCCTAATGCTAGCGCGGTTATAGCTTGTGAATTAAATCGAGCTAGAATTATGAAAATATGGTATGGTTTAAGAGACCTACCTTTTGTTATGCCGAATAAACCATATTTTGAGTTGCAAAGTGAATGCTCTGCTAAAATAGAATCTCTTAGAAAAATATTAAAAGAGAAGGATGTTGTTCTATATCAAGGAATATTGTCTAATGATCGTTCCTTACAAACCATTGCAGCTGCATTGAAACTTGTTAAGAAACGTTATACTCTGGTTATTATTGGACGGGCAATTTCTGGTAAAGAAGAAAAAATTCTTAATGACTTAAAAGAATTATATGATGATATTTTGTATGGTGGGTTCTTCCCTGCACCACAGCATTTGTTGGTTACCGAAATGGCTCGTATAGGTGTAGCTATTTATGATTCTTCATCTATAAATAATATGCTTTGTGCTCCAAATAAAATATTTGAGTATTCGAAATATGGTGTTCCAATTATAGGAAGTGATATTCCTGGTTTGCAGCTTACTGTCGAAAAAAACTTGGCCGGAATCTGTGTGAATACAGATAGCCCATCTGAAATTGCACGGGCTATCGAAAAAATAGACAATGAGTATGATGTGTATTCTTCTGGTGCAAGAAGATTATATACTTCTGTAGATAATAAAGTTGTCGTTGAAGAAATATTGCACAAGTTGAATCTGATGTAATTATGCTTTTTTTTAATCTGTTGCTTTTTTTGATTTCAACAATTGTTTTTGTACGATCCTCAAGGTTGTTTACAAAATATCAATCGAAATCAATTTCCGATATTTGTATTGTTTTATTGTATTTTTTTCAGGTTGTTCCTGTTGTTTGCGATTATGTTTTTGGTGCGCCAGAATATACAAAATGGCTTTTGGGCTTTGAGAAAGCTATGAAATCTACTGAAACCAATATTATATATGATGTTTATATTAGTGTGCTTTTTGTTTTTTTATTTTTTGTTTCTTATTTTTCTCAAAAAAGAGCGTTGATTGGAGATTATTTTGTTGATATCTCGAAATCATCTATTCCAACGTATTTATTGATTTTTGTAAGCGTTTTGCCTTTTGTTCATTTTCTTCTAATGGGGAATATATCTAGCTTATTAATGTATGGTACGAGTTCGTTAAGAGGGCTTGATAGCTCTTTTATGTCGCTTAATGCAAATTTTCAAGTTGTTGCGATTGTTTCGTTGTCTGTGTTATATTTTAAATTAAATCCGTCTTTTGTAAAAAAAATGTTGTTGTTTTTGGCATTTTTTGCAATATCATATATAAATGGAAAAAGATATATGCTAGCTATGAGTATTTTCTCTTTTCTTTATATGTATGCAATTAAAAAGCGATTTTCTAGCCATAAAATCAACCTGAAAATATTACTTCCAGTAACTCTTCTGCTGCTGGGCTTTTTTTGCTTTTTTTATATAACAAGTGTGAAAATAATGACAGATGGGTCTTTTGAATCAACATATACGAGTTTGCGTATAGATTTTGGACGAGATGATGTTGTTAAATATACAATAAAAAAAGAATTGATTGATGAAGAACCTATTCTAGAATATCCTGGGGAAACGTTTCTGTCTACTATAGGAATGATTGTACCGCGGTCAATTTGGCCTTCGAAACCTTACCCCCATTATCGATATTTAACAGCCTCGCTTTATGGTGTTGATTTGAAAGATATACCTGCTGGAATGACCCCGTCTATTCTTGAAATGTTTATTTCAAATTTTGGTTGGAGTGGTATTCCTTTGTGTGTGTTGTTTTTATGTTGGTATTGCTTAAAAGCGGATAAAGCGCTTAGTTCGTCAACGAAATTACTTTATGTATTTGTTTTGATAGGTATGTTAACTCAAAGTTTAGATGCTTTGTTGATTGTTTTTTATGTTTTTTTATTTGTTGTTCTTAAAGAATATTTAAAAACTAATGGCTTGCTTGATAGACATTAAACATTCTAAATATTTAAAAAACGGAATGTGGCTCCTGCTTTTGCAGGTGTTTAAAATGATTGCGCCTCTTATCACATTACCATACATTATAAGAATTATGCCTGTATCAACGTATGGTGAGTTTGTAATTTCATTAAATTGGATAACATATTTGCTGGTTTTGGTTGAGTATGGATTTGGCTTAACAGGTGCGCAGAAAATAGCTGTTTGCTCAGAAAATAATGCTGAACGTAGTAAAGTTCGTTGTAATATTTTGTTTGCTCAATTTTTTTTATTGATTCCATGCGCTTTAATTCTTTTTGTTCTATGTTTTTTTTCGTCTGTTAATCATGTGCAAATACTTTGCATGCTCATTTTGTTTTTAGAAGTATTATCAGTTGCTTTTCAGCAAAACTGGTTCTTTCAGGGAATATGTGAGATGCAAAATATTACATTGGTAAATGTAATAAGTCGACTTATTTCTATAGTGTTGATTTTTTTATTTGTTAAATCGCAGGATGATTTATTCTTGTATTGTTTTTTGTATGCTTCAACATCTATTATATCAAGCGTTGTTGGGTGTGTTATTGCCAAGAGAAAATATAAATTGACATTTTATATACCGAATGTAAGTTCGATTTTAAAAGAAATAAAAGATGGTTGGTCTCTTTTTATTTCGTCATTTATGACGAAAATTTTCACAAATGTTGGTGTTACTATATTAGGATTCGTCGCTCTTAAGGAAGAAGTTGGAGCGTACGCTGTAATTTACAAGATAACATTTATTTTAACATTGCTGTTTTCTGCGGTAAGCCAATCGATTTATCCGCAAAATTGTAAGGTGTTTGCAAATGAATCTTTTGATTTAGGTGTGAAGAATGTGAAAAAAATTGCTTTTCCTGTTCTCTTATTTTTCTTGTTTGGTTGTGTTGTGTTGATTGTCGTTAGAAATTACGTAGTAAAAATAGCATTTGGTTCAATGTATCTTCCTTATGCCTATTTGCTTGTTCCATTTGCTGTATGGACTTTTTTTGGAATTTTAAATAATTTTTTAGGCATTCAGACTTTAGTGGCAAGTAATCATAAAAAACAATATAGTGTTGCCTTTACTTTATGTATAATTTCCTCCTTGCTTTTAATGCTCTTGTTAGGTCGTATTAGTGGTGTTTTGGGCGTTGCTGTTGGATCAATGCTAGGGGAAATTATTTTGACTTTAATTCTTTTATTTTATATTTCAAGAATCTCAAAGGAGACTGCCAATTGAAAAAAATAATGCTAGTTTTCGGAACTAGACCAGAGGCAATCAAAATTTGCCCGCTGGTCAATGAACTGAAAAAAAGAAAGACTATACAAACAGTGGTTTGTGTGACAGCTCAACATCGTCAGATGCTTGATCAGGTGCTAGATACATTTGGTGTCGTGCCTGATTACGACCTGAACATCATGAAAAACCGCCAGACTCTGTTTGACATCACAACGAACATCTTAAATGGAATCAAGGATGTTCTTGAAAAAGAGAAACCTGATGTTGTGCTTGTTCATGGCGATACATCTACGACTTTTGTTACTGCATTGGCATGCTTCTATTTGCAGATTCCTGTTGGCCATGTTGAAGCTGGTTTGCGTACATACAACATCTATTCGCCGTACCCGGAAGAGTTCAACCGCCAGGCAGTGGGGATTGTGAGCAAGTATAATTTTGCTCCGACGCAATTGGCTGCGGACCACCTGATTAAAGAGGGCAAAGATCCTGCCAACATTTACATTACTGGAAACACAGTGATTGATGCCATGCAACATACCGTCAAGGAAGATTATACTCATCCAGAATTGGACTGGGTTGGTAATGGTAAGTTGATTTTCATTACGGCACACCGTCGTGAAAATCTAGGAGAACCGATGCACCACATGTTTCGAGCAATCCGCCGCGTGTTGGATGAGCACCCTGAATGCAAGGCTGTATACCCGATTCACATGAACCCCGTTGTCCGTCAGGCCGCTGAAGAAGAATTGGGCGGTTGTGATCGGATCCACATTATCGAGCCGATTGAAGTGTTTGATTGCCATAACTTTGAAGCTCGTTCGTTCCTTTGCCTTACCGATTCTGGTGGAATTCAGGAGGAGTGCCCGAGTTACGGCGTTCCCGTACTCGTCATGCGCGACACGACGGAACGTCCCGAAGGTGTCGATGCAGGAACACTCAAACTTGTCGGCACGAATGAAGAAACCATCTATAAGACTTTCAAACTCCTCCTTGAAAACAAGGAAGAATACAACAAGATGAGTCATGCCTGCAATCCCTACGGCGACGGACATGCCTGCGAACGCATTGCCGACATCCTTGAAGGCAAGGAATACAAACCTTGGGTGGCGAAATAATCTTAAACGCACAGGCCTAAGTCAAAACTTAGGTCTGTGAATAAACTATATTCCTAAAAAACGACGAACCCATCATCTTGATTATCTGGCACAGAATAAGTCTTTTTAATATTATGTGTTAGCGATTTAGAATAGCCTATTAATTCTAATAATATAGGGATTAGTAATGCAAAAGAGAAATCTTCAAATTGAAGGTCTTCGAGCAATCGCAATGCTATGCGTTGTTTTATTTCACTTTTGTTGTCGATTTCAAAGTATTTATATGAATAACCATGGAGGTCTTCCATATCCGTTTACATTGTTAGGGAATTTTGGAGTTGGTATATTTTTCCTTATTTCGGGGTATTTCTTCGAGCAGAAAAAAGGAGGTCTTCAATTTTTTTCTTCCCGTGTAAAAAAAATTTTACCTTTATATTGGGTTGCTTTGATAATCATATTTATTGTAACGCAATTGTATCAGCTACCGGGTAGGACGGCATCGTTTCCTAATTTTCTTTTAAATTTCTTTTGTTTGGGTGGTTTTCCACATATTGAATATGTTGATGGCGCGCATTGGTTTTTGAAAACTATGTTGGTGATTATTGTCTTTTATTCGCTAGTTCAAAAAATCTCAGAGAAGCGACGCTTTATTGCATTTGTCTCTACAGTTCTATTGATAACAACAATAGGTATCGTCGGAAATAACATTGGCCAACCTAGTTTAAGGAGCACTATTCAGTTAGTGAATAATTCCTCAGGATTTGGTTCTAGTTATTTGATTGTAGCGATTATAGGCTCGACATTGTCTATAATTCAAAGGGCGAAATGTAAAGCTAGTATAGTAATGTTACTAATATGTTTCATTGCTCATAAAATTTCATTTGGTTTAACGATGACAATTGCGATGGCAATAGCATGCCTAATGTTTTTTTTGTGCATAAATAATAAAATGCACTTTCTTGAATTCTCTGGTTTTCAAGTGTTAGCAAAGCCATCCTATGCAATATACTTGATTCATCAAAATATTGGTTATATCATCATGCTTATACTTATTAATCGTTTTGAGTATGGTTTGTGGATGGGCTTTATCGCTGCTGCGGTTATGATTTGTTTGGGAATAATATTTCATAAATTAGTAGAGAATAAAAGCTTGACATCCTTAGGTGGTAGGTAACACCGCATAACGAACGAGGCGAAAACACGCTTGATTGCTTTCATATCTGTGCCGAGTATATTTTTGTTAACAGATCACAATTCTCTTTTTTTCAACGAATTCACCTAATATATTTAGCAAGAACGACCTGAAAGGAGTCATTAGAAAGACCATCGAAGAAACCCTCAACACGATGCTGGACGAAGAAGCCGCGGAGCTGTGCAACGCAGAACGGCATGAGCGGACCGATGAACGCAGGAACTACCGCAGCGGACATTACCACCGCAAGCTGCTTACATCCGCCGGAGAGGTCGACCTGTCAGTACCCAAGCTGCGCCTGGCCCCGTTCGAAACAGCCATAATCGAGCGCTACAGACGCCGGGAATCGTCGGTAGAGGAATCGCTTATTGAAATGTACCTGGCCGGGGTATCCGTCCGCCGCGTGGAAGACGTTACGGAACTCCTGTGGGGTTCGCGGGTAAGCGCCTCGACCGTCAGCAGCCTAAACCAGAAGGTGTATGGCAAGATCGAGGAATGGCTGACAGGGCGAATGTCGCATCGGCAAATTCATTTGCCGATATGACTGAGCCCACAGCTTGACGCCAAGGGCGTCAATGGAGAAACCGGCCCATAGGCGGGGAATACCCCTATGTCTTCGTTGACGGCATCTTGAATATTCCGACGAAAATAAACCGGCATTCCGGAATGGCGAAAACCGCCAGACCGGAATACAGGATACCGCTTTAGCGGCTTAGCTTTTTATCCAATCCATAGAATTCCCGCATTGAGATATCCTTGCTCGGATCAGAACCACGAATGTCTATGGTATAGGCATTGTGAATAATCCTGTCAAGTATGGAGTCGGTCAGCGGGTTAGCTGTACCGCCTAGCTGGTCATACCATTCGGAAGACGGGTATTGCGAACAGAAAATAGTGGAAACTTTTCCGCTGCGCCTATGCAGGATTTCGAAGATAGTCTTCTGTTCGTCTTCACTTGGTTTCAGCAACAGCCATTCGTCGATAATCAGCAGCGTTGGCTTGGTGTATTTCAGCATTGACTTCGTAAAGGTCCTGTTTTCGCGAGCCATTTCCAGTTCTATCAGCAGATCCGGCAACCGTACAAACCTTGTTGTGTAGAACTGCCTGCAGGCCTCGTATCCAAAAGCGCATGCCATGTATGTTTTGCCGCTGCCGGTGGCTCCGGTAATGAATACGTTGCGTCCCTCGCGAATGAATTCGCAGGTGGCCAGTCTGGTAATTAGGTCGCGGTTAAGCTTCCTTCCCGACGTGTAGTTGATTTCGTTGACACTTGCGTACTTCTGTTCGAGACCGGCACGCTTTATCAGGCGATTCTGTGCATTGTTTCTGCGTTGACAATACTCGATATCCACCAATAATCCAAAACGATCTTCAAATGGAAGGTTTAACATGCCGGGATCATCCAGCTGCGTATCAAAAGCTTTCGCCATGGCGCTGAGGTGCATTTCGATGAGCTTGTTCCGAGTCGCTTCGTTAGTCATTGTTCCTCCTGTAATAATCGGCACCACGGGTTATTCCTTGAGGCTGTTTCGTGGAACCCTTTTTCTTTTCGTTGTTCGCCATGAGCAGATTCAGGATATTCTTGTATGTCGGCGTGATGCCATAGGCAAGAATCCTTTCGCAAGCCATTTCCAAGGCGGAGCCGGAATAGTCTTTTTCCAGGGAGAGAATCGCCATGCATCCTTTGTATGCCTGCTGTTCGATAGGCTTGCTATCAAGTACTCGATCAATTACGGTTAACGTACTGTAGCCAATCTTGCGAGCCCAACTACGAAATCTGTCTCCATCCCATTCAAGGAACTTTTGATGCTTTTCCGGCATGTGGATTGCCGATGTACTATATTTTCCTTTACAGCCAAGCAGTCTTGCGTGGGATGCAATCCTGTTTCCATTGTCGAAAATCTCGACGACCGAGTCGGTTTCCCGTACATCGACTTTCTTGCCGATGAAACTGAACGGGACCGAATAGAAGTTGCCATCAACGCAGATGTGGTAATTGAACTGGACCGTGAAACTGCGCCAAGAGGCGTTTTCGTAGCGCGTCCGGGGCAGCGGCAAGAGGAACGTTCTCTCTTCCAGGTCGAACAGTCCTTTTCTGCTGCCCTCCTTCTTTTGGAAGGGCTTTTCGTTGTATTCGACAAGCTTTTTACGGATAGCGTGGTTGAGTTCGTCGATGCTGAAGAACTCCTCATTCCGTAGCGCAGCGATAATCCAAGTGGAGATGTTTCCGACAGTTCCTTCGGCACTCGCCTTGTCCTTCGGCGTGCGGACTCTCGCCGGGATGATGGCTGTGCCGTAATGTTCTGCGAGTTCCCGGTAGCTTGAGTTCAGCTCGTCCTCGTGCTTCCTGTTGTGCAGCACGGCCGTCTTGCAGTTGTCCGGTACGAGAACCTTAGAGACCCCACCGAAGAATTCAAACATGTGAATGTGAGCATCGTTCCACGACTTCTGTTTTTCGTCAAGGAATGCTTCCGCATAGGCATACCTGCTGTAATTCAGGACGCCAACGAAGACATAAGCCTTTTTCTGTTCACCTGTTTCGGAATCGATGATGTATGCGGGATCACCAGCCCAGTCAACTTCGATCTGTTCGCCGGGCTTGCGGTTGATATGCATGGTCGCTCTGCGGACCCGTTCATCCTGCAGGATGTAGTGGCAGAACTGTGAATACATGAGCGGCTTGGCCCCTTGAAGCCTGCATTCCTCGAGATATTCTGCCCAGAGGAGCTTCTTGTTCACACCGTTTCTAAGCAGTTCGTTTTTGACATGCTCAAAATCAGGCATTTTCCTGTCTGTGGTTTTCTTGGCCGTATTTCCATCGGGATGAATAATTTTGTCGATTTCCCTATCGGTTAGGCTTTCTTCCAGCGGCCAGCGGAGATTGTGTTCTTGAGCAAGTTTCAAAACCCTGTTGACGGTCTTCTTCGATACATGGCAACTTGATGCGATGTCGTTTTGGCTTAATCCCAGGCTTCGTAGCCTGAGGATTTCGCGGTATTTGGTCATTTGACCTCCTGTCTATTTTATCTGCACGGAATTGTGCTGAATAAAATTAGACAGGTTTCCTTGATACCAGAATTGAGGTTCCCATCAAAACGGTACGCCGGTTTCCGTTACTCCGGTTTCATGGTGTATTTTGCTCCGGTATATTCAAGAGTTGCGTAAAACTATAATTGACTGGGTTTACTCTCAAGAAAAGGCTAAGTCTATTTTTGATTCAAGATTTCGACAAACACGTGACTTTGCGAATGCTATGGCTCATGTTGATGTTTTGGCCAAAAGTAAATTTAGAGCAGGCCACCCTAAAGGACAATTTGGCGAATTGTTGTTGTTTAACTTCATTCAATTCTTTTTCAAGGCTCCACCGCTATTAAGAAAAATGCCGCTTACAACATCATCAGCTATGGAGCGATTTGGTGTTGATGCTATTCATTATGGAACTGATGGTGTTAATAACGTTCTTTATTTAGGCGAAGCGAAGTGTTATACATCATCTTTTAATGCGGCGCTATCTAAAGCCTTAGAAAGCATTACAACAACGTTTAATTCTCTTAATAGCGAGTTGGATTTATACGTCTATGATGATTTTATCACGCCTTCTCTTCAAGAGGTTGCTGAAAAATACAAAAATAATGCATTAGAAAATGTTAGGTATGAATTGATATGTATGCTTGTTTATGAAGAAAATGATTTTGCTGGCATGAATCAACAAGAAAAGGAAGAGGCAATAAAACAATCCATTGAAACTAAAACTAGGTCCTTTGACCAAACCAAGTTTGATTCTATTGACTCTGCTTTATTATCTAAAATACACTACATTTTTTTTCCTATACACGATATAGAAACTCTTCTTTCAAAATTTGAATCTCTATGAATGTATTGCGTGAATTATTAGCTATTGAACACCAGTCAATTGCCTATAAATTAGGAATGCTGGAGCATATACATAATCAACTAGAATATTCACTGGTTGTGAAATCCTTGGGGTATATTGATTGGCTCTCTCGACAAAATCCTAGTGAAAACCAAAAAAAGGAAATAATTACAATATCAGCCTTGTTATGGACTTATCGAAATGAGCAATGGACTGGATTGAGAGATGCGTTAACTCTCACATTATCAAGAATAGGTTACGCACCATCATCTGTAATGGTGGATTTAAATTACGATAAAGATAATAAACTATTTTCAAGATTGAATAGTTTTCAATCTGAGATAAGCGTTTTGCTTAACCAAATACAGTATGAAGTGAAGGTTGGTAGTAAATTTTATTTGTTAACAGAATTTCAGTTAAGGGTGTGGAATGCAATTGAACAAAATCCTGTGCTTGGAATTTCTGCGCCAACATCGGCAGGAAAATCATTTGTTATTTCTCTAAAAATTGCTGATATAATGTTGCGCAATGATGGCTGCGTTGTATATATAGTTCCAACATTGAGTTTAGTTTCTCAAGTATGTCAAGATTTGCAAAAACAACTGCAAAATGCCGAGGTAAGTGATTTTTGTGTTGCAACTAATTGCGAAAACGAATTAGATTGTAGAAAGAAAATATTTGTTTTAACGCAAGAGAAAGCTATTAATGCTTTTTCAAGCGAGACAACATCGTTTGAAAATATTCAAATGCTTGTTGTTGATGAAATTCAAAATCTTGAACGAAGTGATTCTGAAGATGATACTCGGTCTAAAATTCTTTATGATGTTCTTGTTAATTTTAGATGTGATTGTAATTTAAACCGTGTCATTATATCTGGGCCAAGGATTGAAAATATAAAGGAATTGGGAGTAAAAGTTTTTTGCAATCCAAATACAGAAGAGGTTGAAACGAAAAGTTCACCTGTAGTAAACTTAACATACTCTATTGAATCAGAGAGGGGTAAACGTTATTTTAAGCAATATTCTGATTTATTAAGTCATCCCAATAAAATAGATATAACGTCTATTCCTGTTCCGGATTACAGCGGTTCTGCTTATAGAACAGCATATTTAAATGCTTTTCGCGGCTTTTTTGATAAATTGAAAGATGATAATGGGAATTTGATTTTTGCGCCAACTTCTGCAACTGCGGTGAATATTGCAAGTGCACTCGTCGAAAATGAACCAATAAGAGAATCTGATAAAATAAATTCTTTGGTGGCATATATAAGCACATCTGTTAGAAGCAATTATACTCTTGGCAGTTGTCTTTCTCATGGCATAGCCTTTCATCATGGTAAAGTTCCTATGCATGTAAGAAATGTTGTTGAGTATGCAGTAAAAAACAATATCATTCCGAATGTTGTTTGCACAACAACCTTGATGCAAGGCGTTAATCTTCCTGCAAAAAATATTATTATGCGCAATCCTTTTTTATGTGTTAAAAGTACGCATGGAAGAAAAGCAAAGTTGACGAATTATGAGATAGCCAACTTGAGAGGACGAGCAGGAAGATTAATGAGTGATTTTATCGGCAGAACTTATGTTCTTGCAGAAAATGAATTTGATAAAGAAAGCGACCAAACAGAATTGTTTCAGGAAACAAAGAAAACAATTGAACCTGGTTATGGAAATGTCTATGAGAATAACAAGACAGAAATAAATAACGCTTTGCTTAATGCAAGATCTGCATTGCACGGAGAAAATGCCTTTTTAATTACATACATAAGGCAAATTATTTATAAACATGACAATGATGCCCAAAGCCGTCTTGCTATGGTGGGAATTAATTTATCTGATTCAGAAATAGAATCAATCCGTTCAACATTACATGGCCTGACTATTCCGATTAAAATTTGCGAAAAAAATAGGTATTGGGATCCGCTTGATTTAGATAGAATATATGTTAATAGGGATGATTACAATTTGCCGAATAGTGTTTTTGTAACTGATTTGGCAGGGAAGATGAAAAATTTGTTGTTACAATTGCAAAATGACATTTCTTTCTATTATGATAAATATTTTGAAAAAATAGAGAATGATTTTATCTTTCAGAAAAGAATGGAATTGATCGCAGCTTGGATGAGAGAGAAAAAAATATCTGAAATGCTAAGTGATAATTTCTTTGATGATTCTCGTAATATAGATGTTGCGTTAAGTTTTTTGCAAAATAAAGTTAGTTATGGACTTTCTATGTTGCTAAAACCTTTTTACGACATCATTAATCCGGATTGCGGCATGATTCAAATTATTGAGATGGGGGCGAATCGTCCGATTACGAAAAAAATAATGGGGTTGAACGTTCCTCGTGAAGTTGCTATTTCTTTATGTAATCGTTTTTTCTCTTCTGATGAAGATTTGAATGAGAGCCAAATAAGAGAGCGTATTCGAAGAAATAAGGATAGTCTTGATTTTTGGGAAAAAATACAATTGGAGAATATTTAAAGTATTTTACCCAGTCAATGCAAAATACTGGAATTTTATATGATACTGCAAAAAATGTTTACTGAAATGGATTAAAAAGGGATGGAATGGTCGATATTGAATTTTAGAAATTTTGAACGGATTAAAATAAGGACTATTATGATCTTAAAAAAAATTTGTACTTTTTTATGCATACCATTTTTTCTTTTGTGTATTGCGAGCATCTTTTTGTTTGCATCATGTAATCAAGAACGACAAAACGAATTGGCCGAAAAAAGATGCAACGAAATTCCGTGCGCAAAAGCTTCATGTTTTTTTTGGAATTCACGTGAACATCGTTGTGTTTCTGATGATGGATTAGAAGAAATTGAAAAACATAAAAATGGTGAAGATTCCCTTTTTGTTCAAGAATATTTGCGAACGATGCTAGATATGCAAGTAGATTATGCTTATGAAGAGTATTTAAAAAGAAAAGATAAAACTATGAGGGCTTTGATTAAGATGCGAAAAGGAAGGAAAACAACTGATCCGATATATAAGCAAAGTTCAATTTTGCAGTCGGAATGGGAAAATGATAGTCTTTTTTATAAAGAGTTGAAAAACAAAGAGGATTCTCTCCTAGTGGAATTAGGAAAAAGACTTTTCTTTTATAAAGTCTATGCAAAATAAAGGTTTGGTCTATGTTTTGGATTGATAATAAAAAAACGGATGATGAAGAAAAAGAAAAAAAATTCTTAAATAGGTTGTCGATTGGAGCTATTGGAGTTCTTTTTTTTGCTGTAATTTCTCCACTAGTATTCACGCAATGTGATGCCTTGGGAATTTCGCCGTCGAATATAACCGATGTCTATAGTGGCGTCAATATAATGACTCCATTTATAGCTATTGCAACGGTCATCGTTACTTTTTTGGCCTTTTATGCGCAGTATAAAGCAAATGTAAAACTAAAAGAAGATGCAGAAAGGCAAAAGAAGGACTTAAAACGGCAACAGTTGGAACGCCAATTTTATGAAATGCTGAAAATACACAAGGACAATGTGAACGAAATCAAGTGGGAAAATTGGGGAATGATTAGTTCAGTCACAAGAAATAATCCACAAAGTTATAAAGATTTTCATTCACCGAGCCAATATGGTTATAGGACTCATCAGGGAAGGAATGTTTTTAATTGTTTTTTAGCAGAGTTTAATTTGATTTATAACTTGTTAGCTACTGGTTATGGAATCTATATTAAATGTTGTCGGAAACGACATTTAATATATGCTGTATTTGATGAAAATGAGAATTTTAATTTGGCATATAATATTTTCTTTTGGGGTAAAGATGTTTTGTCTAATAAAATAAGAAAAACGAGTCGTCATAGTGCTAATTATAGGATATTAAGGATACAGAGATATTGTATTAATCAATTTTCGAGTATGGTATCAATGTCTGGCGTCTTACAAGACTCAACCACGTTAAAGGATTATGACTTATTATATGGTTCAAGTATCATGAGGGGTCATTTTTATGAATTGAACCATTATTATCGTCATTTATATCAAATGGTGAAATATGTGGCAAACTATAGAGAAGATATTATCTCATATGAAGAGAAAAGGAAGTACTTGAGGATGCTTCGTGCTCAATTAACAAATAACGAGCAATTATTGCTTTTTTATAATTGGAAAAGCGGTTATGGAAAAGATTGGGAATGTTTAAATGGCAATCATTTTTTTACCGATTATAGAATGATTCATAATATTGATTATCATGAAACTTTTTATTATACCTTGAAAAGGAATGCTATTGCATCAAAAATCTTGGTTTCTATGTTGAAAAAATGTAATAATAGCATTAGATCAGAGAAAGATGAAAATGGAAATGAACGAACTGATGATTATTTATTTGAATTTGAAAATTGATAATCAGCTTTTTTGATGGATAAATATATAGTAGCGGAGCCGATTGGCAGGATAAAATGCTCTAAGAAATCAAGAGAAAGGACAGATTGAACACATCCCCTTTGAAAAAAACTTAATTTTTACACTATGAAAATCCAGTTCAAGTACCAGCAGTTCCAGGCAGATGCCGCGAAGGCCGTTTGCGATGTTTTCGCGGGGCAACCCTACTTGGAATCGAGCTACTTGATGGATTCGGGTACGACCAAGCTCTTTGGCGGCAGTGTGCCCGCGCAGAGGGGCGTGACCGGTTTTTGCAACCAGCGTCTGGTGCCTGAATTGAGTGATTCCAAGGTGCTTGCGAACTTGCAGGCGGTGCAGTCGGCGAATCTTTTGCCTCAGTCCGACAAGCTGGAAGGCCGCTACAACCTGACCATCGAAATGGAAACAGGTACGGGCAAGACCTACACCTACATCAAGACGATGTACGAGCTGAACCGTGCCTATGGCTGGACCAAGTTTATCGTGGTGGTGCCGAGCATCGCCATTCGCGAGGGCGTCTATAAGTCGTTCCAGATTATGCAGGAACATTTTCTGGAAGAATACGGCAAGTCCATCCGGTTCTTTATCTATAATTCGCAGAACTTGACCGAGATTGACCACTTTGCGTCGGACAGCCACATCAACGTGATGATTATTAACTCGCAGGCGTTCAACGCCACGGGCAAGGATGCGCGCCGTATCCGCATGAAGCTGGACGAGTTCCGCAGTCGCCGCCCGATTGATGTTATCGCGAGTACGAACCCGATTCTGATTATCGACGAGCCGCAGAGTGTCGAGGGCAAGAAGACGAAAGAGGGCCTGGCGGAATTCCAGCCGCTGTTGACTTTGCGTTATTCGGCGACACACCGCAAGGATGCCATTTACAACATGGTTTACCGCCTCGATGCGATGGATGCCTACAACAAGCACCTGGTCAAGAAGATTAGCGTCAAGGGCATTACTGTGAGCGGTTCCACGGCGACCGAGGGTTACTTGTACCTAGAAGGCGTTCAGGTATTTACGGACAAGGCTCCTGTCGCGACTCTTGAATTTGATTGCAAGGGCAAGAGTGGCCTGCTCAAGAAAAAGGCCCATGTCACGAAGGGTTTTAATCTTTATGAACAGTCGGGTGGTCTCGAAGAATACAAGGACGGCTATACCGTTACCGATGTGAACGGCAATGATTCTTCTGTGACTTTCACGAACGGCAAGAAGATTTATGCCGGTGATTGTGTGGGTGTGGTGAACGAGGAACAGTTGCGCCGCATCCAGATTCGCGAAACGATTATTTCGCATTTTGAACGTGAACGTGCGCTTTTCGGCAAGGGCATCAAGGTGCTTTCGCTGTTCTTCATTGACGAGGTCAAGAAGTATCGCGATTACGACGCTCCGGACGAGATGGGCATTTACGCCAGAATGTTCGAAGAAGAATACGATTCCATCCGCAAGTCGATGCAGCAGGATTTGCTGGAGAGCCCGGAGTATTTTGAATTCCTGGAAAAAACGGATGCCCACAAGGCGCATGCGGGGTATTTCTCCATCGACAAGAGCAAGAAGGGCGGTGGTCGCTTTGTAGATAGCAAGGTTGCCCGCGGGTCATCGGATTCTGATGATATTGACGCTTACGACTTGATCATGAAGGACAAGGAACGCTTGCTTTCGCGCGAAGAGCCGGTGCGGTTTATCTTTAGCCATTCCGCGCTGAAAGAAGGTTGGGACAACCAGAACGTGTTCCAAATTTGCACGCTCAAGAGCAGCGCTTCGGAAGTCCGCAAGCGACAAGAAGTGGGCCGCGGCTTGCGTTTGTGCGTGAACCAGAACGGTGAACGCATGGACGAGAGCGTCTTGGGCGGCGATGTGCATTCGGTGAACGTGCTCACGGTTATTGCGAACGAGAGTTACGAGGATTTCGCGAAGGCGTTGCAGACCGAAATGGCCGAGACGATTGGTAGCCGCCCTGTCAAGGTGACGATTGACCTGTTCAAGGGAAAGTCGTTTACTTCGGAATCTGGCGAAAAGCTTTTTGTGACGGATGACCTTGCACAGACGGTTTACGATGCGTTGCTGGAATGCGGCTATGTGAAGAAAGGCGCTTTGACAGATAAGTATCGCACGGATAAGGCTGCCGGTGCGCTGACCCTTTGCGAAGAAGTTGCTCCTTATTCTGCAAGCATTTGCAATGTACTTGACACGCTTTACGATGCCGATGCGATTAAGCCCGAAGACGCCCGCAAGAACAATGTGGAACTGTGTCTGAACAAGAGCAAGTACAATTCTAAGGAATTCAAGGAACTCTGGCAAAAGATTAATGCGAAGTCTGCTTACGTGGTAGATTTTGAGACGGATGAACTTGTCCGCAAATCGGTCGATGCGCTGAACGCGAACTTGCGCGTAACGAAAATTTTCTTCAGGGTGTCGCAGGGCTCTCTGGATAAAATCAAGTCCAAGGAACAGTTGGAAGCAGGTAATGCTTTCAAGATGGAATCTACGGAATCCAGGGCCGCCGTCGCCACCGCAAATTCCAGCGTCAAGTACGACTTGATAGGAAAAATTGTCGAAGATACGGGGCTAACCCGCAAAACGGTCGGCGAAATTCTTAGCAAAATCCAGAAGCCCGTCTTTGACCAATTCCAGGAAAACCCCGAAGAGTTTATCATCAAGGCGAGCCGCCTAATCAACGAACAGAAGGCGACCGTCATCATTGAACATATCACTTATAATAAGCTGGAATCCAGTTACGAGACGAGCATCTTTACCGACAACACGATGAAGGGGCGCCTCGGTATGAATGCGTGCGAAACGCACCAGCATTTGTACGACCATCTGATTTATGATTCCAGTAACGAACGCGACTTCGCGCAGAAACTGGAAACGAGCAAGGAAGTTTCGCTCTATATCAAGCTGCCCAAGGGATTCTTTATCAATACGCCCGTTGGCAAGTATAATCCCGACTGGGCAATAGCCTTCCACGAGGGTGAAGTCAAGCACGTGTATTTTGTTGCCGAAACCAAGGGCTCTATGAGCACTATGGAACTTCGCGAAATCGAATCCGCCAAAATCAAGTGCGCCCGCAAACATTTCGCCGCCATCTCCAGCGACTCCGTCACTTATGACGTGGTGGATTCCTACGAGCGATTGCTCGATTTGGTGAAGTAATCGTTGGTTATAAAATTTCCTTACGCCCCTTGCCAGTTTTCTGAATAATATGAGGATGCGGCCTTGGTCAAGGACGAGACCATCTGGCTGACGCAGAAGGCTATGGCCGAGTTGTTTGATGTTAATGTTCCGGGCATTTCGAAGCATTTGAAAAACATATACGAGGAAGGAGAGCTTAGTGAATCCGCAACTG
>JAEEGG010003749.1_pt1 | contig 37672 bp, 32 predicted proteins | sample 9134161 | NCBI WGS metagenome assembly JAEEGG01 (sample SAMN16246543, study PRJNA631951) | gut metagenome | biome: gut microbiome; feature: rumen; material: CR-attached | host: Bos | place: Iran: Karaj | collected 2018-10
AACGTGCCTTTCAACGGCAGCGGTAACAGAATATCGGCGAAATAGGTGATCACGGCGGGGTTACAATTTTTATTACGACGGTTATAAATAAATCGTTGTGTAGAGACGCGGTGTACCGCGTCTCCATATTTCATAATTCCGGTAAATATTCAATGATTTTATCGCACGAACCGAGGTTTTCCGTCACGTATTCGGTGCAAATCTGGCAGGTTTTCTGGTAAAAATAGGGGTCGGTTTCAAACTGCGCCATGCGTTCGGTCATTTCGGCGGAGGTGCGGATGGAAAAGGCCCCGCCGCGCCGTACCAACTCGATGGCCTCTTGGAATTTGGCGTATTCCGGTCCAAAGAAGAGCGGAATTCCGAAGACAGCGGCCTCCAAGGTGTTGTGCAGACCGGTGGCAAAAGCCCCGCCGATCATCGCCACATCGGCGTAGCGGTACAGTTTGCTCAACAGGCCGATCGTGTCCACAATCAGGACATTGTACTCTGCCAAATTTTTTCCTTCCATCTCGGAATAGCAGAGAACATTTTCTTTCCCAAAAAGATTTTTTATAGAATTAATGTGTTCTTTATCAATAACGTGCGGGGCAATCAGCAGTTTGTAGTTGTTTTTGATACTTGGAAAAACTTCCGCCAAAACCTGTTCATCGGGTTGCCAGCTGCTGCCGGCCACGAGAAGCTTGCTTTCACCCTTGAAGTCGGCGGCGAAAGAGAGTTCGGCTTGTTGCTGTGCGATGGCATAGACGCGGTCGAAGCGGGTGTCGCCCGTCACGGCCACACGGTCGATACCGATGCTGTTCAGCAACTGTGCCGAGGTTTCGTTCTGCACGAAGAAGTGAGTGCAGTTCCGCAGCTGGCGGGCGAACCAGCGGCCGTAAGGTTTGAAAAAATACTGGGAGGGACGGAAGATGGCCGACAGGTAAAAGAACGGTGTCTTGCTATCCGACAGCACTTTCATATAGTTGAACCAGTATTCATATTTCACGAAAAAGGCGGCTACGGGTTTGACGGTGCGTATGAAACGGCGGGCGTTTCGGGGCGAGTCGGCGGGAAGGTAAGCCGCGATGTCGATGTCTTTGTCGTTCTTCTTCACCTCATAGCCCGAAGGGGAGAAAAAAGTGACGAGGAAGGTGCAGTCGCTATGGAGGGAACGCAACTTCTGAATCAGTGGTTTACCCTGTTCATATTCCCCCAGCGAAGCACAATGGAACCAGATAACTTTCTTGTTCTCGCAATTTTCCTCTAAAATTTGAAACGATTTTCTTCTACCACTCTGCAAAAATTTGGCTTTTTCATTGAAAAAGGAGGCAATGAAAATCCCGAAAGAGTAGAGGGAGATGAAAAGAGAGTAGAAGAACCTCATACCTTATTAATTTATAGGTTTTTAATAACGATAGAGGGTTTGGATTTTCCTTTTTTCGTAAATAGGAACCACCCATCCTACTTTGAGGCTGAGGAGGAGGCTGAATTTGGCTTTTTGTTCAGGTGGTCCCATCAGCAGGAACTGATAGTTACGGTTGGGCTTGGACCATATTTCGGTTACTTCAACGCCTGCATAAAAGCTTCTGACCCTGACTTTCCGCATGAACACATAACCGACGAACTGACTGAGGCAGAATCCTCCCGCCCGCTGGTCATACCCTTTCTTATAGTCGCCCGACAACTGCGGAATCTCGTTTTGGTTGGTCTGGTCACCGATGGAGATGTTGACTTTATGGGAGAAATAGCCTCCGGTCAACTTCAGCCACAACCCGGAATTGCGCCATTTGTCAAACGGGATGATCTTGCCGACTCCAAGTCCGAGGGTCCAGTACCGGCCGTCAAAGTGGAGGGTGGCCTTCGTGCCGTTTCCGTCGATAACATCGCCGTTGGAGGTGAGCAAATCGGGACCGAGGATGTCCATCACATTCCTCACCTTGCCACCGAACATATAGCCAAATCCCATATCGATGGTCCAGTTGCTTGCAAGCTTATAGGTCAGGTTGACGTGGACTTGCGCATTCATTTTGAAGGTTTCCTTCAGGGTGGCGAAGGGGAACTGCCACGCAAAGCCCGCACTGGCCCATACCATGCTGGTGGAGGTGTCGGCGGCATCGTATTTCAACTCAATGTCGGCATTCCGCTGGGCGTTCACTCCGGATGTAAGTACAACTATCAGTGTAACAAGTAGAAACGTGATTTTTTTCATACGCAAAAAAGAGGTCAGTGCTACCGGTTTTTTACAAAATGTTATTGCTTGATTATTTTTTGGCAAGAGACACCTTCTTCGGTGGTGAGGCGCAGCAGATAGATGCCGGCCGGTAAAGTGGAGAGATTGAGTTTTTCCCCTGAATCCATACGATTTTTCTCCAGCACGCGCTTTCCGGCGACGGTGAAGAGTTCCACATTTTCGATGACAGGTGCATTGGCGGTGATCACCACGAAATCTGTCGCGGGATTGGGCCAGACGGTGCAGGAAGAGGCGTTAAGGTCGGTCACGCCGGTGTTGCTCCTCACGGTCACAGTCACAGGATTGCTGTACCCGTAGTCGGTACCACAATAGTGCCAGCTGGATTCCCCGTTGCCCTTGTAGTAGAGAGCCAGTCTGTAGGTGCCTGCGGCGGCAGTGACGGTGCCGCTCATGGGGAAACTTTCCCAGTAAGACATGGACGGGAGAGCCTGGGACTGACTAACGGTTACCTCCTGGATAACCTGTACTTGTGTCGCATTGGTGGTTTCAAGCACCAGTTTGAAAGATCCGTAAAAACTATTGTCACCGACATTGGCCACAGCCGCACTGACGCTGACACTTTGTCCCTGCACCAACGGGTTGGGCGATATGGTGAAGTCGCTGTACATCTGTATGTTGTAGGAGTTTGTAGAAGATCCTGTAACGGTCACGGTCACAGGGTTGTCGTAACCGTAGTCGGTACCGCAATAGTGCCAAGTGGATTCGTTGCTGCCCATATAATAGAGGGCTAATTTGTAGGTGCCAGCGGAAGCGGTGACGGTGCCGCTCATGGGCAGGTTCCCGTATGTCATGGAAGAGAACGCCTGGTTAACGGTTATTTCCTGGATAACCTGTACCTGTGTGGCATTCGCGGTTTCAAGCACCAGTTTGAAAGACCCGTAAAAATCAGCGTCACTGACATTGGCCACATCGGCACTGACGCTGACGCTTTGTCCCTGCACCAATGGATTGGGCGATATGGTGAAGTCGCTGTACATCTGTATATTATAGGCGGATTCTTCTCCTCCGCCACCGCCACCTCCGTTGTCCGGTTCTATGCCGAAGAGTGCGTGCTGGCCGTAGGAGAAGTCATAGTTTCCGCCTCCGATGCCGCCGGGTGCAGGCGTCAGCGAGGTTACAACGAAGTAGCCGTCCGCATAGCCGCTCCAACCCCAATTGAAATGGAAATTGTTAGAAGCATCGTAGCCATCGCATACGAAAGCGTGACCTGAAGTGGGGTTTTCTTCATCATCATAGCCGCTGTAAACAATGGGGCGACTGCTGTTCAACTCCGTTTTCAGCTGATTGATCCACTGTGCGTCTGTGTAGGATTGTTTCACCTTGGTAGTAATGGAATTGGAGTACTTGAAATAGGTCTTGAGAGCTGTTTTGACACAAGGCTGGCTCGCGTATCCAAATTCGGAATAGTCGGATATGAAGGCACCCGATTCATTCGGGGTATATTTCATCTCAATGGACACACCGCAGTGATACATCAGGGTGGCCACGGCATTACGGGCGGTGGAACTGGCACCATAGCCGTATGTGTCCAACATACTGGACCACTGGTACGTTGTGTTTCCGAAATTGGCAGATTGCGTACCATAGTTATAACCGTTGTTGTTGCTGGTATAGGAATGGGAACCTGTGCCTGTCGTGGGCCAGTTCCAGTATTTCATCACCTGGGCCATTGCGGTGGCGGCGCAACCTGTGGGACAGCTGCTGGGACAAAGCCCATTATAGGGTGAACTTTGGTCCCATTGGGTGGAAAGCAGCGGGGATACCGCGGCACGGCCGGGCTCCTCGGGCAAACGGTTGGCTTCCAGATTCTCCCATTGCTGCGACACCTCGGCGGCAGCTGATATACCCGAACGACGAATGGCAGCAATTTCATTTTCGTAGTGCCCTATCCACGAGCGCAGGTTTTGGGGCATCTGACCGGGGTCAAACGTATTTTCATCAGAATAGCCCAATACGGGAATCGCCACATCGTCCCCGGACAGGATGACGAACCCGGGGCCGTTCTGATTCTGGAAAATGTAAATGTTGGAATAGCCTGCTTCTGCGGCTACGTTGCGGAATTGAGCGGGTGCCCGGTGAGCGAACCGCAACGTCCAGAAATTTTGGGCGTATGCCTTCGCTTTCACAGAATCAACAGGAACAGACCATGCGTTACACATAACAAGTGCAACAAAAGACATCCATAAAAAAAGTTTTTTCATTTGATTATTTATGTTTCAAAAAAGCTGGCAAAGGTACAATATTTTAATGGAAGAAAGACGGGCTTTCTATTATTTTTTCATACCCCCCAAACCGTCTGACTTTTTTCAATTTTCAACTCAAGCATTCGGGTTTTTAATGTATCTTTGCAGGCTTTAGCGCAATCATCTTAAAAGAAAATTTTATCTATTCAATAATCTAAAAATCAATTCATTATGAATGAAGAAAACGCTATCAAAGAAGGAATGAATTTCCTTCAGGGTTTGAAGACTTTTTTCAACGATGTCTTATTCAACAACATTCCGCGCATCCTCATTGCACTGGTAATCCTGTGGATCGGCTGGAAGCTCATCAAAGTTCTTACCAAATTCTTACAGAAGATTTTCACAAAACGGAATCTTGATGTCTCCTTGCAGTCGTTTTTGCAATCCCTCATCGGAATCACACTCAAGATATTGTTGATCATTACGGTAGCTGACATGATCGGCATCCAGATGACCTCGTTCATCGCTATCTTGGGTGCCGCCGGTTTGGCTGTAGGTATGGCATTGCAGGGCACGTTGCAGAACTTTGCCGGCGGTGTCATCATCCTGATACTGAAACCCTACAAGGTGGGTGATTTCATCGAACAGGGCGGTACCAGCGGTGTAGTGAAGGATATCCAGATTTTTAGCACCATTATCCAAACCGTTGACAACAAGACTATCATTGTACCCAATACGCAATTGGCCACGGGCACGCTGACCAACTACACCCGCGCCAGCAAACGCCGTGTGGACATCCCCGTCGGCATCGCTTACGGCTCCGACGTGGAACAGGCCCGCCGCGTGCTGCTCGACCTCGCCAACGCCCATCCGGACGTTTTCAAGGAAGGTGACGACGCACCCGCCGTTGTATGCACCGGCTTGGGCGCCAGCTCCGTTGACCTCCAGCTCCGCGTGTGGGTGGCCACCGATAACTACTGGCCCGTTTCCTCCAACCTCACCCAGGGTGTGTACGAGGCTTTGGGCAAAAACGGCATCGAAATTCCGTTCAACCAAGTGCAAGTTCATATAAACAAAGATTAACGATATGGGAAAGAAGATATTAGTAGCCACCGGCGGCGGCGACTGCCCTGGCTTGAACGCCGTCATCCGCGGCATCGTGAAACGCGCCTCCCAAGAACCCGGCTGGGAAGTGTGGGGCTGCATCGAATCCTTCAACGGCCTGCTGAAGGACCAGATTGACATCCGGCGCCTGACCGACAACGACGTGGCCGGCATCCACGTGATGGGCGGCACCATCATCAAGACCACCAACCGTGGCGGCCCATTCCACTTCCCCGTCAAGCAAGCCGACGGCAGCTGGGTGATGGAGGACCGCTCCGATCTGATGAAAAAACGGTTCGACGAACTCGGCTTCGACGCCATCATCAACATCGGCGGTGACGGCTCGCAGCGCATCTCGCTCGGCCTCGCCCAGAAAGGATTCAACGTGGTGGGCGTTCCCAAAACCATCGACAACGACCTCTCTTCCACCGACTTCACGTTCGGCTTCCAGACAGCGGTGGAGATTGCCACCGAGGCGTTCGACAAGCTGGTGACGACGGCCTCGAGCCACAGCCGCATCTTCATCATGGAGGTGATGGGGCGCGATGCGGGCTGGATCGCCCTCAACACGGCCATTGCCGGCGGCGCGGAGGTGTGCATCATCCCCGAAATCCCGTACGACCCGCGCATCATCGCGGAGAAAATCGCCACCCGCTACCACGGCGACTACGGTTTCTGCAACATCGTGATTGCCGAAGGCGCGAAGGCGCTGGACGGCAAGGTGACCGGCGTGGCCCCGACCGCCGCCGGCGACCGCCACATCAAGCTCGGCGGCGTGGGCGAAAAGCTGAAAGCCGAATTGGAAGCACTCGGCATCGAGCACGACATCCGTGTCACGGTGCTGGGGCACCTGCAGCGCGGCGGCACCCCCATCGCCTACGACCGCGTGCTCGCCACCGAGTTCGGCGTACGTGCCGTGGAACTCATCAAGGAGGAAAAGTACGGCAACATGGTCGTTTACAACCATCCGAAAATCTCGTACGTTTCCCTTGAAAAGGCGCTTGAGGAGCCCAACTTCGTGAAACCGCCCACCAGCGACCTCGTCCGCACGGCCCGGGGCGTGGGGATCTCGTTTGGCGATGTTTTCCAAAGGTAACGGGAAGGAGAGGACGGAAGGGAAAGATTATTGATAAAGTAGGAGGTAGGAAGTATAAAGTAATAGGTTGCCCTCGCACGACCACTCTTCATACCTATTACCTGTCACCTATTACCTTATTATCTTCTACGAAACTACCGATAGCCGCCATAATATGACACTCTACCAATTACCCCTTAAACTCCTTCACTTCTTAGTTTCTTAACTTCTTCACTCTAAACTTTAGACTTTTAACTTGATACCCCAATAGATATGAAAAAAAACATACTGATTATCATCAACCTGTTGGTTTTCACTGTTTACGCCCTTGGGTGCGACACCACGAAAATAGACCGCAGCGGCTGGACCATCCTCTATTTCGACAGCGAGGAGCTGACGGGCGAGGGGGAAAACAACGGCCACGCCTACCATTGTATAGACGGGGACTCTGCCACTTATTGGCACACACAATGGCAGGATGCCACCCCCAACTATCCGCACGAAATCTGTATTGACTTGGGCAATTCACACAATGTCAACGGGTTCAGCGTGATGACGAGGGGGAACAACACCCGCAACGGACGTATCAACCAGTACGAATTTTATGTCACTTCTGACACGAATGACTGGGGTGCGCCGCAAAGCATGGGCACGCTTCCGTACCCGCAGCCGGAAAGCGGAGTGCAGCAGAGCGCGGAGGTCTTTTTCGGCGCCGTGGAGGGCCGCTACGTGCGGTTGGTCGGCCTGAACAGCGTGGCCGGCGACATCTACACGATGATTGCGGAACTGTACATTTACGAGGACACCGTCTGCGCACCCACGGGAAAACAGAACCAGGTGATTTACTTCACGCCCGTCGAACGGCAGTACGCCACCAACCCGCCCGTCACCCTGCACGCATACACCTCCTCGGGACTTCCCCTGCAATACGCCATCGCAGAGGGCCCCGCCACCATTTTCGACAGTATCGTCACGCTCACCGGCGAGGGCGGCACCGTCACCGTGCGCCTCTGGCAGGAAGGCGACACCGCCTACTACCCCATCGAAGCCACCCTCTCGTTCGAGGTCGTCAACCTCAACGACTACTACCCGGAGATCCGGCCGCGCCTCACCGCCGACTTCCCCGTGGAGATGCCCCGCCTGATGCCGTACCTGCTGCACACCAGCACCTCCATCGCCGAGCCAGAATACCTTTCGGTGGACTCCGTCACCTACTCCATTGATGGCCAAGTTCTTAGAGGAGTGAAAGATGGCGACGGCTTTGCCTGCTGGTGGACACCCAGCGAATTCGGAACGTTCCCCGTCACCATCACCGCCACCGCTTCCAACGGCAACACCACCTCCGAGACCATCATGGTGGAAGTGACCGACAATATCACCAGCAGGGAAGTCACGACCCTTGACAGTGCGATTATCGACTACGGCAACCTGCGCGTACGGACCTACACGGGCAGATACACCCTTCCCCAGTTCACTGCCGCGTACAGCAACATTGTGGCGCACCTTTATGTGACGTGTCCGCCCGTCAACGGCGGCTGCGACGACTGGGACCGCCTGGGCTATGTGCAAGTGAAGGACCCGAATGGGAACTGGGTGGAAGTCATCCGCTACATCACGCCTTACGGGAAAGCCTGCAGCCACTCCATCGATGTGACCGACTTCGCCTCCATCCTGCAGGGCGACGTGGACATCCGGATGTTCATCGACACATGGGGGACCGGCGGATGGCAAATCCAGCTGGACTTTGAATACATTGCGGGCGATCCGGAATATCCGTTCACTTACGTTGAGGAGTTGTGGCAAGGCTCGTACAGCTTCGGTGATCCTGCGAACCTTCAGCCGCTGGACACCGTTTCCATCGGCATTTTCCACGCAGCCCGGGAAGCCCATCTGCGACTGACCACCACCGGACACGGCTGGGGAGACAACAACACGGGCAACGCCGCCGAATTCTACCATGCCGTACACCACCTGCAGGTTGACGGCGAAGACACCTTCGAGCAGGACCTGTGGACCGACTGCTATCCGAACCCTGACGGGTGCAACTACCAAAGCGGCACCTACAAATACGACCGGGCTGGATGGTGCCCCGGCTCCATTTCCAAACCCTACATTTACGATATTTCATCCCATCTATGGCATACTCCCTTCCAACTTTCATACATCTTCCAACCCTCTTACATGGATGAGTGCCACCCACACAATCCCGACTGCGTGACGGGCGTGACCTGTGCCGACTGCAACGCCGGCTCCAACCCGTTCTATCGCGTTTCCTGTTACATCATCCGCAGCAGCGACACCACGCGGGTTCTTGGGAACAGAGAGTATCCCAACATCAAACCCGCAGAAGAAGGCTATTCATTCACGCCCTATCCGAACCCCAGCACCGGGAAGTTCCGCCTGAATTTCTCCTCCGAAATCAACGAGCGGTTCGTCTGCACCATCCTGAACGCCAGCGGCGAGAACATCAAAACCTACTTCTTCAACAGCAGCCACGAAGCCGAACAGTACCTGTTTGACGTTTCCTCCGTTTGCAAAGGAATCTATTTCATAGAAATTTACACGAAACAGAGAGCCGGAGTACAGAAGATTATGGTGCAATAAAACGGAAAATTGAAAACTGAAAACGGAAAGGTGAAAAGTGGTACCTTTGCCGCACGAAAAAACAGTAGAAAGTAGAAAGTAAAAAGTAGAAGGTTGCCCTCGCACGATCCCCTCTTCATAACAAACCTTCTTAAAGTAAATTTTCGTATCTTTGCGCCGCAAAACAGTCACCACAAAACACAACCTATTCAAGCAAAACAAACCGCATATAGACATCCTGAACCTCATACCTTTTACTTTTTACCTCCTACCTCAGAACAGCGGTCACCATCCTGTGAAGTCCTCACAACAAATCTAACGATCATTAATACAACAAAATAGAAATGGACAACTTTATCGTATCAGCGCGGAAGTACCGGCCAGCGACGTTCCGCTCGGTGGTGGGGCAGGAGCATATCACCTCCACCCTGAAGAATGCCATCAAGAGCGGGCAGGTGGCGCAGGCCTTCCTCTTCTGCGGGCCGCGCGGCGTGGGCAAGACCACCTGCGCCCGTATTTTCGCAAAAGCCCTCAACTGCGACCACCCGACGGAGGATTTCGAGCCCTGCAACGAGTGCGAATCCTGCAAGGCTTTCAACAACAACGCCTCCTTCAATGTGTATGAGCTGGATGCCGCCTCCAACAACTCGGTGGACGACATCCGCGCCCTCGTCGAGCAGGTGCGCATCGCCCCCGTCGGCGCCAAGTTCAAGGTCTATATCATCGATGAGGTACACATGCTGTCGCCACAGGCCTTCAACGCCTTCCTCAAAACGTTGGAAGAACCGCCGGCGTACGCGAAGTTCATCCTCGCCACCACCGAAAAACACAAAATCATCCCGACCATCTTGTCAAGATGCCAGGTGTATGATTTCAAGAGAATTACGGAAACCGACATCATCAAACACCTTCAGTATGTGGCGAAAAGCGAAGGCGTGGCCGCTGAAGAGGATGCCCTCCGCATCATCGCCAACAAGGCAGACGGCGCCCTCCGCGACGCACTCTCCATCTTCGACCAGCTGGTGAGTTTCTCCGGAAAGAACATCACCTACCAGTCGGCCATCGAAAACCTGAACGTGCTGGACGTGGACAACTATTTCAAGATGACCGACAACCTGTTCGGCGACGACCCAAGCAAGCCAGTCCTCCTCCTCGACGAAATCCTGTCAAAGGGGTTTGACGGACAGAACTTTATCTCGGGCCTGGCCAGCCACTTCCGCAACCTCCTGATGGCGCAGAACCCCTCCACGGTGGCCCTGCTGGAGACTTCCGACAGTATCAAGGAAAAGTACAGCCGCCAGGCACACATAGCGGATAAAAGCCTAATGCTTAGATCGCTGGATTTGGCCAACAACTGTGATTTCAACTATAAAAATTCCAACAACAAGCGGTTGTCGATTGAAATCTGCCTGATGCAGATCAACGCCAACTACCTGTATGTGAAACAGCGGAGTGGTGCCCCGCAAGCTGTGGCTAGGCAATCACGGGAGTGCTAAAAATCCGGAAAACGTGGTGCTGGAACCGGCAAGGCCGACCATTCCGACACCCTCAACACAGAGCTTCATCACCCCGACTACCACTGTAAAGACGGGACCCTCCATCAAAAACCTCATCAACGATCCGGTGCCCGCTCCGACAGCGACTCCGAATACGGTTATAACACAGTCCCCCACTTCAGCTCCCTCCGCCCCGACCGAGCCGGTTCAACCGCCAGTGGAAACTGTCGCTGCGCCGGACACCCCGGAGCCGGAACTTCCTGCGGCACCAAAACCTATCGTTGAGGAGACGGTCCCCGAAGTGACGGAAAAAACCATCGACCCCGCCCCTCAGATTGACGAGGCCGCCACATCACCCGTGAAACGGCCACCCGCCGACCCCGACGAAGACCCGGAAACTTTCCAAACGTTCTGGGAAACGATGGTGGAAACCGTCTTCGCCGATGTGCCTACCCTTCACGAACCACTCAAGCACTATCATCCTGTGCGCAAGGAAAATATCATCATCATTCCCGTGAAAAACGACATTCAGGAAAATGACTTTGCGCCCCGCAAACACCAAGTGCTGGCCTATCTCCGCCAAAATTGGGACGAGACACTGGACGACATCGAAGTGAAACTCGACCTCAATATGGAAACCAAGAAATACATTCTGGACGACAATGACAAGCTGAATGCTCTTCGCGAACAAAATCCTGATATTGCGGACTTTATAAAATCATTGAACTTGCGTATCAAAAACTATTGATATGAACAAACGAATCCTGCTTTTCCTCTTCTCCCTCCTCCTCTCCCCTTTCGCTTTCGCACAAGACGCGGATGACAGCGGCTACGAAGAACTGGTCGTGGACGGCAAATGCTCCGGCAACAACCTGTACGTCCTCAATCCCTCGGCAGGCGACGGCTTCAGTGTGCAAAGTGTCACGCTCAACGGAAAAGAGTACCCCTTCACGCACAACTCCAACGCTTTCGAAATATCCCTTGCCGACTACAATGTCAACGACTATGTCATCGTGCAGATTTCCTACCTCAAGGGCACCGAGCCGAAAGTCGTCAACGCGGAAAGCCTTGTCAAGGAATCGGAATTCCACCTCCCGTCATTCATATATAATAAGAAAACAAAGCTCCTCGCCTGGAATACCAAGGAAATGGACAAGGCGTGCAGCTACCTTCTGGAGCAGTTCCTTTACGGAAAATGGATTGTGGTGAAAGATCTGGGCACGCCCGACGACATGATTTCCGACACCTATCTTCCCGTCCTTTTGACAGGAATGAATTTATTCAGAATCAAACAGATAGACCCATCAAAGAAGGAATTGTCCTCGCCAGTGGTGAAACTGAAAAGCCCGAACCGCAAAGTACTGTTGGTGGCGGACAAAGTGAAAGATTTCATCGAATTCACCGCCGTGACCCACTACGAACTGTATGATGCCAACGGATTTTTCATCAAGCGCGGGACAGCGCAGAAGGTGAATGTCAGTGACCTGAAAAAGGGAAACTACTGGATCAATTTTGACGGTAAAGAAGCGTTTATCACAAAAAAATAGCGAGTATGGAACTGGAGAAACCCTATTACACGATCAATGAAGTGGCGGAGATGTTCAATGTAAACGCCTCATTACTGCGTTATTGGGAAAAGGAATTTTCTCAAATAAAACCCTACAAGAACAAGAAGGGCGACCGCCGTTTCACCCGACACGACATCGAAACCATCCGCACCATCTACACCCTGACGAAAGAGAAAGGCTACACGTTGCAAGGAGCCAAGGAGGTCTTGAAACAAGGCACGAAAGCTGAACCATCCAAAAAAGAGGTAATTCTGAAACTCCAGCAGCTGAAAAAAAGACTTTTGGAGATTCAGGAGGCGCTGTAAAGAAGTCTCCTAAACAAAATAAAGTGCTAAAAAACTATTGATTTTCTATTCGTTACCATTATTCCCGTAGCAAATTTCCGCCGCACGCCCGCAAAATTCCCGGTAATCGGTGAGCCGCAGCAGCGAATGGAGCACCGGCTCCGTAAGACCGAAGAAGTGGGCGAAATAGTGCCACAGCTCCTTCAAAACCGAAAGGGATCCCTGCTCGCCCCGAACCTGCCGAAGCATCTCCACGTAGTCTTCGTAGAAAGCGCGGAAACGTTGCCGCCGCACCTCTTCCGGCAGCGGCGCACCCGCCCGCAACTCCTCCGCCAGAAACGGATTCCGCAGGATGCCCCGTCCGAGCATCACCGCCGCCACCTTCGGGAACCGCTCCATCAGGTGCCGATAGGAAGGATTGTCGAAAATGTCGCCGCTGTACACAAGAGGGTTCGCCGAAAGGTCGTAAATCTTCTGGAAGGAGTCGAAATCAGGAACGCCCTCATACTGCTGCACCCCCAGCCGGGGATGCACCGCAAGGAAATTCAGCGGGTATTTATTGAGTCTCTCCACAATTTCCAAACCCTCGCCGGGACTCCGAAGCCCCAGCCGCATCTTCACCGAAAAACAACAGTCCGTCTCCTCGGTGACCAACTTCACCACGTCCTCCACCCACGCGGGATGCGGCATGATGCCGCAACCGCGCTGCTTGCGCACCACCTGCGCGGCGGGACAACCGATGTTCCAGTTGAACCGCTGGTAGCCCAACTTCTGTAACTCGCGGATGGTATCGACGAAGTGGGGCGGGTTGTTGCCGATAAGCTGCGGGATGGTTTCGCAGGCGGTGTTGTTCTCCGGCGCCACGTCGCGCCAGCGCCGCACATTGAGCTGCGCCGCCGAACCCACCGGCAGAAAAGGAGTAACCGCCACATCGATTCCCTCAACATGGCGGTACAGACAATTTCTAAAATGAAAATTGGTAATCCCGTGTAACGGTGCTAACCACATTTTATCAGGGGTCAGGTTTCTGTAGAGACGCGATTAATCGCGTCTCTACATCGGTTATTTCACCACCACCTTCTGCGTTTTTACGTTGTCGCCCTGTTTCACCTGCAGGAAATAGACACCTTTGGTGAACGAGCTGACATCCATGCGGGTTTCGCCCTTAAGGTTGTAAAGTTCACGCACGAGTTTGCCGTTCGTGTCGTACATGCGGAGCGCATACTCGCTGTTTTCCATCGGGATGACGGTGATGACCTCAGTGGCGGGGTTGGGCTGGACGCTGAAAACAGGCATGGAAGAAATGTCGTAGATGCCAGTGGCTGCAACCATTTCCACATCGTCAACATAGAGGCGGGTGTTGGCATCAACTTCTCTGCCGCTGTTGCTGAAAATGATGTTGATGGTGTCGGGTTGGATACCTTCCATACCTCCGCACACGGTGAAGGGGATTTCAATCTGGGTGTATTCGGTAAGGGCGCCCGCGTGGCGGTATTCGCCCTGTGCGACGGTCTGACGGGTGCCGTTGTTCCAACGGGTGGCCACTACACCGGCACGGAGCGTGTCGCTGGTAGTGGTGTATTTCACCCATGCCGTCACCTTCAAGGGGAGTTCGTTGCAGGCAATACCGCCAGCAACAAACTCTGTGATGTCAAAACTACTGAAATCGAAACTGGAGAAATCAACTTCCTGCAAGGCCGTCGTATTGAACTGTCCGAGTTGGATTACGCCGGGGACATTAACCGTGGTGATGAACGCATTGATTTCTTGCGGAACAACCTCGATTGCATAAGAGCCGCTATGCGCGTCCGTGCTCTGGTTCGCTGCGTTGTAGTCAACAGGAACTTCAATGGGCATTCCATATACATTGACGGAAAAAGTTTGATTAAAGGCGGCCGTCCAGCCCGCGGGATGGGTATTGTCGGTCCACTCCTCGAAACCGGCATTGGGCACGGTAACCTGGGCAAAAGCGACAGTCAAACCTAAAAAGGCAATCAAAGAGATAAAAAGTTTCTTCATAACTACTTGATTTTAAATTATTAAAATATTGGAAAGATTCACATAAAACGGTGGCAAAGGTAGGAAAATAATTCTGATATTTGCAGCGTTTTTCACGGAAATGCGTCATTGATGAAAATTTGTCCAATGAAAAAAACCGGCATTTTACTTTTGGGATTTCTTGTCTTTGGATTCTCCTTTGTGAATTTATTTTCACAAAATATTGAATGTCAGCCGATTGTTATTGACGAAAACAACTTTTTCTCTGAAGATTTTTCCGATTACGACTCCGTGGCCCTCGCGCCTTTAACGAATTCGGCTGGCGTCATTCCGGACTGCTGGAAACCGTTGACCTTCGGGGCTCCGGGACCGTTTTATTCACGTATAGTAAAGGGGAGCTATAATTCCTTTACTCTCCACAGCAGTTGCTTGCAGTTACGATGCAATCCTGTGAATGCAAGCAGGCGTGTGGTGTATGCGGTGCTGCCGGAAATCTCCACCGACCTGAACACGCTGGAGGTGGGTTTCTCCATGGCATCCACCGTGTGCGACAGCAGTATCCGGCTTTCTTTGGGATTTGTGACGGACACGGTTTTCGAGACGGTGGATTTTGTTGCTGTGGATTCTTTCCGAAACAATGACCTATTGGTGGATTCGTTTGTCCGTCACGAGGTGTCGTTGGAAGGGATTGTCTTCCCGGAAAATGCAAGGTTGGCTTTCCGTTTGAAAAACATATACAATATTCAGACCTCGATGAAGGCGGTTTTTATCGATGACATCGTCATCCGTCCGATTCCCGCTTGCCGCAAACCAGTTGACATGGAGTTGGTTTCTATCTCCGACACTTTCGCCTCCCTTCGTTGGCAAATGGTAGAAGACAATGCCTCCTGCCGTGTGGAATATGGCCCGGCGGGATTTGTCCAAGGAACAGGAACCACGCTCGTCACTTCGTCCCATTCCACCAGCCTGCATCCTTTGACGGAAAGCACTGAGTATGATGTTTATATACAAACTATTTGTAGTGAAACAAACACTTCCGAACCTGCCCATTTCCACTTCAAAGCCGATTGTCCTTCCATCATGGTGGACGAGCAGCATCCGTATGCAGAGGATTTTTCGGATGCGGATTTTGCCTGCTGGCGGCAGTTGGATGGCTACTATAACGGCTGGCAGGCCGACAGCGGCAGGCTCTTTTCTCCCAACCGTGGGAACGGTCGTTCCCGCCGGTTACAGTCGCCCGTATTTGATCTATCGTCTGTACCAACCGCCCGCTGTGTGTTTTCATATAATCTCTCGTCTAGCTCTAGTAGCATGGAAAGGAATCTGTGCCTCTACTACCGCACGTCTGTCACCGAACCGTGGGTGCTGTTGAAAACCTATACAGAATCAAGTGCCATTGACACGGTGATTCTTCCGTATCTTTCTGAAAACTACCAAATTTCGTTTGTTGCGGAAAAGAGGAACAATGAGGTTAACCTCTTCAATGTTTCGATTGAGGCCAGCAGTGAGTGCCTGGCGCCGCCTCGCCCCCGCGTTTTGGAAGCGAACAGTGCGGCACATGTTGCGTGGGTTACCTACTACCAAGGGGCGGCGGTGGAGCTGGAGTACGGACTGGCGGGTTTCGCCATCGGTACAGGCGAGCGAGTGAGTGCCGCGGCAGCGGAGCATGACCGCTGGCTGTCGGGACTGCTGCCAAATACTGCGTACGACGTTTATGTCCGGCAGGAGTGTGCGGGCGGGGTATGGTCGGCCTGGTCGGAGCCGCTTACATTCCATACCTATTGCAGCAATCTCACGTTGAGTGACAGCGTCATTTTCACAGAAAATTTCGAGGGACTGCAGCCCGGTGATTTTCCCGAATGCTGGCTGCGGTTCTCCGAAGGAACTGACGAGTCCCATTTCCCGCATGTCTATCAGGGGGAATACACACCCTCTGATGTCAGCAAGGCATTGCTGTTGACAGGCACCCACCTCTCTTCGGAGTTGCAGACGGTCGGTTCGCAGTGTGTTGTCGCACTCCCTTACTTTTCCAATCCTTTGGCAGAATTGGAACTGACATTCACCACCTCCATGACCTCTACCCAGCGTGTTACCCTGGAGGTGGGTTATCTTGATGCAAATGAGGATTTTGTGTCTTTTGCGGAAGTTCCCGTCAACCACTATTTCAGTCAGGACCGGGGTGTTGTTCATCTGCTCCGACTCCGCGACTTCGACATTTCCGATTCGTTGCGGGCACGCATCGCATTCCGTTGGCAGGTGGACACTGTCAGACGCTGTTATGCATGCTTGGACGACATCCGCGTCCGTCCGGTGCTGGCGTGCGACTATCCGCTGAACGTGCGGGTGCAGGAGGTGACCGACCAGACCTGTGTGGTGCGGTGGCAGCCCCGCGACTCCACGCAGAACCTCTGGGAACTGGAGTACTCGGGCACCACCCTCACGCTCGACACCGATACCTGCGCCCTTGGCGACCTTGCGCCCGATGCCGACTACTTCGTCATTATCCGCTCGCTGTGCGGGGAGTCGCACTCGTTTTGGACCGACACGGTGTTCTTCCACACGGCCTGCAAATATTTCCACGTCCTGCCCTACGTCTTTTATTCCGATGACTTCACGGACTATGAAAGCACCTACAACGTTTATGACATGGCCGACCAGCCTGATTGCTGGTCGTTTATCTATAACGGTTATTACCCGGGATTTGCGCCCCATATCTATAATGGCAGCTACTCCCTCAACAATCCGGCGCTGCTGTTGTCTGTCGGAGTGGAGGGAGGCACGATAGGACGGGAACTTTTCGCCATCATGCCGCCGTTCTTCAACGATCTGGAGGAGTTGCGGCTGGATTTCGACCTCAACATCAGCCGCGACATGGCCCATTCACTGATGGTGTTCGGGTACCTCACCGACCGATACGACCCCGCGACTTTCCATCTGATCGACACGGTGGAACCCCACTTTTACACCGACTCGCTCAACGCGCACCGCTGCTACTTCCTGCGCGAGTATGCGCCGCTTCCCAACAAGGCACATCTTGCTTTCAAACTGAATTCCACAGACCAGACCACCCACTTCTACAGCATCGACAATGTGACGGTGCGGCTTGCCACCGACACCATTGACGACCATATTGGCGATGTAAACGGTTCCTTCACCCTCTATCCGAATCCCACCAGCGGCATCGTCACCATCCAGCTGTCTCCTGAAACCTGCACCTTGAACCCTGAAATACAGGTGTTCGATGTGTTCGGAAGACGGTTGGGTGCCGTAGGGGCAAATAATCATTCGCCCCTACGGGGCACCCCAATCGATTTATCCCATTATTCCCCTGGCGTCTATTTCATAAAATTAGTAAACGACGGCAAGGTTATCGGTGTGCGGAAGGTGGTGCGGCGGTAAGGGGGAATAGAAAGCGGAGACCACCTTCCGGCAAGCTCCGTTTTCCACATCATCCTTTGATGACCGCAATCGGCGACAACGCCACCTTGATGCGCACCAAATCGGACTGCAACGCCATCACCTCATCAATATCCTTATAGGCAGAGGCGGCTTCGTCCAAGTCACCCTGCGAGCGGATGCCGTGGACGATGTGCAAGGCGTCCAGTTTGGCGATTTCCGCCTCCAGCGAAAGCGTGTTGACGGCCTCGGTACGGCTCATGCAACGTCCAGCCCCGTGCGAAGAGCTGAGAAAGCTGTCGGGATTGCCCAAGCCTTCCACGATGTAGGAGCGGGTGCCCTGCGAGCCGGGAATGATTCCGATGACTCCTTCGGCGGCACGCACCGCCCCTTTGCGATGCACAATCACATTCGAGTCGAAATGGTGCTCCCAAGCGGCGTAATTATGCGCGATGTTGATCATCGGCTCGAAATGCGTCTCCGGAAAAGAGTCGGCAATCACCTCCAGAATCCACTCCATCATCAACTTGCGGTTGGCAAGAGCGAATTCCACACAATACTGCATCTCGTCCCAATACTGCTTGAACTCCTCCGTCCCGACCGGCAGGAACGACAGCTGCATGGACGTATCCACACTTGAAAACCACTTTTCGTTCAAGTTCTTGGCAATCTGGGCGTAATAGTCGCACACCTGCTTGCCGATATTCCGGCTGCCGCTGTGCAGCATCACCCAGAGATAGCCCTCCTCATCGCGCTGCAACTCAATGAAGTGATTGCCGCCGCCCAAGGTGCCGATCTGTTTCAGAGCCGCCACATACTGACGCTTCACCACCGTCATGCTCTCAACATCAAAACCTGTCGGCATCAATGACTCATCCTGCGCCGTCTTGTGATGGTCCATTCCCAGCGGAATACGCTTGCGGATGCCGCGCATCAGTTTCTTGCGCAACACCTCCTCCGGAATGGAATCAACCGGAATGTCAGTTTTCACTGCGCACATTCCACAACCGATGTCCACACCCACAGCATTGGGAATCAAGACATTACGCGTAGCCAGGACACCCCCGATGGGCATCCCGACACCGCCGTGCGCATCGGGCATCAGCGCCACATGATGAAACGCAAACGGCAAGGAACAAAGATTCCCCAATTCCAACCACGCTTTGTGGTCCAACATTTTCGCCCACATCTTTACGGGCATTCCATTCAAATTAAACTCTTTCATTTTTCTCTTTTTTTAAAAACGATGCAAAATAACAACCCGACTACGCAATCTTTTTGCGTACTTTTGCAGTCAGGTAAAAATATTTATTATCATGTTGATAATCAGCAAAATAATTTTATAAAAAATTCAAGAAAAGATGCCTGTAAGCCGAAATGCCCTTATCCGATACAAAACCATTGACAACTGTCTGCGCAACCGCTACCGCCGCTGGACCTTGGACGACCTCATTGAAGCCTGCTCCGACGCGCTGGCGGAATACGAAGGAATTTACAAGGGAATCAGCCGCCGCACCATCCAGGGTGACCTGCAGGTGATGCGCAGCGAGAAGTTGGGTTACAACGCCCCTATCGTCGTGGTGGACAAGAAGTTCTATACGTACGAAGACCCCGACTACAGCATCACCAACTCCCCGCTGTCGGAAACCGACATCGAGCGGATGAGCGAGGCGGTGGAGGTGTTGAAGCAATTAAGTGGTTTTGCACAGTTTGCGGAGATGGAAGCCCTCATCAGTCGTTTGGAAGACCGTGTGAGCGTGACCCGGCACAGCAGTACCCCCGTCATCTTCTTTGAGCGCAACGACCATCTGAAGGGGCTGAACCACATCCGCACATTATACCAATATATTATTGAGAAAAAAGCACTTAAAATCAGCTACCTGCCCTTTACGGCACGGCAGCCGCGAGTGCTGATTGTGTCGCCGTACATTCTGAAGGAGTACCGCAACCGCTGGTTTCTGCTCGGCAAGGTGAAAGGGAAGAACGCCCTGCGCATCATGGCGCTCGACCGCATCGAAAACATTGAACGGGCTTACGGCGAACCCATTGAGACGCTGCCCGATTTCCATCCCGACACCTTCTTTGATGATGTCATCGGGGTGACGAAGTCGCTGCAGGACAAGCCTTCGGAAATCATTTTCACCGTCAAGGGCGAGCAGTCGCAGTATGTGCTCACCAAGCCGTTGCACAGCAGCCAGCGGGTACTGGAACGACACAAGAAGGACCGTTCCATCACTTTCGCGATGAATGTGGTGATGAACTACGAGCTGGAACGGGTGCTGTTGGGCTATGGCGACAACATCAAGATTTTGCAGCCGCCGTCCTTAGCCCGGCAACTGCAGGAAATACACCGGCAGGCGGCGGAGCAGTACGATGCGGGAATGGATGGGGGCACGACAATATCGGTACAGCCGGGTGGCGATTAATGCTGCAGAAAGAATCTTGCTCTGTTGTAAGTATCTAGCGTGATGCGCCCAGAGTCGAGCCATTCGCGCCATTTAACCATCTCTTCTTCGGCTTCCTCATTTTCCGTATCCAACAATCTCTTCAATGACTTTTCCCCTTCTTTGCTTCCGTTAAGAGCCGCCATCAGATACCAATGGAGCGGCGTGTCGTATGTTCCCTTGAAATCAAACCAATTCCCTAAGGCAAAAACCAAGAAAACACTGTTTTCAAGGACAACACCCGTATGCAATTGTGCAATCGTGTTGCCTTGTTTAGCCTCTTCCGACAAAATGTCCATTGCCGGCTTTATCAGTTCTTTCCACGAATTGACAAGTTCCACAAACCGCCAGTATTGCCGATAAGAAGGTACTTTTTGAGTGAACGGGAGCAGATTGTCGGTGATGAAGGACGGTGCAGGGTGGACATTTGGGTCAGACGACCGGTATTGGTTTTCAAGACTGTCGATTCCGAAATTGAAATCAGACAATAGCATGGACATTTCTGAAATTGTAGCATCGGGGCCTGAATGACTTTCTGTTTCCCAATAGCTAATAACCAAGTATTCCATATTGGCATTATACCAAAAATAGGCCAACTGGTTATCAAGGCCTCCTGTAAAATTATAGTCGACACACGCCGCGATATCCTCAGAGTACATTCCTTCCAACAGACAATTTGGAGCAAGCAGGAAGTCCTTCACAAAATCAAGATCCTCTTTGCTATGGGAGCCACTCCTGCTCAATTTCTTTATTCGCTTCTGAACCTGTTCCATCTGGGACAGGATACGGTCATATTTTTCTTCCGGAGGAAGGATGTCGAGGCGCACGACAGCTATTTTGTCAAATAAAGGAGAATGGAGGGAATTCTTGACAATATTGATGGAATGGGCATTGACCAGCGTGTCCCTTGTCAAGTCACTTATAGGGCATACCCGCATGATGATTTCCGAAGAAGAATTCCTATGCAACGACCATGACCGTAATCTGTTATGTATTAAACTTTCTTTAAAAACATCTTTAACTTGATAGTCCGGAAAGAGAGGATCTTGCCGGCGGCTCTCGTTGGAGGCAAACAACACATTCCCATCCTTGTCAAGAAGCGACAGGGCGAATTTTGCATTTTCAAAAGAATAAGAAGCGTCAGCCCTATTCATCCCGGCCATACTGAAAACAATCTTGACGATATTTGCACTGGAGTCATTTATCCAATAAACTTCATCACACCCATAGGGCATACCATGGCAGGGGCTGTCTTCAATTCCTCCTGTCAAAGCTTCTACCATCGTTGCGTCCAGTTTTGCGGTGGTTTGAAATGGAGTCTGGCTCATGGCGTTGGACCACGCGTGAATCTCCATCGGGACTTCCTTGGAGTCTGTCTTGGTGATAAGGCATAACAACACCGAGTCGGGCTTGACAGTTGGTTCTCCACACGTATATTTCATACCCCAGCAATCCTCCTCGTCCTGCGGTCCCGGTCCCCAGTACAGGGTGTCCACGGTTACTTGGGCGAACAGGCCGCACAAGGGAAGAAAGAACAAAATAGCCAGAACAAGATTTTTTACCACAGGCGTTTTCATCTTCGTTGGTTTTATATTTCTACTTTGATTTTATCCATCGCAAAAAAAGGTTGCAAAAATACACTATTATTTACATTTCATCCAAAAAAGAATAGTTTTTTTCCAGTTATGAAGGTATCCGCCAGCATCCAAAAAATATTGTATCTTTGCCGCCCCAAAATTCAGACTCATATTAAGATAAACAAGAAACACGTATGGCAAAATTAGCAGTGGTCGCCTTTGGAGGAAATGCCTTGTTGCGAAGCGGCCAGAAAGGAACCTATCAGGAACAGATTCAGAACGTTACGAAAACCTGTGAATCCCTTTTGGGATTGTTGAAACAGAACTATAATATTGTCATTGGTCATGGAAACGGTCCGCAGGTGGGCAACGTGATGTTGCAGCACGAGGCGGGAAACAAGAGCTTCGATCTCCCAATCATGCCTATGGATTTCTGTGTTTCGGAAACGCAGGGTTCCATCGGCTACCTCATCGAGCAGGGTTTCCGCAACATCTTTGTCAAGGAGAACCTGAAAAAGAATGTGGTCACGCTGGTGACGCAGGTGGAGGTGAACGGCGAGGACCCGATGTTCAAGAACCCGACCAAGCCGGTAGGTCCATACTACACGGAAGAAGAAGCTGAAGAGTATGCCGCTGAAACGGGCGCGATTTTCCGCGAAGACCCGAAAGGAAACGGCTGGCGCAAGGTCGTGGCCTCCCCGAAACCGCTCCGCGTGGCCAACATCGACATCGTGAAGCAGCTGGCCGAAGCCGGCAACATCGTTGTGACCGTCGGCGGCGGCGGCATCCCCGTGGTGGTCCGCGACGGCTACACCTACGGCGTGGAGGCCGTCATCGACAAGGATCTGGCGTCCGCCCTCACGGCCGTGGAGATTGGCGCCGACGAATTCTACATCCTCACCGATGTGCCGAAAGTGTACCTCAATTTCAAGAAACCCAACGAGAAAGCCCTCGACACCATCACCGTGGCGGAGGCAAAGCAATACCTGAAGGAAGGCCATTTTACCGAAGGTTCGATGGCTCCGAAAATCCGTGCCGCCATCTATTTCGTGGAGAGCGGCGGTGCCGAGTGTATCATCACCGAAGCCGGCCAGCTGGGCAATCCCGCCTGCGGCACTAGGATTGTGAGGGGATAGGGTATATAGTGAATAGGGTATAGTGAGTAGTGAATAGTGTTTAGTGAGTAGTGAGTAGTGAATAGAGAATAGAGATACTCCCGTGCTCGGATGAGGCGGGAGTTTTTTTATAAAAAAATGTAGTGATTTCTTTTTTTCAACGTCTAATGGACGTATTGATTCTTAAAAAATGGACAACAAGGAACTTGAATTTGAAAAAGTCGTGAGGAAGCACAAGAGCACCATCTACACCGTGTGCTACATGTTTTCGAAAGACACGGATGAGGTCAACGACTTGTTTCAGGACACGCTGGTCAACCTCTGGAAGGGTTTCGACAACTTCCGGGGCGAAGCCAAAGTGGAAACCTGGATTTGGCGGGTGGCGCTCAACACCTGCATTTCCGAGGAACGGAAAAAGAAACGGCATGGCGAAAAGGTGTCGCTGGACATGGCCTCCGACCTCTTCACCAACGACGACCACGAATCCCGCCAGATTCAGCAGCTCTACAGCCGCATCAACCGCCTCGACCTGATGGAACGCGCTCTCGTGCTGCTCTGGCTTGACAACCTCAGCTATGAGGAAATCGCCGCCATCATCGGTATTTCCGTCAAAAACGTTTCCGTCAAATTATTGAGAATCAAACAGAAATTAATCCAAATGTCAGAAACCAAAGAAATTTAGCCATGGAGAACATTGAAAACACCCAGCCGTTAGAGGAACTGCGCGAACAAGCCGCAATCTTGAAGAACAAGTTGGAAAAGGAGAACATTGTCAGCGAGGAGGTGCTGCGGAATGTCATGAAGCACAAGGCCCGCACCATCAACAGCAATGCATGGATCAGTGTGGCCGCCTCTGTTCTGGTCATCCTGATGGCCCTCTTCTACTTCCCGCAATACGGCCTTTCCCTTTGGTTCTCCATCGGCACCATTGTGATTATGCTCGTTTGCGACGTCTTTACCTGGAAATACCACAAAAACCTGAACAGCAAGACGTTGAACAGCGATTTGCTGACGGTGGCCAAAACCGCCAAGAAGCTGAAAGAGAATTACCGCAGCTGGCTCAAATACGGCATTGCCCTGTTTGCCGTGTGGTTTGTATGGTACGCTATTGAGATGTCCGTCAACAGCAAGTCATGGCAGGAGGCCCTGTTCACCGTGGTGGTTCTTGCCGTGGGCGGCGCCATCGGCATGGTCATCGGTTTTCGGATGCACCGGAAAGTCATCGACACCTGCGATGAAATCATCCGGCAGATCGAGGAGTAAAAACGATGAAGTCGAGGCGTGCCGTGGCGCGTCTCGACTTCAAAAATCCAAACTTTTCTTAACCTCTGTATCCGATCGGGAAATAGGGGATGCCGTTGGCGGCAACCTCGCCGGCATTGTAGATGTTGCGCCCGTCGAAGATGACCGCCTGCCTCATTTCACTCTTAAGCCGCTTGAAGTCCATAATCTTGAACTCCGACCATTCGGTGACGACGAAGAGGGCGTCGGCGTTTTGCAGCGTTTCGTAAACATCGGTGCAGTAGGTGATGCTGTTTCCGATACGGCGGCGGCACTCGCCCATTGCCACGGGATCGTAGGCCCGCACCGTGCATCCTGCTTTCAACAGCTTGTCAATCAATACCAAAGACGGGGCTTCACGCATATCATCGGTGTTGGGCTTGAATGAAAGTCCCAACATTGCGACGGTCTTTCCGGCGACATCACCCTTGAAGAAGTCATAAAACTTGTTAAACAGCACCTGTTTCTGCCGTTCGTTGACGGCCTCCACCGACTTCAGCAGGTCGAGGGAGCAGCCGTTGTCATCGGCGGTATGGATGAGTGCCTTCACATCCTTGGGGAAGCAGGAGCCGCCATAGCCGATGCCGGCATAGAGGAACTTGCTGCCGATGCGGGTGTCGCTGCCGATACCGCGCCGCACCATGTTGACATTGGCGCCTACCTTTTCGCAAAGGTTGGCGATGTCGTTCATAAAGCTGATGCGGGTGGCGAGCATGGCGTTGGCCGCGTATTTGATCATCTCGGCGGAGGCGATGTCGGTGACGATGATGGGGTGTCCGTTCATGACGAAGGGGCGGTAGAGGGCCTGCAGGAGTTCTTCAGCGCGCTGCGACTCCACACCAACCACGATGCGGTCGGGGCGCTTGAAGTCGTCGATGGCGTCGCCCTCCTTCAGGAACTCCGGGTTGGAGGCCACATCGAAGGGAATGTCCACGCCGCGTTTCTGCAGCTCCTCGCGGACCGCTGTTTTCACCTTCTGCGCCGTCCCGACGGGCACGGTGCTTTTGGTGACAAGCAGGATATAGTGGTTCATCGAACGACCCACAGTGCGGGCCACTTCCAGCACATAGCGGAGGTCGGCGCTTCCGTCCTCGTCGGGCGGTGTGCCGACAGCGGAAAAAACGATGTCCACACTGTCGATCACCGATTCGAGGGAGGTGGTGAAAGAGAGGCGTTTTTTCTCAATGTTGTTTTTCAGAAGTTCATCCAAACCCGGCTCATAGATGGGCGATTCCGCACGTTTCAACTTCGCAATCTTCTGTTCGTCCACATCGACACAGCACACTTCGCAACCCACATCGGCCAGGCAGGTTCCCGTAACGAGGCCCACATAACCGGAGCCCACAATAGCAATTTTCATATTTCTTGATCTTAAATTTAGGGGTGCAAAAATACAACTTATTTTTGTCAGAAAAACCAATCTTTGAATAGAAAAAAAGTTGTACTTTTGCGAACTTTGAAAAATTGTATGAAAATGAAAGTATATATTGCATCCGACCATGCCGGTTATGAGATGAAAGAAGCCATAAAGCACCATTTTTCCGCTGGATTTGACTGGGAGGATTTGGGCACCCACTCTTCCGAAAGTGTGGATTATCCCGACTATGCGCACCCGTTGGCCGAGATGGTGGCGCAGTCACCGGAGGCCCGCGCCGTGCTTTTGTGCGGCACCGGAAACGGCGTGGCAATGACGGCCAACAAGCATGCAGACGTGCGTGCAGCCCTCTGCTGGAACACTGAAATCGCCGCCCTCGCACGCCAGCACAACAATGCCAATGTGGTGGTGCTGCCCGCCCGTTTCATCCCCGCAGAGGAAGCATTCGCCATCGTGGAAACCTTCTTCAACACCCCCTTCGAGGGCGGACGCCACGCCCGCCGCGTGGAAAAAATCAACACCCGGTAGTATGGAAGCTCCCACCAATTTCGACATCGACTACATCAAGACGTGCGCCTTCGCCGCCCGCCACAACTATATCGAAGATATGGAAAACCAGCTCATATCTTTCGAGAAAAAGCTGCAAGCCAAGAACTTCAAGGTCTATTGGGCCTCCACTGAAGACGATCTCGTGGAGATGGTCTATCAGATCCTCCCCGGCAAAATGAACACAAAGGTCTGCTTCGACCTGCCCACCGTCCCGGAAGGGTTCAACAGCAGCCGCATAAAGAAAGTGTCTATCGCCGATGTGGAAAACCAGCGCATCCGCCCCCATATCCTCTTCACCCAAGCTGACTTCGGCATCGTGGAAACCGGCACCCTTGCCTTTTACGACAAAAAAAGCAAAAACTGCTTCAACTCCGCCCCTTCCATCTATGTCCTGCTCGACATCAGCAAGCTCGTCAGCAAGGCCACCGACCTCGAACTCATCCTCTACCTCCGCTCCTATTACCAAAACCGGAAATTCCTCCCCCAAGACCTGAAACTGCTGAATGCGCCGTTCCAGATGATCAACGAGAATATCAGTCAGGACGGAGAGAAAGTCACCCGCACTCCTGTTGAAATTACCGTTTTCCTGTACGATAACGGCGTGACCAACATATTGCAGGACAACTTTTTGCGCAGCGCCCTCTATTGTATCGACTGCGGCCAGTGCAAAACCGTATGCCCCGCCTACCAGTACACCAACGACTACACCCCCATCGGGCTCGTCCGCGCCAACTGCTTCGAGGCGCACCGACAGTCGGGTCACCTCTCCTCCCATGCCGTCCTGTGTGGCAACTGCGATCAAGTGTGCCCCGTCCAGATCCCTTTCACCGACCTGTTGATCAAAGAGCTGGAACTTTGCAAGCCACCCAAGAAAGGACTTCTCGCCCTCGGAAAGACCTTTGAAAGAAGAAAAAAGCTCAACAAAATGAGCGGCGGCTTCTACCGCCACTTCTTCACACGGAGAATTTACGGCAAAAACAAAATGCTGCTGAGCTATTTCAGAAAGCAGAAAGAAACCTTCTACAACATCACCCGACTACAGGAGACTGCCAATAATGAACAATAATCAGGAATTCATCAAGCAGAAAATCAAGGAGTTCGTCCGCAAATATTACCTCAACAAACTGTTGCGGGGCGCCATCCTTTTCGTGTTCATCACCCTGCTTGTCTTCATTATCTACTCGGTGCTTGAATACTTCTCCTATTTCAGCACCACCGTCCGCAGCGTGCTCTTCTATTCCTACATCGGCCTTTTCCTGCTGACCTTCGTTTTCTACATCCTCATTCCTGTCGCCAAGATTCTCGGCCTCGGCAAGCAGCTGACCAAGGAACAGATTGCCGGCATCATCGGCAGGCATTTCCCTGAAATTGACGACAAACTCCTCAACATCTTCCAGTTGGAAACAATGGCGGAAGAGGGCGACTACAAGAGCTACGAACTGATTTCCGCCGCCATCGACACCAAAATCGACGACATCAAGCCGTTCAAGTTCACCGCCGCCATCCCGTTCCGGAATACCGCCAAATACCTCAAGTGGGGACTGATTCCCGTATTCCTCTTTATCCTCATCTTTATCGTAAAAAATGAGGTGTTTACAGAATCCCCCAAGCGTATCGTCAACCACGATGTGGTCTATGAGAAACCGGCACCCTACCGTTTCGAAATTCAAAACGACGAGTTGCAGACCTTTCAAAATGAGGAATTTACGGTTAATGTAAAGGTGGAGGGCGACGAACTTCCCACCACCGTTTACATTGCTTACGGGAACAAGAATTTCCAGCTGTCGAAAACGGAGAAATCGGAATTTTCATACACATTCAAGAACCTGCAGACCGACACCAAGTTTTCGGTCTATACCGAGGAGGTCACCTCGCCGGAGTTTGTACTGAAGGTGCTTCCGAAGCCTGTGATTCTCAGCTTCTCGATGACCCTGCACTACCCGCCGTACCTCAACAAGAACGACGAGGTCATCGACAACAACGGTGACGCCACCGTGCCTGACGGCACCACGGTTACATGGACGTTCTCCACCCGGAACACCGACATCCTGTCGTTCATCCTGCCCGACAAGACCAACGAGGTCACCGCAGAAAAAGATATCTACAAGGTGTCATACGTGGCACGGACCTCCTTCCCGTATGCCATTGTCAACCGCAACCGTTTCTGTGCCAGCCGCGACACACTGAAGCACGCCCTGAGCGTCATCCCCGACCAATACCCCGAAATCATGGTCGAAAGCCAGGCCGACTCGGTGCTGCCCGACCGCATCTACTTCAAAGGCAACATCAAAGACGACTACGGGTTCACCAAGGCCCGCTTCGTCTATTCCAAGTACGACGATGAGAACCACGCCCTGGAGACAGGCAAAACCGTGGACATTCCCATCAACCACCAGCAAACGGTGCAGGACTTCTACTACTACTTTGATGCCGGCCTCCTCCAACTCGACCCAGGCTATCGGGTGGATTATTACTTTGAAGTGTTTGACAATGACGGTGTTAACGGTGCGAAATCGGCACGTTCCACCTCCCAGACCTTCCGCGTACGCACCCAGAAAGAGATTGACGAGGAGCTGAAAACCAGCAGCCAGCAGGCCAAGTCGGAAATGGAGGACCTGATCCAGGAATCGGCACAGCTGATGAAGGACATTGCCAAGCTGCAGGAACAGATGCTCCAGAACAAGGAAATGACGTGGCAGGACAAGAAAAAAATGGAGGATCTTCTTGAAAAGTATCAAGAACTGAAACAGCAGATTGACGAGTTGAAGAAGAACCAGGAACAGCAGAACATGCTGGAAGACCAGTTCAAAGACACCCCCGAAAACATCCTGAAGAAACAGCAGGAGTTGCAAAAACGCATGGATGATGTGCTCTCGGATGAAATCAAGCAACTGATGGAAAAACTCCAGCAGATGATGAACGACGCCACCAAGAAGGAGGATGTCCAGAAGGCCATGAAGCAGATGAAGAACAACACGGAGGACCTGAACAAAGCCCTCGACCAGCAACTGGAACTATACAAACAGCTGGAGTTCGAAAAGAAATACAGCGACATCATCGAGAAGACGAAAAAACTTTCCGAGGAGCAAAAGGCACTGTCGAAACAAAGCGAGCAGAAAAACATCGACAAAAACGAACTTCTTCAAAAACAGCAGAACATTGAAAACAAGTACAATGAATTGAAAAAGGACCTGCAGGATCTGCAAAAACTCAATAAGGAACTGGAAGATCCCAACAAGTTGGTGAACACCGAAAAACTGCAAAAGCAGATTGAACAGGACATGCGCGACAGCAAGGATGCCCTCAACAAGAACAACCGGAGCAAAGCGTCTGAAAGCCAGAAAGATGCCGGAGAAAAGATGGAGGAGATGGCCGACCAGATGGAGATGAACATGCTGGAAAACGAGGAGGAGAATCTTAGCGAGGACATTGAGCGTCTGCGTCAGATTTTGGACAATCTGGTACAGATTTCCTTCAACCAGGAAAGCAACATGCAGTTCTTAAGCAAGTTGGCAATTGGTTCGTCACGGCTCACCGATGTTCAGCGCGCACAGCATACCTTAAAGGACAACATGCAGATGATTTCCGACTCGCTGAATGCCCTTGCCCGTCGTCAGAGCTCCGTCAAGCCTTTCATACAGACCGAGATCACAAAGATTGACAACTATATGTCGGCAGCCATCAGCAACCTGACCGAACGCCGTCAGAAGCAGGCGCTCAGCGACCAGCAGTTTGCGATGACCAGCATCAACAACCTGTCGCTGATGCTGGCCGAGTCGATGACGGAGATGCAGCAGAAAAAGAACGAGTGCAAAAACTGCAAGAACAAGAAGAGCGGAAACGGGTCGTGCAACAAGCCGGGAGGCAAAGGCAAAGCCAAGACCGCGCGGGAACTCCAGCAGCAGCTGAACCGCCAGATGGAGGCGCTGAAACGCTCAATGGAGCAGGGACAGCAGCAGGGGCAGAAACCCGGCGGACAGTCCGTCAGCGAGCAACTGGCGCGTATGGCGGCGCAACAGGAGGCCATACGCAAAATGATGCAGGATTACCAGAACGAACTGAAATCGCAAAATGGAGTTGGGGACAAATCCATCGACCAAATGATCAAGGAGATGGAGCAAACGGAAAAGGACCTCGTCAACCGCATCATCAATGCCCAGACCATCAACAGGCAGAAGAAGATTGAAACCCGCATGCTGGAAAGCGAGCGTGCACAGCAGCAGCGAGAACAGGAGGAGAAACGGGAGAGCACCGAAGGCCGCGAAATCCGCAACCCCAACCCGCCCAAAGAGTGGAACATGGACCGTCGCACGCAACAACAGACCGAAATGCTACAGTCGGTGCCGGCGAACCTCAACTATTATTACAAGGAGAAGGTCAATCAGTATTTTTACAATATCGGGGAATAAATCCTATTCCAAGGCGCAGTTGAGCGTGCGCGACACACCGTCACCATCCTTGATAACGCCGGTATATTCCTGACAGTCTTTTTCATCCATTTTCCCCATATCATACGTTTTCGTGTCGGATGTGCTGGCTGTGGTACGCGTGACAACACATACACATTTTTTCTTTATGCAGGAAGAAAAACACACGGCAAAAAGAATCAAGACAACGGCGGAAATCAAATACTTTTTCATATTGGTTTATTCTGATTAAACAAGGCGGCAAAAGTACAAAAAAAGTTACAAGTTTATCAAGTTTGGATGGGGGCAAGTTTATAAAGTTTTACTTGATGAACTTTATAAGCCAGAAGAACCCTCTACGGCCTCATTGTAACAGTGGCGGCAGAGGGGCTCGTAACTGTCCTTCTCGCCCAGGAGCACCTGGCGGTCACTGGCCACGAGGCGGTGTGAAAACTGCGCCAGGTCGCCGCATTTCACGCAGATGGCATGTGTTTTGGTGACGTACTCGGACACGGCCAAAAGTTTCGGCATGCAGCCGAACGGTTTTCCCGAATAGTCCATGTCCAATCCCGCCACAATCACCCGTATCCCATTGTTGGCCAACTGGTTGCAAACATCCACCACACCATCATCAAAGAATTGCACCTCGTCGATGCCGACCACCTCCACCGTTTCCATATTCACATACAGAAGGATTTCCGCCGAATTGTGCACCGGTGTCGATTGCATGGAGTTTGCGTCATGCGACACCACCTCTTCCTCGTCGTATCGGACATCGATGGCCGGTTTGAAAAGCTCCACATGCTGGTTGGCGAAGGTGGCGCGCTTGATGCGTCGCAACAATTCCTCCGTTTTTCCCGAAAACATGGAGCCACAAACCACTTCTATCCATCCTCTTTTGAGATTCCGGTTCGCTTTATTTTCTAAGAACATTTTTAGTTTTATTAATAGAAAAAAATGTTGTAATTTTGACCGCTTTTTGCGGAAGGCAAATTTATAAAAACTTTAATAGCAAAACACCCTATCAAATGAATAATTTTGAACAAGATGCACCCCTGCGGGACGAGCTTCAACAAATTGTTGAAAATCTGAATTTTATTCTTGAAAATACGAAAAACATCTCCCCTATCGAGCGGGACATCATCCTGCAGCATCTGCGTGACGCCTACCTCGCGGTACTGAAGCTCCGCACAGAAAGCATTATTGAACCTGCGCCCGTCGCCCAACCCGACACGGTCGCAGAACCAAAACCTGTTGTTGAGCCTGCACCAGTCGCAGAACCCGAACCTGTTGCAGAATCCACGCCCGTTGTCGAACCCGTAGTGGTCGAGTGCCGGCCGACAAGCGAACCTGAGCCTGCTGAAACTTCCGAACCCGCCATCGAACCAACATCTGAAGTTGAGCCAGAGACCATGCTCAAGCCGGAACCGATTTTTGACACGGCCTTCGCCCCGGAGCCCGTGACAGAGAAAGAACCCGAGCCCATCGTTGAACCGGAAGTGTCCATTGAACCCGAACCGGAACCCGTCATCGAGCCGGAACCGGAGCTTGAAGACGATATCCTTGACTTCCTGTCAAAACCTGTGGAAACGCCCACACCTCGCAAAGAAGAGCGGCCAGAACCGGTAATCCACGTCCCGCAGCCATCTCTTTTCCCTGAAGAGCCGGCAGAGCACGCCAAACCCGAACCGCGCCGCTCGCTCAACGACTTGCTGATGGAACAGAAAGAAGACAATTCCATTGCCAGCAGCTTCCAAAACCGAAAAGTACAAGACCTCGCAAAATCCATCAACATAAATGATAAATTTTTGTTCATCAAAGAGTTATTCCGCGGAAAAGGCGAAGAATTCGGGATGGCCATCCAGAAACTGAACCGCTGCAACAGCCTTGAGGAAGCCTTCAACGAAATGGACATCATGAAAAAATTCTATTTCTGGGACACCTCGTCTTCGGCATACCTTACGCTTTGCGATCTGGTCAGAAGAAAGTTTATTTAGTCCGATTTCAGAATCAAAACACTGATTATGAAGAAGATTGCAACTATACTCATCCTACTTTTTCTCAGTTTTGGACTTACGGCGCAAAACAATGTGCCGATTCCGAAGAGCCTGTTAGCGGGAACAAAATCATCACAAAAAGGTCCCGACACCACCAACCGTAAGCTAAAATTCATTGTCGGTGGCAACATCGGCTTTCAGGTGGCCGGCAATGTCCTGGATATGCAGATTTCCCCACACATCGGCATTCTGCCCGGCGTGGACTTCCTGTGTTTTGGCATCGGCGGCACCTACCAGCTGACCTACTACAAGAACCCCATCTCTGGTATCAAGACCCTTCAGCATATTGTGGGCGGCAACGTATTTGTAGAGGGTTATGTCTGGCAACGTCTGATACTTCATGCGGAGTATGAAGTGCTCAGTTTCCCAGTCAACTATCCCTTCGTCGGCGACCCGCTTTTCAAGGGGGTGCACGAACGCCCCTCTGCCCACGGCATCCTCCTCGGACCGGGCTACAAGCAGGACATCGGAACGGACTTATCTGTCTATACCGTTTTCCTCTTTTCGGTCTATGACCCGCAGAATGTCCGCGGCATCATGGACATCCGCGTCGGCGTCAACTACAAGTTTTAGCTTTTCATGGCAAGGATTGAATACCAGCTTTCGCGCCGGCTGCTCCACGCCGGCGACAGTGCATCGACCCGCCCAATTGTACGGTTGTCGGTTATCGGTATTTCCATCTGCCTCATTATCGTCATCTTAGCCCTGTCCATCACTTCAGGATACCGGCAGGCCATTGAAAAAAAGGTCATTGACATGGGCTCGCACATCCGCATCTCCAACTATGACCTCAACTATTCATACGACCCGCGGCCGTTCGACAAAAACCAGCCTTTCCTTGAAGAGCTGAAGCAGAATCCCGACATCACCAACTTCCAGTACTTTTCCACGAAGGTGGCGGTCATCAAGACCGCCGACCAAGTGGAAGGAGTGGTGCTGAAGGGCATCGACTCCACCTTTTCGTGGCAGCATTTCCGGGAAAGCATGGTGGCGGGCACTCCGATTGACGTTTCCTCCGACACCGTCACCAACGGTGTCGTGATGTCGGCGGCGATGGCCCGGAAACTTCAACTGCAAATCGGCGACAAGGTGTATGCCTACTTTGTACAGGATCCGCCGATGCAGCGCCGCTTCCGCCTTGACGGACTGTACGAGACAGGAATGCCGGAATACGACGGCAAGTTCGTCCTCGCCGACCTGCGCCACGTGCAGAAACTCAACGGCTGGGACAGCAACTATGTGGGCGGCATCGAAATCCTCATCCGCGACTACGACAAAATCGACGAAGTCGGCGCATTTGTCAACGACCGAATCGGCTATAAGCTGAAAGCCGAAACCATCCGCGAACTCTATCCCGCCATTTTCCAATGGACCGACCTCTTCAACACCAACGTGGTAGTGCTGCTGTGCATCACCATCTTCATCTGCATCGTCACCCTCATCTCCACCTTTTTCATCATCATTCTGGAACAAACCTCTACCATCGGCATTCTCAAGGCGATGGGGATGACCACTCAACGGGTGCAGAACGTGTTCCTATTCATTGGATTGCGCGTGATCGTGAAAGGGATGCTTATCGGCAACGCCGTGGGTGTGGGACTTTGTCTTCTACAAAACTATCTACATATCATCAAGTTGGATCCGAGCTCGTACTATGTTCCGTACGTTCCCATCCACTTCAACATTCCCGTTATTTTGCTGGTCAATCTTGGCATTCTTCTCATCTGTATGCTTGTGCTGTTGATTCCGGCCAATTTCGTATCAAAAAAAGTAACCACCATTTCTGCAATAAAATTCGAATAATCAAACCTATACATAATGAAAAAAATAGCAATCGTCGGCGCGGGGCCGGCAGGTATTGAAGCCGCCTCTATCCTTGCCAAGAACGGAAATGAAATCCAACTTTTTGAAAAATCATCCAACACGCTTTCCAACATTTTGGACAAGGCCTACCTGTTTCCCGATTTCTCACCGGCACAGGAACTGGCCGACAAACTCAACGCCAAACTTCTGAACGACAAAATCCGCCTCACCTGCGATACCGAGATCGTGGACATCAAGAAAGAGAACGAGGAATTCAAATTAGTGGACAAAAACGGAAAAACATATATCGCTGATTCTGTGTTGATTACAACAGGTTACACCCTGTTTGACGCGCACCGCAAGGAGGAACTCGGTTACGGAATCTACAAAGGGGTCATCACCTCGCTGGATTTGGAGCGAATGATCCGACACAAGCAGATTTCCACGTTTATTGGGGAACTTCCGAAGCGAGTGGTGTTCCTGCAATGCGTGGGTTCTCGGGACGAGAAGTCCGGAAACCATTACTGCTCAAAGGTTTGCTGCGTGACGGCGGTGAAGCAGGCCATCGAGGTGCGGAAGATGATTCCCGATGCCGAGATATACATTTATTATATGGACCTCCGCATGTGGGGACAAGGCTTCGAGGAGATGTACCGCGAGGCGCAGGAGAAGTACGACATCCGTTTCGTGCGAGGCCGCATTTCCGAGGCATCTGCCACGTTCGACGGGCGGGTGCAGATCAAGTCGGAGGACACGCTCATCGGGCAGCCGCTGAAGATGACCACCGACCTCCTGGTGCTGATGGCGGGTATGGAGCCGTCGCAGGGCACGCGCACGCTGGCCGAGCGGTGCGGCATTGCCGGCGACTACCGTTTCATCGCCACGCAAGGTCCTCACACCAACGACAACCTCACCTCCGTGGACGGCATTTTCGTGGCAGGTTCGGCCAAGCGCCCGATGAGTGTTCGCGACACGCTGACGGACGCCGCCGCCGCCGCTTTAGCGATGATGTAGGTGACTATGATGTCGGCGGGGGTGAGACGGCCATGGACCGTACGAAGGGTTGTTAACTCAGAAGCTCAGAATATTAGTCGTTTCCAGTAGCCGTGGAGAAACTCTCGATGATATACGATTTATGTGCGAGGGTGCTGAAATAGACCTCCTCGTCATCCACAAGCCAAAGGTTTAAGAGGAAGTTTCTCCGTGTGTCGCACTTCATGACGGATTCTCGCTCCACTTCACTGTTGGGGGAAATTTTGGCAAGTCTCACGCATAGATTCCTACTGTTGTCAAAATCTACATAACCCATATTATTATTCAAATAAAACATATCATCCGGCGAAAGACTGTTGTTGTACAGCAGGTAGATGTCGTTGCCCTTTCGGAAAGAGGAAAACGAAAGACCCAAATCCTTAAAGTTATATGAGAATGCAAAATATTCGCTTGTACGCCGCTGCATTGACTGGTAACGTGCGTATCCCTGAAGTTTGCGTATCACTTGGCTTTCTCCGCCTTCTCCTGTTTGATCGAACGTTTGGTACACGATGTCGCCGGCGATGCATCTATAAATGGTGCTATTCATTACATTCCTGATACAGATGGCACAATTTTCGCCAAGCATGACGATTTGTCCATTGTCCAGTTCATAGATCTTGTTTGCCAGGGTAAAGAATTGGGAGCAGCCATCCGTGCGTGTGAGCTGCTCAGCGGGCAGGCGGTAGTGGTATGTTCCCTCAAGCTCTTCGGATTTGCGGTCGAACAGGCAGGAGAAATATCCGGTGGTGGGAGTGAACGGATCCGGACCATAATAGCCGCCGATGAAATAATTCCCGTTTTTAAGTCCCACGATATCAGCGGAATGAATGTCGCCAAAGGAGAAATGGGGAATCTGTTTTTGAATGATTTCCTCATCATTTACGATGGCAAGGTGCAAAGAGGTGTTTCTGGCTTTCATGGACTGAACCCAACCGACAGCTGAAAAAATGGACTGGAAACAGACAGGGCCTTTGCTATCCACCTGGAAGCTGGTGACCAGTATGGCCACTTCCCCCGTATTTGAAAGGAAGGCCCCCTCAAACTGCATGTGATTTCCGCTGATTGAAGGAATAACCGCTTTGTGGTAAACCTCTGTTCCGTCCATATCATACACATACACATAGAAACGGGACGACTCCTTCCTAATGTCGGCTTTAAGTACGGTAGCGTGCATTTTGCCATCGGGGGATGTCAGTGAAATACCCTTCATCCACCCTTTTTTCAATGAAAAAACGGGGGTCGGCTCCAATGCCCCGCCCTTGTCCTTGGCAAGCCGGGCGGTGCCGTAGGTGCAGCCGGTTTTTCTGGAGTTGTTCAGGTAGTCGGCGAAGAAATAGTCTCCGGTACCGAAGGTGGAGATGAAATCCTGGTCATCCTCGAGATTGAGGGACTTGTAAGAGATGGTTCGCGATGTCTTGTCGTAGATGGCAATCCTGTGCTTCAATGCATTCCACCCGTTGAATTTCGGGAAGAGGTACATATAGAATCGGTCTGGCTCGTTGGAGATGAGGCGCGCGCCATACGTTCCGCCATACAGATGGGTTTCTTTGGAGATAACGGCAGGACGTTCGGTAACTTTTTGTGCAAAAGCGCCTGTGCAGACCATCGCACAAAGGAGAAAAACGATGACGTTTTTGACTGACGAATAACTATTCATGGGATAAAGTATTTTTCGCAGGCAAAAGTAGCAAAAAAATGGTTACTAATAAATAAGAACCCCCGCTTTTCAGCGGGGGTTCTTCGTTCTGAAACCTAACAGGAGATTACTCCATGTTGCGGTATTCGTCCACAATGCCCTTGATGTCGGCGGGGAGACTTGGTGCAGTTACGAATTTCACTATGCAGTCAATACAAATGGGACTATCTGTTATTTTGTCAATGAACACATTGGCGGGATGCATATCTTCGAGCGCAAGTCGATCCGAAATATAATTTACTCCCTGCCCGTTCCAATTGTCGTGAAATCCCTTTGCTGCGACCATATTATCAATCTCCTTCTTTGTCGCCAAGCGGAGACAATTCACGTAAGGCTGGGTAAGAATGATGCGGAATAGGCCGTCGCTGTCACGCGTAAATCCGACCACATTCATTGCAGTTTCATGAAAAATATAGT
>JAEEGG010003751.1_pt1 | contig 37655 bp, 35 predicted proteins | sample 9134161 | NCBI WGS metagenome assembly JAEEGG01 (sample SAMN16246543, study PRJNA631951) | gut metagenome | biome: gut microbiome; feature: rumen; material: CR-attached | host: Bos | place: Iran: Karaj | collected 2018-10
AGGCACGTTACAGTTTGTATTATATATGGTCTTCTCAAAAACTTCCTTATCGCAGTATTATGAAATTCTTATCAAATTATTATCTGCAGATTGTAAATGCTTGCAGAATTGAAAAAAAAGTAAGGCAATGAAGCATTTCATGTTTCTTAGCTTAGCGGAATGGTCAGCGTGATCGAAAGTCCCTCTCCCTCGCTTTCTGCAAGGAGCTCGCCGTCCATCTTTTCCATCAGGGTCTTCGCGATGTAGAGCCCCAGGCCGCTGCCGGACTCCTTACTGTCCTTCCACTTCTTACCGCGGTAAAACTTATTTGTAATGAGACTCAGCTCCTCAGTCGGAACACCAGGCCCATGATCCCTAAGTCTCATCTGCAGGTAATCATCCTGCACGGCAAAAGATGCTTCGATCTTCGTGTTTGCATATTTATAGGAATTGACGATGATATTGCCAATGACCTGTCCCATGCGCCTTATGTCGACGCGAATTAAAACATTCGGGATCTCTCCGATGGTCACAAGGCCCCGGTCATCATATTTCTTGATAATGTCTCCCAAATCCGCCGCTGCCTCATCCCTGCAGCTGACCGTAAACTCACCGAGGTCATCAAGCGTTGACGAAAAGAGATCACTCACGAGCACGTCGATCTGATCCGCCTTCTTATAAATGTTATCCAGCTTTTCCAATAGGTACGCCGGATCCTCTCCCGCCTGCCCCGAGGAAACCTTCGCCTTTAAGAGCTCCGTCGTCAGCTTCACGCCGGTAATCGGGGTCTTTAGGTCATGACTTAAGGACGCAACCAGCTCGCGCTCCTTTTTTTGCAGTGCAATCTCACGCTCGCGGGATGCCCGGAGCTGTTCGCGCATGATGTCGAAGCTCTCGGAAAATGCGCCAAACATATTCTGCTCGTCCATGAGAAGCGGCTCGTCCAAATGCCCTTCGGCAACCTTCCCCGCAAAGCTTTGCAGGTTATGGAAGGGTCGAATGATGTTTTTTTGCACGTAACGATCATATAGGACCGCACCAAATATGAAAAGGAGAAAAATTAGGGTAAACCCGAGGAGCAACTGGTTTCGCATGCTTTGGTAACTCCCGCTTCCCTCCTCGGGAAGGATAACACTCCCCACGATCTGCCCGTTTCTGGAGACAAACGCATATAGCAGGCGTTTTTTCATGGCCTCTTCCAAGCCGTGAATGGATTTGCTTTTCTCATTCGAGGCATAGAGCAGGTCATTATTGATGCTCAGGATCACATAGTTCGTTTCATATGTCTTGCTTGCCAGAAACGATAAATCCTCCCAATGCTCCCCCGCATCCTTCGCGATGGCATTTAGCGCGACCACGCGTCGCGCATCCATTGAAGCGCCGGACCGTTTTCCCGTATAGAGCGTAAATGCCAGTAGCCCCAAAAGAAGCAGAGTACTTATGAAAATTAAGATGCGATGATATTTATTCATAAAGCTCCTCTATGATATAGCCAACGCCCCAAATGGTCTTAATGATCTTCGGGTCCTTCGGATCCTTTTCCATCTTTTCACGCAAGTGCCGGATGTGTACCGCCAGCGTTCCTTCACCGATAAACTCATCATCCCAAACATTCTTTAAGAGTTCATCCTTCGTGACAACTCGTCCGGCATGATCCGTAAGGTATTTGAGAAGCTTGTATTCCATGGCTTTCAGGGCAAGAAGCTCCTCACCGTTTCGAAGCTTATGTGTATCCACGTCGAGACCGATCGACTCGGAAAGCCTTACGATGCCGCTCTCTTTTGCGTTTTCCTTTCTGCCTGCCCCGTCATTCGTGCGCTCTGCCGCCTGCAATGCCAGCTCCCTTGCCTTTTCATACCTTCCAAGGATCGCCTTCACCTTTGCCAAGAGGACATTGAGCGTGTAAGGCTTTTTGATGTAATCATCGCCGCCAATGTTCAGCGCAATCAGGACGTCATCATCACTTGTCCTTGCACTGATAAACAGGATCGGCATATCATAGCTTTCACGGATCCTTCTGCAAAGATCAAAGCCCGACCTGTCACCCAAATTGATGTCCAGGAGCAGGAGCGATACCTGATTTTTCTCAAGGAAAGAGACCGTCTCGTCAAAGCTCGTCACATACGCCGTCTTTACGTCGAACATGTTAAAGTATTCCGCCGTCGAACCAGCGATCACCTCATCGTCATCCACCATCAAAACCTTGAACTGTTCCATGCTCCCCCCGATCCTTTCTTTGTCTGATCCGTTCTTTGTCTAGTCCTTTCTATGCCTGATCCTTTTTATTATATCGAAAAATCCCGTGCTTTTAAAGTACGTCCTGTTCGCGTTTTGTATTTACGCTCCCAGTTCCATGTTTCTCTTCTGAAATTCCTCCAGCTCCAGACTTAGCGCCTTCGCAGATTTTATGTCGATCAGCCACGAAATCAGCGTTGCAAGAGCATAGACAAGAAAGACGCTTCCTAAAAGAATTGCAACCATTTGGGGCTGCTTCCACTGATCCTCGGTACCGTAAAAGGCAACAAAGGAAACGCCTGCCTCGATGAGCAGTAGCTGCAAAGCCTTTCTGACAAGCAATTCCTTCACCCTAAGTTCACGCCGAGAATACAGTACAAGATTCGGCACGGTTCCCACAAGGGCATACACAAGCGGTGCACAAAAGGCCTGATAACCGAAGGTTTGCTCCGGAGAAATCATGGAGCCCACAATGCAAAGTAATCCCGTGATCAGCGTCGTCACCATAAAAAACGTCCTTACAAAATCAATCCAAAAATCCTTTCCCTGCATATTTCCATCTTCCTTCCGTAATCCATTCTGCTTTAACACAAATTCTTTCCATTCTGCGCTTCCACGTAAAGTCGTCCCCTATCTGTCCCTGCGTAATGCCCTTTTGAGGTCTGCCACATACTTTCTAGTGATCATGATCTCCTCGCCGCCCCTAAGTACTGCCAGCATCCTTCCGTTCATGGCAGGCTTTATGGCCTGTACCTTCATTAAATTCAAAAGCAGGGATTTCGAGACACGCAGAAAATACTTCTCCCGCAAAAGCTCCTCCAGTTCATAAAGCTTTTGCCGCGTCTCATAGACCTGCTTTTGCGTATAGAGAAACACCTTGTTGTCCACCGCCTCGACATAAGCAAGATCCGTCACGGCAATCTCAAACTGCTTTCCCTCCAGCATGCCGGTGAGCTGTCCCTGCCGCGTCTTGACGAAGGCCACGATTTCCCGCACCTCCTCCGTCATCTCGTGACAGCGAATTTCCACTTCCTCCGGCTTCTCTTTTCCAACCTTGAAAATCTTAATCTCCATGCCTTCTCCGTATGCGTGACGCTTCTTAGCTCTGCCTCGAACCGGCGCCGTTTACAATGATGATTCCTTCGAGTCCTTTTAGGGATCATCAATACGCCTCCTGGATCTGTAACTCGCCCGTTCCTTTTAAATAATGATCAAAAAACTGTAAAATGACCCCATTCATGGTTACGACGCATTCCTTTGCGTCAATGCTTCCCGTTCCAAGCTTCGATGCAAGGATGGGCGAAATCAACGGCAGATCCGTGAAATTCATGTGTCCGCTTCCCATAAAATAAGTATACCTTGCGTCCCTTGCGTTTGCAAGTACCGATCCATTCACGTACAAAGCTCCGTATTCCTCAAGATCCTTTTGATGACTCTCATTGTTGATTACAAGTAATGGCACGGGATAAGGCTCTGACAGATACTGATATGTCCCGTTCTCAAAGGAAAGCTGCTCCCCCAGCATGGTGCCGTCCAGATCAATCACCGCATCCACAACGTCACTTTTCAGCCTGCCAATCGTCACGCTCGTCGCGCCGCCCATGGAGTGCCCCATCAGGCCAATCTGATCCATATCCATGCAAGAAAGCACCTGCTCCCAAGTTTTCGCGTCGTCCTTCGTCTCCCAATGCCAAACGGTGTCAAAGCCTGCTGTCTCGCTTTCCCTATTGCCATTTTCCGCCGCGCTCATGCCTTCCAGTCCTTGGAACGCCGTACTCTGCCGTCTCACCTCATCCATGACAAAGCTCATGTCCTCCTCGCGCAGCTTCATCCACTCCCGCGTCGTCTGGAATATCTCTTCCTCAGGGATCTCTCCATCCTCCGCATTTCCCACACGAAGCGCCGATTGAATGAACTCCGGATTTACGAGAATGGTCTTTCCCTCCGTATCCTTTGTGAAAAAGGAATGATAGGGATGATCCATGCTGATCACGACATAGCCGTGACTCGCCAGCTCCATGTAGGTGGACGAATTGCTCTGATAATATCCAAAAGCTCCATGAGAGAAGAAAATCAGTGGAAATTTGCCATCCGCTACGGGATTCTCCGCCTTTTTTCCACGATCCGCCCTCCGTTTTTCCGGATAATACACATAAATCGGCACCTCGCGGTGGCTTCCGTCCGTTTCAAAGCTCTCAAGCCTCGTCTCATCCGTAAGAATCGCACTCACCATGCCTACCCCATACTCTCCCGTCATCGGCAGACCTTCATATCCGGTGAACACAAACCCTGGAATTAAGGAGATCCAAAGAAGTACGCATCCCAAAAGCATTGCCACGATGGTTCGGGCAGTTCCTCTCCTCTGACCGAGAGCCTTCCCCTGCAAACGCTTCTCTCTCAGATAACTCCACAAAAACCGTCCTCCGTAGATCAACAAGCGAACACATAGGAGCAAAAAGCAGACGGCAAACCTTAGCCCTTTGTTACCGATAGGCAGCAGTAAAATAATCGCAACGATCCCCCATTGAACGGCGCTGATCCAAAAGCGATTTCTCTTCCACGCAGTCCTTTCCTTCTGTTTTGTCAACGTCCAGATACCCAGTACGATCTCTAAACCTGCCAAAAGAATCCATACAAAAAATCCCATCTCTTTCTCCTTTTCCGCGATCGTTGCCGCATTTACCGCAAAGCTGCTGCCTTACGCCATTATGTTACGGCAGGCGTCAAATCATATCCTTACGCCAACCCGTTACGGCAAGTATAAAAAGAACCGCGGAGAAGCTCAAGCTTTCCCGCGGTGAGATGCATTTTTGATAAGTAAGATGCAAATCCTTTCTACTCTACGCTGAGCGTGGCAGTCACGTCCCCATTGCCCAGCAGTTGCTTTAATTCCTTTTCCTGCAAGTTGATTTTCCCGAGTTTTGTATAGGCCCAGGAATTGGATCCATAAAAGATTACCAGCTGATTTCCGGCATACAAAACAATGTCTCCCGCCGACGTGGTCGTTTGTTTGTCATCTCTTGAAATATTCTTACCAATCGGTCCTACCTGCTCAAAACCACCATACATTGACATCGATATTGTCAGACCTGACATGGCCAATTCCCTAAGCTCTTCTACGGAAGCATTCTCTTCCCAGGTAACGTCTACCGCGGTTTCTCCGATTTTCATCATCAAGATTTTCGTATCCTTCCCCTCCGCTTCAGCTGACTCTGACACGCCCGTATTCGGCCAGGCAGTCTCATATTCAGACGTTCCGCATGCTGTTGTCCCCAGCATAAGTGCCAATACGACCAAAGCCAACGTTAATTTTGTCATCATATATACTTCCTTATAAACTCTTCGATATAGTCAAACGGGATCATGTTGAGATTGTCATACAAATCTGTATGAACCGCATCCGGAATGATCATCAGTTCCTTATTATCCGTATACTTGCTGCCCTTTGTCATGGCAGCATAAGCATCTTTGCTGAAATAGCAGGAATGCGCTCCTTTATGTTTATACTGTTTCCTGCTCAGCCTTTCGAATCTAATAATCCATCCGGAGTTCCATAAGCAATTCTCCGGAAAATGAAATTTTTTGTGTCTAAAATCAGTATAATGGATTGACATGAATTGCGCTAATGAATAAAATGAATATCGTGATATGCAAATTTGGCATATCACATGGCAATGAGCAGTGCCGGGCACATATGACTATATGCGTCGGAAGCTTGCTTACGAAAGCACATAGTCATATGTGCCCGTATTCGGCGAATGCCGAAGAACGAGAAATGCGAAAGCATTTCGAGTGCACTGAGGAACTGGAGTGCACTGCGAAGGCAAAGTGCACTGCTAATGGAGGATAACATGGAGATAAAGAATCTTCGCTACTTTCTTGCAGTTGCAAGAGAAGAGAATATGTCGCACGCTGCGGAAATATTGCATGTTACACAACCAACTCTGTCAAAAGCCTTAAAAGCTCTTGAAGAAGAACTGGGCAAAAAGCTCTTTACGCGTCACAGTTTCTCCATCAGACTGACGGATGAAGGAATGCTGCTCCGTGACCGGGCGGAGGATCTGATCGCAATGGCCGATAAGATTGAGCAGGAGTTTATTTCTCTTGATGACGTCACCGGCGGCGACATTTATTTTGGCCTCGGTGAATCCTATCAAATAGCGCTGCTCGCGCGTGAAATAAAGAAGTTCAAGGACGGACATCCTTCCTTAACCTATCACATTACCAGCGGCGATACGGAGCAGGTAACGGAAAAGCTTGACAAAGGGATTCTTGATTTTGGCGTGATATGTGAAATGCCAAACAGGGAAAAATACGAGTATCTCACGTTCCCGGCATCGGATCGCTGGGGCGCGATTATGTTAAAGAGCCATCCTCTGGCAAAGAAAAAGAGCATAAAGGTAACTGACCTCATCGGCCTGCCGCTCTTCTGCTCTGAGCAAAGCTGGAATATTGAAATACCAAAATGGGCCGGCGAGCATTTTCCCAAGCTCCACCTGGAAGGTTCCTTTCGGCTTTCTTATAATGCATCCATGTTTGTCAAAGAAGGTCTGGGGATCCTTCTGACCTTTGAACATCTCATAAACTGCTCCGAAGAAAGCGACCTGGTGTTCCGGCCTCTCTCTCCCAGACAGGAAACAAAGCTTTACCTCATCTGGAACAAGTATCAGACCTTCACGCCGATCGCGGAGAAATTCCTTGCTCAGGTAAGGAATTCCTTTTAACTTAGGGGATACGAATGCACGCTGCCATCACCAGCAGCCTCTCATAACATGCATTTCATCAAAACTGATGCTTCCCTTCCCCAAATAATCATGGTACTATAAATACGCACAAAAGTTTTTCGGGAGACTAGAAATAGGAGGACCTGCCTTGAAGAAGAAAATCGTACTCATGCTAAACCTATTGATCGTTGCCTTCACCCTGTTTGGGTTGGGAGTTATGCTATACTTAAACGGCAAAGACAGCGGGCTTCTCAGCTCCGCCGGGTGGGAGAACTTAAAGTATTTCACCGTTCAGTCAAATATCCTGTGCGGAATCGTTGCACTCATTTATTTAGTACGTCACCTGGTGATCCTCCTGCGTCTGCGCCCGGAAGGGAAAGAACGGATGCAGAAAATCCAAAGTTCCGGCGACGGACCGACCTCCAAATGGTTAAGGAACATACCATGCCCTCAGTGGCTCATGACCTTGAAGCTCGCTGCGGCAGCAGCCGTCACGGTAACGTTTTTAGTCGTTGCGTGCTTTTTCGGGCCGCTTTACGGCTACCGCTACATGTATCTCGGTTCCAATCTTTGGTTCCACCTAATCATTCCCGTGCTTGGCATGGTCGAATTCTGCCTGCTTGACGGCCAGCTTCCGTTCAAAATGACCTTCTTTGCAGGCTCTCCCGCCCTGATCTACGGTTGCTTTTATTTAGGGAACATTTTGATCAATGGCAAGGGTGAATGGCCTAATACCAACGACTGGTACGGGTTTATGAACTGGGGCATGGGCATCGCTCTGGTCATCTTTGCCGTGATCATCATCGTGAACTGGGGAGTCGCATGTCTTCTCCGCGCCATGAGCCGCCGCGTGTCAGAAAACACGTCCCCGTGACACAAAAAACTTTCTGCAAAGTAATTTATGTCATTCTTAGAACATTACCATTCCCAGCGCCGTGATGATAAAGAAGAATGCTTGGGTACCTTCTTTTTTATTCTCTACATCTTGCAGTTTTTGATCTTACCCTATCAATTTCTCCCACGAAAATACAGGACAAGGAACAGGTTGCTCTGAGAATTTCACCGATTTTATGCATCTGGCAAGCTTGTCCATGTCATAGTTTGCCCAATTTCATGGAAATTAAACCCAAAATTTGCGAATTGACCTCAAAATCTTTACGTTAAGAAAAATTATGCTAGAATTGTTAGAAGACTAATAAATTGTTTTCATATCAAAGATGGGAAATATAAATCATGAAATTAATTTTCAAACACATGAAAAAGCATTGGAAGCTGGTTGCGCTGGCAATCCTGATCAAGTTCCTTGGATCGGTCAGCGAGCTCTCCCTTCCATATATTTTGGAATATATTATCGATGAAATTGTACCCTCGGGAAAATTGACGAGGGTGCTTCTTTGGGGTTCGCTCATGTTTGTCACGGCGATCGTGTTCCGCGCGCTGAACGTCATCGCAAACAAAAGGGCCATCAACAATGCCCATAAGATCAGCTATGAAATCCGGCAAAGCCTTTTTGAAAAGACCATGAATCTTTCAGGTCCGCAGTTTGACGCTTTGACGCTTCCAAGCCTGATCTCGCGCATGACGAGCGACAGCTATAACGTGCAGGCATTTGTGGCGCAGCTTCAAAGCCTTTGCGTGCGCGCTCCCATGATGCTTTTAGGGGGCCTGATCATGACGATGCTTATGGATTTCAAGCTCTCTTTGATTTTGCTTCTCATGATGCCCGTGCTGATTCTAGTCATTTATTTCATCTCCTCCCGCGGTATTCCGATGTATACCAAGGTACAAAAAAAGCTCGACGTCGTGGTTCGCATCATGCGCGAAAACATTACGGGAATCCGCGTGGTGAAAGCCCTGAGCAAGGAGGATTTTGAAAGGCGCCGCTTTGCAAAGTCCAATCAGGAGCTGACAAAAAGTGACGTGGCAGCCGCAACCGTCATGGCCATGCCTGGCCCCGTCATCCAGTTCCTTTTAAATATCGGTCTTTCCATCGTTGTCTTTGTCGGTGCCTATCGCGTTAACTTAGGGGAAATCAAGCCTGGCGTGATTCTGGCGTTCCTGACCTATTTCAACATGATCACCATGGGCGTCATGGGATTAAGCAGAATCTTCACCACCATGAGTAAGGCCAGCGCCAGTGCTAATCGTATCGCAGAGGTCCTTGCCATGGATACGACGGAGCCGGCGGAGCTTGCAAGGAAGGAACAACTGACGGAAGATGCCGCGGATGCTATAAGCCCTGCCTCACCGCAGGGCAATGATGGCGATCAGCCCTTCATCCGATTTGAACATGTTTCCTTTAGCTACGGAAAGCTCGATCCAGAGGATTCCGTATCCTCAGCAGCAGGAAAGAATAAGCTCGGCCGGCGGGACGAAGCAGCCAGATCATCCTCTGCCGAGACAAGCTCCGACCAAATGGCGGATTTTGGTGGCGAGAGTCGTGAAAAGGCTCTCTCCGACATTACCTTTACCATGAAAAAGGGTGAAACGCTTGGCATCATCGGCCCTACGGGCTGTGGAAAATCCACAATTGTCAACCTCCTCATGCGCTTTTATGAGGCGGACGAAGGGAGCATTATCATCGACGGAAAACCCGTCGCCGCTTATCAAAAGGATGAGCTTCGCAGAAGATTTGGCACCGTTTTTCAAAATGACATGATCTTCCAGAACACGCTCTACGAAAACATCGATTTTGAGCGAAAGCTTGACCCGAAAGCCATCCGCGGCGCCGTGGAGGATGCCTGTGCCGCAGAGTATGTAGACGGCCTTGCACAGGGCCTTCAGTATGAGGCCACCATCAAGGGTGCGAACCTCTCCGGCGGACAAAAGCAGCGTATGTTCGTGGCCAGGGCGCTCGCGGGAAATCCTGAGATTTTGATTCTGGATGACAGCTCCTCTGCCTTGGATTACAAGACAGACGCTGCCATGAGAAAGGCGATTTTGGAGCACCACCCTGATTGCACGCTCATCCTGATCGCACAGCGCGTATCCAGCGTCATGAACATGGATAAGATTTTGGTGCTGGACAACGGAAAGTGCATTGGATACGGGACGCATGAGGAACTACTGCTTTGCTGTAAGGATTATCGGGAGACCTATGAGGTTCAGATGGGAGCCATGGCCTAATGCCGTTTCACCATATAACTCGGGGCTTTGGTATGGATGGTCTTTCCAGTAATCAGTTGACCTGAAAAGCCCATCCATCCCCCCCTAGAGACATTCATAGAACATATCATATCGCAATCATAAAGGAGACGAAAGTCATGCCGGGACCTGGAGATCGAGGCGGAAAAAAAGAAAAGCCGAAGGACGCGAAGGGAACGCTTCTGCGTATTTTGAACTATCTGGAAAAATATAAATGGATTGTTGCCCTGCTGTTTGCCTGCGCGATCGTCAGCAATATCGGAAACCTGCTTGGACCGCGCTTTGCGGGCAAGGCCATCGGTGTTGCCGAGGAAGGCTATAAAAAGGGCGTGGGGCAGGTTGACATGGATCAGGTGCTGCACTATACGATCCTCATGCTGCTTGCCTATATTGGTTCGAACATTCTGGGCTTTACCGTCAGCGTCTGCATGACGAGAGTCGGAAAGCGCGTTGCACAAAACCTGCGTCAGGACGTGTTCGAGAAGCTCATGAAGCTCCCCGTCAGCTACTTTGACAGAAATCAGGCCGGTGACATCATCAGCCGCGTCTCTTATGACATTGACGTGGTCTCCACCTGCCTTTCCACGGACGTGATCCAGATTCTGACAAGTACGATCACCGTTGTCGGAAGCTTTGTCATCATGTGCTTTATCTCCGTGCCGCTGGTGCTTTGTATGATCTTTACGATCCCGCTCTCCATCTGGTACACAAAGCGCATGGGTAAAATTACGCGCCCCTTGTATTCCAAACGAAGCGCGGCCTACGGCGTCATGAACGGTTACGCCGAGGAAATGTTCACGGGACAAAAGACCATCCTGGCGTATGCCTGTGAGGATAAGATGTCCGAGAAATTCAGCGACATCAATCGAAATGCCGCAGAAAGCTATCGCAATGCGGATGGCATGGGCATGAAGATGGGTCCGACGATCGGCATGATCTCGAACCTGGGGTTAGCTGCCATCGGCATGGGCGGTGCCGTGCTGTACATGAAGGCCATCGTAGGCCTGGAGCAGATTTCCAGCTTTATCCTTTACAGCCGTAAGTTTTCTGGCCCAATCAACGAGATTTCAAATATTATCAACGAGATTTTCAGTGCCCTGGCCGCAGGAGAAAGGGTTTTCCACCTGTTAGACCAGCCGGAGGAGGCCGCAGACCTCTATGGCGCAGCCACACTTGAGAACTGTCAGGGGGAGGTCGGCGCAAAGCATGTTGCCTTTGGCTATGTCCCCGAAAAGACCATCCTAAAGGACTTAAACTTCGAGGCGAAGCCCGGCCAGACCATCGCCATCGTCGGACCGACCGGTGCCGGAAAGACTACCATCATCAATCTGCTCATGCGCTTCTATGACGTAGGTTCCGGTGAGATTACCGTGGATCACAAGGAATATCGCTCCTATACCATGGAGAGCCTTCGAAAAAATTACGCCATGGTTTTGCAGGACACCTGGCTCTTCCAGGGAACCATCTTTGACAACATCGCCTATGGCAAGGAAAAGGCGACCAAGGAAGAGGTCGTGGCAGCCGCAAAGGCCGCCAAGATCCATGACTACGTGCTGCGCCTTCCTAAGGGCTACAACACCATCATTTACGAGGACGGCGGCAATATCTCCAAGGGTCAGAAGCAGCTCCTGACCATCGCCCGCGCCATGCTCTACAATACGAACATGCTGATCCTCGACGAAGCCACCAGTAATGTCGATACCAATACGGAACGACAGGTACAAAAAGCGATCCGAAGCCTGATGAAAGGAAAGACAAGCTTCGTGATCGCCCACAGATTAAGCACCATTCAAAATGCTGACCAAATCCTTGTCGTCAACGCCGGCGATGTCGTAGAACAAGGCACCCACGACGAGCTCATGACCCGCCGCGGCTTCTACTATAAGCTCTACGCCAGCCAGTTCGAATAAGTGCATCCATACTTCTCGCGTTTGTTTATCATACCCACATAGACAAAAGTGCCTGTCGGATGGAATTCCCTTGGAACAATTAGCCGGTTGCACTTAGCAAATCGATTGGCCGAATGGGAAATTTCGAGGACTGTCTGAGGAGCTTTAGCTCCGAGTTCCGCAGAAATTTTCCAAGATATTCGGACAACCGATGAGCTTAGTGCAATCCGTGCCGTTCCAAGGGAATTTCTCCGACAGGCACTTGTATTTCCATGCAAACATGGCCCCCGAGTATGCATCAATTCTGAAAGATCCTCGGCAGGAAGTCGTGGATGCACCTTCTCCATACGCTCCAGTCGTGTCCGCCAGGGAAGGTCGTTCTCGTAATGTTCAAGGGCTTGCCCTTCAGCATTTCATCGTCATGCTCAAAGCTGTTGAAATAATTGTCCTCCGTACCCATGGCACGATAGAACACCTTAAAGCTCGAGTTAAATTTCTCCGCATCCTCAAGAATCTCCAAATGAGGCTCCTTCGATCCGTCCGGGCGAGGAAAACTCATAAAGCCACTGAATACGCCAACATAGCCGAACAGATCAGGATTCGACATGGTTACCATGCTCGTCTGATAGCTACCCATGCTAAGGCCTGCCATGGCACGGTGCCACTTGTCCGTATAAACATTGTAGGTGCTCTCAATATAAGGAATCAGGTCTTTTAAGAGTACCTCGGTGAACGCATGAAACCGAAGCGCGGGGTTATCCGTCTGCGTCATGCCATAGCCCATGACGATCAGCATCTCCTGCATCTTTCCCTCATGGATCAGCTTGTCCGCAATGCGTCCGGCATGTCCCTGATAAATCCAGCCCGTCTCATTCTCGCCGTAGCCGTGCTGTAGATAAAGCACGGGATACTTCTTCGCGGGATCATAATTCGCAGGCGTGTAGACCATGCAAATTTCCAATTTACCAGTCACGGAAGACTCAAAATACCTTCTGGTTACGGCGCCGTGAGGAATGCCAGGGAGCTGATCCCAGTCCTCCTCGCCAGGAACCGGAACGTCTACAAAGTTCATGGGACGGCAGCACCCAAAACCAATGGGCAGATACGGATTCAGCACCTCATTGCCGTCAATTTTCAAGAAGAAATACTTAAAGCCTCTTCCAAGATCTACCGCGCCTTCCCACTCTTCCTCCGTCACCTTCGAAAGCTTTGTGATGCTGCCGAACTGATCGATGGCAACCTCCTTTGCAAACGGTGCCTTGATGCGGAAGAGCACCTTACCGTCAGGCAGGATCTCATACCCCTGATCTCCGTCTCGGTTCGGTTCGCCCACGTACGGATCAAATGATACCGCCACGTCCATCGGCCAAATTTTCTTCATTTTGTAACCCTCCTAAGTTTATTTTTTAGCTTCTATAAGTTGTCCCTTCCCAATAACTCCTGATAGGAAATGAAAATGCTGATAAATCCAGATGCATAGGGTCCCATGTCATAAGGGCTGTACAGGAACGTAATGCCCTTTTCCTCAAAGAAAACATTGCCAGAATAAAGATTTGCGTATTTATACGCATCTTCATATACCTGCTCTGCCGTCTCCGCGAAGTAAGGCGTCTCACCCTCGTCATAGGACAGAAAGTCCTCCTTTGTCTTCTCCGCCACAAGCTTCTTAAAGCTCTCCTCCGAGCCATCGTAAAAACTGCTTAAGTTTACTTCCGCCCCTGTCTTGAGGTCAAAGGTGCGCTGATATGCGCTGGGCATGCCGTGGACACCACCGCCATACCAATACCCGCTATAATCAATCGTCAGATACCGATCGCTTAAAATGGCAATGTTCCCCACTTCATTTTCAATGGTCACGCAGTAGATGATCGGATTTTCCTGATGATCCCCGCATTCCTCATCCGTGCTCCCCAATTGATCAAACTCTTCCGAGTTCCTTTGAACCAAGTCATGAAGTTCATTGGACAGCTTTTTGTTTATGTCATCTGCATACGCCGAATATCGCGCATCCAATTGAAATTCTTCCCCATAATACTTCTCCAACGGAATTCCGCAGAAGGGACAATTTAAAATATAAGAATCCGTAACCACGGTTCCGTACTTGAATAGATACTTTTCTCCCACCACCAGATTCTGATCTTGGAAGATCACGGCGCTCGCATCAGGATCCACCTTCATCCAACGTAATTCCATTCCGTTTGGCATGACAACATAGATCTTTCCGTCCACCAGCTGAAAGCTCTGGGTTCCTGGCTGAACGTCCGTTGCCCCAGGAATGGATTCCTTCTGATAAAGCATTCTAGACTCACCGCTGTCAAATTGAAACTGATAGACCGTATTTGTTTTAAGGACAAAAGGATTCTCTTTTGAGATACAATAATATGCTTTTCCGTCCGCGTAGCCCAAAAGCTCCTTATTGGAATCATTCTCTCCCTTTGCAATCAATAGGTTTTCGCCCGTCTTTAGGTTCACGCCATATAGATCGTTTGTCAAGGTCTCATCATCAAACTTACTGTAGACGATCCCATCCTCATCATATCCCTGAATGTACACATATTCTGATATTCCCGGAATGATGTTAACAAGACCATCCTTCGTAAACTGATAATATTGATCATCTAGGGAGCCAATGACAAAACCTGCCTCGTCCAGCACGCGCGTAATGCTACAGCAACCATAGCGGTTTCCAAGATTAACGGAGGAAAGCGTGAGATTAAAGTCCTTCATACTCTGGATAAATTGCATGTTCGGGTTCTCTTCTGACTGGAAAGAGAAAGATTCCTTGTCCTTCACATAGATGAGCTCCTTCTTTCCTGCACCATCCGAATAGGCGGTAATATAAACCTTGCCTTGATAATAATCAATGCTTTCAAGCCACCAACCCTCCTCGGAAGTCCAAAGAGAAACTACCTCCAACGACTTTGCATTGATCGCATAGACATGGTAGCCATTACGATCCTCCATCATCTCATATTGATAGACATAGAAGGCATCATCTCCCATGGCAGACATCACGGCATTGTCAAAATTCATTCCATGTTGCTTTAATTCCTCACAGACATCCTTCCAGCGATATTCGGAAAGCTTGTTGCCGTTCGAATCAACTCCATAATAAACATCGGCAAAATACCCGGGAAACAGGATGTTCTCCCGTCCATCGGAAAGGACAGCCTGACCCTGATTTTTGGAACCGCCATCTACAACCTGCTGCCCAGCGCCCTGACCACCTTTTCCATCCTCCGTACTCTGGCTTACTGAACTCTCCTTGCTCATTCCTTCCGTACTTCTAAAATCCGCGTTCATGTTCGTACAAGCCGTCGTGCCAACAGACAATGCCAGCACTAATAATATTCCAACGATTTTTCGTTTCATAACCTAAAACCTTTCTTCATAAATTTACTGCGCAATAAAATACATTTTGGAAGACATTACTGCGCAATTATAAATTTCTTGCTATGGTTCCACGGCCCTTAGTACCATCATGACATCATCAATGTGCTTTTTCTCCCGATAGACATACAAATAGACGATAAATCCATTCGTTCCATCCGGCTGGAAGATAAATTCCGCGTGATAATTCTGACCCAGCGCCGTCTTATAGGCTTCCTGATAATAGTGATAATCCGCACCATAGTAGGTCGTCTTCTTTTTCTCAGGCTTTCCGGGATCCGTCTTGATAATGTTGTTAACAATCGCCTTTTCGATCGCCTCCGTCTGCGTTTTGTCACTGGAACGCAGCAACAGCGTGTCACTGTTAAAATAACAGATAAACAGGCTTTCGGGTTGAACCGACTCCTGACCGATTTCATTTAAGCGATACTGATATCCCTCCATGGTACCCAGTCCGGAATCAATCAAATTGATCTCCACGGCATTCCATTCCTTCGGGATATAAAAATGAATTTGATCCTGATTTAGGCTTCGCACCTGCATTTGCTCCGTATCCACGGTCTTCCCGCTGATCACGGAATAGGCCGTTCTGGAGATCTCCTTTTCCGAGGTCTTCTCGATCTTATCGATGGACATGCTCCATTTTCCATTCAAAAGTCCCTGGCTGAGCTTTCCATATACTCTGACCTCGTCGCCCGTCCGAAGCTGGGAAATCGACTGAATGACCTCCTCCTTGCTGGCATTGCAGGTCAGGGTCTCCTTGGAGTGATTGGACACCATGGCGAGCTTGATCTGCTTATTGGCGCTGTCCTTGGAGCGAATCTTTCCGTACATCATGAAATACTGATCCTGATACCGCTTCTTGGCCGCATCTGGATTAGCATAAATTAATATCAAAAAATACTCGGCAGACTCATTCTGATAGACGATGACCTTCTCCGTATCCATGGCCGTCTCAACGGGCTTAAATAATCCCGCAGTGAGAAGTGCGCTCATCAGAATCAGACAGGAGAGTATCCTATATTTTTTCTTCATCCGTATATCGCCTCCTCCTAATCCGCATGGTATACAAATCCTCTCTCAGAATTCAGCTTTTCCAGCATGGAAAGGATTTCTTTGTAGAAATGTGCCTCAGCATAGTCGTCCTTTAGAAGGATCGTATCCCCGGTTTGATAATTACTGATGAGCCTCGTATTTAGGGAATCTAAAGAAAAATATCTGTGTTCCCCGAGCCAAACGCCTTCTCCTTTTATGGTTATGATAATCTCTTTTCCAACGGTCTCTGCCGGCTTGTTTGGATCATCCCCATCTTGGTGCGCTTCATTCCCGTTCTTTCCAAACTTTGCCTCCTGAATGGCTGCGTTTAAATCAATCAGCGGAGGATTCTCATTGAGCAGCTCCACGGTCTTGACCGCCCATCCGGTAAATAGGGCAAGGCAGGCAAAGACTAGCAGAAAAAGAAGGATTTTCTTTCGTCTCTTCATTACTCTTCCCCTCCGTTATCAATGTACATGCCACCTTCTAAGATCATTTGCTCTACCTGATGATAGGTCTGGGCAGAGGCAAAATCATCTACCAGATAAAAGTTTCGCTTGCCATTTTGCTTTCGCAGCTCCTCTAAGGTCACTGCAAACTCTTTAACCGTTTGCGCCTTTTCCTCCCGATACTGAATTTTCGTTCCGCGGATGATCAGATAATCATAATGCTCCTGTCCCTGCTCATCCACATAATTTCCAGCTGCATTGACAGCCTCCTTCAGGCCCTTTCCGGACTCGGCGTCACCGATCTGGGCACCGTTCTCCACCTGCTTTGAAAACAGGGAATCTAAGCCCCTCGGGCTAAATTTCAAGAAAAAGCCAAGGGAAAACATTAAGATGCCAACGACAAGCAGGAAAATACAGGAACCGCGAAGGCTCTTTTTATTCTTTTGTAACAGCGCTTTGCCAGGCTTTGTCTCATAATAGACATAATCATCCTTGCGCTTAAAGATGACCATGTACATGGTATGCAAGGGTTCTATCACGAGTGCAAGCAGTCCTAAGAAACCTGCAATGGCAAGAATCGCTCCAATTACCATTAAAAGAATCGCTATCATAGGCCATTCTCCTATTTTATATAAATATTCGGCAACCCTTCTGTTTCTCCTGTTAAATCTTCAAAAACGTGTTTTATCGCTTGCTCATCTCGATATAAAATCTTTTCATCCCTTTCATTGAGCGTTAAGATCACTGGAAGGTCATCATTCTTCTCTGCATATTCCTTAATCGCTGCCTTTATTTTATCCAAGGATGGTTGCACATTCTCTCCTATAAGATCAAAGGTTGCAAACGGTTCTGCATCTCCTTTTCGGTAAATCTTTACGTGCCTTTCCGTCAGATCTGCCTCATTATAATAGGCGTACACGGAAATCACGCAGACATACTGTCCGATCTGCTCTGCCGTGTCAATCTGATCCATGTACAATTCATATTTTGCCTGGGCATCCTGCGCCATGGCCATGGCTTCCTCTACGGTGCCATTGGCCTCCACCTGCTCCTGCTGTTTTTCTGCCAGCGTCATCTGCCTTCCGATAACCACCAAAAGTACAATAAAGATGACGTCCAGCAGGGAGGTCAGATCAATCAAAATATCGGATTTCGCCCGGTGTCTCTTCTTTTTCATACGAAAGCCTCCAAAATAAATAGCGATGTTTTGTCCTCAACCGTTACTCAGAAGTGATATTTCCCAGCTTCACCGAGTTATCAAATTTCTTATCATAGTCATCCAAAACAATCTCCGTATCCTCAATCAGCTTTGCGGAAATCGTTGCAACAATCTTAAGAAGGATGGTCACGATCAGACCCCAGAAGGTTGAGGTCAGCGCCACGTCCAGAGACTTAAACATTTCGTCAACGTTCTGTGACTTCAGCTGCTCTACCAGACCGGAAACCGTTCCCAAAATACCAAGCAGCGGGAACAGCGGAATGAACTGCGTACAGGCATTGTAACCGGAAACCACCTCATTAAAGGATTTCTCGTAGTCACGGATCGTATCCGGCGTCACGGCCTCGGAAATCTCACGCTCCTTGACCTCGCCCGTTGTCGCATCCAGGTACGATTCCTTATTTTTCCGGTTCATGGCGTCATGAATAAAGCTCTTTTTGTTATAGAGCTTGATATAATTCTTGATCAGAAAAAAGAGTACGATCAGACCGCCAACAATAATAATGACATTCATGTACTTTCCCAAAAATCCAACCATCTTGCCAACCTCCCTACTTTCCAACAAGGAAAACTTTTCTTAGGTCACGTGCTTTCCGCAAACTCGAAAGCCCGCTGCTTCGCAGCCGCTTTTTTTCTATGCATGTTTTATTTTATCATAAAACATTTTTCTTTACAATTCCTCTCGGGCCGCTATCCATAAAAATATGACCGCTGCTCCGAGGCCGTAAATCATTGACTTTCAAAAATGTCTATGTTACCATCATTTCGAGTGGAAATGCATTCAAATTATAATTTATATAAGGTGCGTTATGTTATTCAATTCCTATCTGTTTTTATTATTGTTTCTGCCATTAACCATCATCGGATATTTTGGACTAAACCACTTTCAGAAGCCGCAGCTTGCCAAGGGCTTCCTGCTTGGCATGTCCCTCTGGTTTTATGGATATTTTCGTCCCTCCTATTTACTCATCCTTATCGTAAGTATTTTAGGAAACTACGCCCTTTATCGCTTTCTAAAGTTTCCTAATCGAAAACAATCCCTGCGCAAGACAGTCATGATTTTCGGCGTACTGTTAAACGTCGGCACGCTGGGATATTTTAAGTATCTGGATTTTCTTTTCAAGGAGCTGAACCTCATCCTTCACACCGACATCCCCCTGCTCGGAATCCTTCTGCCCCTTGGCATCAGCTTTTTTACCTTCCAGCAGCTGGGCTTTGTCATTGATTCCTACCGGGGAGAAACGGGGAACTATTCCTTTTTGGACTATGCCCTCTTTGTTTCCTTTTTCCCGCAGCTGGTCGCAGGTCCCATCGTCACGCATGGCGAAATGATTCCGCAGTTTCAGGATCCTTCCAAAAAGCGATTCCAGACGGACAATTTCGCAAAGGGCTGCGTATATTTTATTCTTGGCATGTCCAAAAAGCTCCTCTTAGCCGATGCCTTTGGCAGGGCCGTAGATTACGCCTGGATGACCATCGATTATCTGGCACCCGCCGACGTCCTCATCGCTTCCCTGAGCTTCTATTTACAGATCTACTTTGATTTCAGCGGCTACAGCGACATGGCCATCGGTCTCGGGAAAATGCTAAATCTGGATCTCCCCGTAAACTTTGATTCCCCCTTCAAGGCCATCACCATTGCCGATTATTGGAAGCGCTGGCACGTCACGCTGACGCGCTTTTTCACAAAATACGTCTATATTCCTCTTGGCGGAAATCGCAGGGGCGTGGCAAGAACCTATCTCAATACCTTCCTCGTCTTCCTGATCAGCGGCATCTGGCACGGCGCCGGAACGGGTTATATCCTTTGGGGCATTTCTGGCGGCATCGGCCTTATCGTTTGCAAGGCCTTGGCCAGTCTCCTTGAGAAAATCAGAAAGAACAAGCTTGGCGCTGCCTTTCTTTGGTTTTTAACCGCTGCCTATATCAGTATTTTCTTCTCCTTCTTCCGCGCGGAGGATGCGGGACTCGGCCTGCAATTCTTTGCAAGACTTCTCCCCTCCGTTTCCGCAGGAGCACATGGAATTTTGTCTGACATTCCCAAGGTCATGTTTGATTTTAGTGGTTTGGGTTATACCATGCAGCGCGTTCAGGCACCGCTTTGTGTCCTTTTTTATGCCATGGCACTCTTTATCGCCATTCGCATGCCGAACGTACGCGAGATCGTCTCCCACTTCCGCTATACGGCGCTGCAGGCTATTGGCCTTGCCATTTTGTTTTTACTTTGCTTTTTGTCCCTGTCAGGGGTTGCAACCTACATCTATTTTAATTTCTAAACAATGTGAGGTATTATGAAATCATTATCCGAAAAACAGAAAAAAAAGGGAAGTGCCTCCAAATTCTTAGCCATACTCTTCGCCTGCATCGGCGCAGTGTTGTTACTTTTGATGGTGCTTGTCATTGTGATTGATCCTTTTTTCCAATATCATGCACCGCTCAGCGGCTTTCCTTACGTCATTAACGATCAGCTCTCCCAAAATCCGGGACTTGCGCGAAACACGACCTACAATGCCGTTTCCCTGGGTTCCTCCGTCACGACGGACTATCATATTACCTGGTTTCGAGACCTTTTTGGCGTAGAGGCAGTAAAGCTCCCCTATAATGGCGCTTATCCAAAGGACTTAGCCAATGCCATGGAGCAGGCAGACCGAAGCAAAAATCAGCTGAAGGCCGTGTTTATCGGCGTGGATGCCGCCGCATATTCTGCCGACGTTGCAGAGATCAAATATCCCCTCCCGAAGTATTTGTATGACCGCAATCCGTTCAATGACGTCAATTATTGGTTTAACAAAGACGTCCTGACTAAGTATGTCGTTAAACCGCTGGCAAAGGCTCTTCTTCATCCCGGAGAAAGTCAAGAGGATCCCTTAGATTATTACAGCAATTACCCGAATCTCATTTATGGGGAGGAGCATGTCCGAAGCGTCTTTCAGCTGGGAGAAAAAAGCGAAGCACCCATTCCTCCCGAGAGCATTCGCGAGCCCTTGGAAAAGAACTGGGAAGCCAATATCAGGCCGATGCTGGAATCCCATCCTGATGCTACTTTTTATTTCTATTTCCCGCCAAGGAGCATTTTGTATTGGTATCAGCTTTCCTGGCAGGGTACCTTAGATGCCGTTTTATATGAGGAAGAGCTCCTTGTGGAGCATCTTCTTGCCTATGACAACGTAGAAATTCATTTCCTGCAAAATGATGCAGAAACCATCATGGACCTCTCACATTATACGGATGAGACGCATTTTGACCAGAGCATTTCCTATAAGGTTTTGCGCATGATCAAGGACGGCACCTACAGGGCAACCTCCGAGAATTACAAGACCTATATTCAGGAATTAAAAGAGCTCGCAGAAGCCTACGAGCCCTAAAACAATTCCTATGCAACTGCTGCCATCAGACTAACCCATTGAGTCTTTTAACTCCCTCAGGTTTTTTACTCTCTCAGGCTTTTTTACTCTCTCAGGGTTTTTTACTGGTGGATGGCAAATGCTTTACTTTCTGATAAAACCTCCAGGCCAAGATGCAATCCTCCTTGGAAAGATTGCCGCCAGAGAAGGCTGCCGCCTTTGCCACGCGCATATATTCCGCGATTTCCGGCGCTTTCTCCTGCCCCATAAGCGTTACCAATACGGCTTCATAATCCTTATCCTTGACAAACTGCTTTTTTATCTTTTTTCTGACATTCAGCTGCTTATAGATCCTCCGATTCATCATCATTACGGCTGCCTTGTAATACCTCCCCCGAAGCGTTTTCTTGAGCTTTCTTTCCGCCCTCTGATTCCTCGTTCCCAGATAGTAAGCGAGGCCCGCTAGCAGGGCAACCGTAGCTATCCCGGCAAATATCCAAATGGCTCTTTTTCCAAAAGGAGCCGTATCTTCGGCGTCTTCCGCCTCCTTGTCTCCCGTACCCTCCTTCGAGTCTTTTCTTTGCCCCTTTTGTCCTTCGGATTGCTTTGACTCCCCAGACTCCTCGGTCTCTTTTGATTCCTTGATTTCCTCCGATTCCTTGGTCTCCTCGGATGCTTTGGTTTCTTCAGACTGCTCTGAAACGCTCTGAGATTCCTGTATCTCATCCTGCGTGCTCAGGTGAGCTTCCTTTCTGGCTTCCGCTTCCTCCTTGCTTGTCGGCATCTTGGTAAGCGAACTATCGTAGCCCGGCGTCATCTCCACGGGAATCCAACCAATGTCATCCAAAAAAATCTCGGCCCAAGCATGTCCGTTTCTGTCAATGACCTCTGCAACATAGCTTCCATCCTCCTGCTCTTTAAAAGCGGAGGGCTTAACGACGTAGCCGGACGCAAATCTGGCAGGAATGCCAATGCTTCGAAGCAGGAAAACACCCGCAGAGGCAAAATGCGTGCAGTACCCTTTTCGGCCATTCTCTTTCTCCAGAAAATGCCTGATCGGATCCTCTCCCTCCTTAAGCACGTCCAAATCCCAGCTGTACCTGGAATTGCTGCCCTTTAGGATGTTGCCGGTACCCATCGCATAATTGATGCGCCACTCCGTTAGGTTTCTGTCGCCTAAAAATACATAACTCGATAATGGTAAGGTAGTCAAAGGCATCTGCTTAACGCTCCTGCCTATGGGCAATTCATCCACATAGGAAGGATAGGCAAGGCACGTCTCCTTTACGTACTCCTTGTACCACGCCCAAAACTCCCTCTCCTTCTCACTCAGTTCACCTGCCGTCCGCGTACTTCCCAAAAACAGCACGTCGTTGTCAAAAAGATTGGCGTTCCACGCTTGAAAGACCGCCTTCTGTTGAAAGGCCTGTCGTTTTGCAATCCGTTCCTTTGAAAAGGTTACGCCTGCCAGATCCTTACCGTCAACTGCATAAGGAAGGAGCAGGGCCTCCTGCAACATGCCCTGATACCCTACCTGAAACCGTGCCACCTGATACCCCAGGGGCTGCCCGTGAGCTGACATACACTCAAAAAGCGAGGAGGCAAGATAGCGGGAAGCCTCCTGCTGCGTAATGCCGTGTTCCGCACATGCCGTAGCAAAACTGCCTGCCGGATCCGTCCACTCTCCGTCCCGATAGGTCGTTCCATAAAAATCCTGAAAATACAGGCTCGTCTCCGGTTTCTGATCCATTTTGATCGTCATGACCTTCTTATCCTGAAACTTGGGAGCCGAATTTACAACAGCCTCCTTTTTGGGGAGAAAGGGGTCCTGAAACCGATCCTTTACGGATGAAAGGTTGGTTTCGAGCTCCTTTTGCATCTTCTTCGCCTCATAGGATTTGGAAAGCAAATTCTCTGCATAGCCACGCGCAAAAAGCCCGATCATGCCTAATACGGCGCAAAGGATCACTGCCGTTACCGCCGCGCTCACATAGAGCTCCGCTTTTCGGCGATGACTTTTATAAATCATAAAGGTTCCTAAAAGTGCCACAAAAAACTGCGAAAAGCTCGGTGCTTTTCCAAAATACATAATGACAACGATGACTGTCAGCGGACAGAGTACAAAAAGCCATTTTCGCTGACCTGTCTTGGAAAGTAAAAAGAATACAAAAAAGAGAAGCAGCGTTGCAAAGGTTAAAAAACGCGGAAGCTCATCCTTCGCGGCACCCACGACGGATAGCTTTGCATGATAGAGATAATTGTACGCATTTAAAAATTCCAGGATAAGCTGTTTTAATCCTCCAATCAGCTCCTCCCCATGTTCCTTCCAATACTTTATAAAAGAGATAAAAAGCAAAATGGCCGGCAATACCTTCGAAAGTAATTGTACAAGGCGCCTTTTATCCTTATCGTCAATTCGGATGAATACCAGTCTCAGCAAAAACTCATAGAAAAACGTCGTGACGGCCACGGCGACAAACACAAGGAAACTACCAGCTCCCAAGCCTGCAGACCTACTGACCTGTTGTAGGATGAAAATGGTATCAAAAAGGAGGAGGAGCATGGCAATGCCCTCCCAGATTGCTCCCACGCGCAGCTCCTTCCAGCTCATGACGGAATCTGCGATCTGTTTCTCCCATTGAATTTGCTTTTTTTCCTTCTTGTTTTTCATTCCTATCTCAAAAATAACTCCTCTTGATCATGCTCCCTGCCGCCACATATTTCTCCGTCAACCAAAAGCGTTCCGTCTGCATACGCACAGACACTGTGAAGGTACTGTTCCCCCTTATATTTTTCCCGATACCGCTCAACAAGCCCCGTCTCCTTCTGGGCGGTAACGTCCTGCATGTAAGTGGTCAGTGCCAGATAAAAGCTTTCCTCGTCATCCACGCGCAGTCTAAGCACGTCGCTGCGACTGCTCGACTGCCATGCCATGTAATGGGCACATTTTGCATCCATCAGCGTGAAGGAAAGAGATGCCATATAATCCAACATTCTGCCGTTTTCCTCCGTGCCCTCCGGCATAAAAAGCACGATGGCACAGCCCCTTGGCAGGGAATCCTCCTTCACCATCAGCTTCTCCGTTCTCGCACTGAGCTTCCAGTGAATTCGCTGCAATTTATCACCGTCATGAAATTCCCTGATGCCAAAGACCTCGCTGGGATCCATTCCAGGCTGATCCTCATCATAGTCCATGGTCTCGCCATAGAAATGCTTGACCCCTTCTCCAAGCTTGACGGGAACCCCCTCCAGCTTTGGCAGAATCATCGCATTTGCCTTGGTCTTTTGGCGAAAGGATAAATAAAAGATGCCGAACGGATCATAAATCCGAACCCATTTCACCAGGAATTCATAATAGCCTGAGCGATGGATGGTCACTCTTTCCGTGATAGCGCTTTCTCCAGCGGGAATGTCCTCCATCGAAAGCTTTCGTTTCTCCCTTACATTCAGCTGGTTTTCCCCATAAGACAAGAAGATCTGAACCTTTCCCACGGGAAAGACGTTTTGGCTGAAAATCTCTGCGCGGATTTGAAATATCTGCCCGCGCTCCGCGATCTTCATGGGAATCCCAAGGCGCACTTCCACCCTTCGCCTCTGCCATAAGAGCAAAAGAAAAGAAAGCACGGAAAAAACCACTACTGAAACACTCAGCAGTGCAAATCCCGTACTTTCAAAAATTAATGCTTCCCAGGCAAGAAGAAACGCGACAGGCAAAACCAACAAGAATCTCAGCACGGCGACTAGCTCCTTTCCATAAAGGATGCTGGCTGCTTCACGCTTCCAAGAATCTCCGTAAGCACGTCCTCCCGACTCACCTTCGCTACCCTTGCCTTTGTATTCAATACCAGACGATGCGTTGCAACGTCACAAAAAACATGTTCCACGTCCTCAGGAATGCAATAGTCCCTGCCCTGCAAAAAGGCCCATGCCATGGCCATGCGGCTTAAGGCAATGGTTCCACGCGGACTGATGCCAAGCTCTATATAGGGATTTTCCCTCGTCCCCTGAACCAGCTTCACCATATAGGCATAAACGTGATTGTGAACAAAAACCGCAGACACGGCCTGCTTCATGGCTATCAGCCCGTTTGCGTCAATGACCTCCTGCATGTGATCCACGGATACACCTTGATTCTTCCCCTTGGCGATCGCGATCTCATCCTTAAAATCGGGATACCCGAGACTCATACAAATCATAAAGCGGTCCAGCTGGGATTCCGGCAGCAGCTGAGTTCCCGCACTGCCCTTAGGATTTTGCGTTGCTATGACAATAAAAGGCTCTGCAACCTTTCGCGTCACTCCATCCACCGTCCAGGCACCCTCCTCCATGACCTCCAAAAGGGCAGACTGCGTCTTCGGGGACGTACGATTAATCTCATCCGCAAGGAACAAATTACATGCGATGGCACCCGGATGATACTCAAACCGATCCAATTCTTTTTTATACATGGAAAAGCCCAAAATATCCGAGGGCATGACGTCCGGCGTAAACTGTACGCGGTTTTCCTTTAATTTCATTGCACGAGAAAGTGCCAGTGCCAAGGTTGTCTTTCCAACTCCCGGCACGTCCTCTATCAAAATATGACCACCTGCGATGACTGCCGCAAAAGCCTTCCGAATGCACTCGTCCTTTCCCGTGACAACCGTGGAGACCTCCCGCAGCACCGCCTGCGCGTTTTCATATAAAATGGTCTGCATGCTAATCCCTCAATTTCTGATGTTTAACAATTTTCTATCCTCATTTGCAACCATTTTCATCTTGACACTTTTCTCTTCTTTTGTAAAGAATTCTAAAGAATTCTTAAGAATCTTTTTGACTCTATTTCTTCTTTCTCCAATTACGATATTGTCCCGTCGTCACTCTTCCGTCCCTTGGGCGCTCTACGTGGCTCGGGATTGCCCAAGACCTTCCAAACTTTGTCGCTCCCTGAATTCGCCCTTCCGTACACATGATTTGAACGGTTCTCGGTGAAACATTCCATTTTTCTGCTAATTCATTGATCGTTACGTAACCTTCTATCATACGCATCTCCCTTAACAAAAAAAGCACTGCCATAGATGGCAATGCTAACAACAGTTGCAACTGGCTGCCATTTTACAGGCCCTGTAGCTTTGCGTCACAATCTTTCGACTGCTTTGCCATTTATATATTTTTAGTATAAGCGCTCGCGCGCAAATTGTCAATATTTTATTACTATTTACCACTTTTTGTCATTACAACTTCAGTTTTTTCATTCTCTCCTGAGTATATTCAGCAATCTTCTTCCACAGGGAGGTCAGCTGCTTTTTGTGCGTACAAAGCTTTTCCGTGCAATTCTTGCAGTGCAGGTATCCATTCGTCGTCTCAGAGAACCTCTCCGGGAATCGAAAAAAAGTAATCTCCCACCGCGCCAAAAGCGCTACGGAAACCACCAAAAGACTCCAGGTATAAGCCTTGTCCACAAAAAACAAGGGAGTAAACATCATGGCATAATCCCAATTATAAATACGGCAGGTACAGCAGCATTTATTCTTCAAAAGCCATGATTGAAAAGGACAAAAGAACAAAATGCAGATCATGTCGCAGACAGAGTAAAAGGAACAAAGCAAAATCATGATTCCGTCATCCAAAATTCCTCGCATGTGAAGCGCACCAAATACGCCGTTAAACGCAATCCAAATCAATGCCACGAGCATGACTGCGTTATTGTCCTGAATCTCAATCTTGGTCTGACCCGTTTTGACATAATTCTTCGCAAACTGCTTCTGACAGCCCGGACTTTCAAATTTCGAAGGGAAAAATCGAAGAATCATTTCCACAAGGAAAAATGCCCAGATCAGCACCAACACTGCGGGATGACTTTCTATGACATCCTCAATTTCCATGCCACCATTCAATCGATAAAGGATGTAATATACAAGCAACACTAAAAACGTACATGAGCGCGCAACCAGCCTCACGTAATGATAGGTGCTGACGACAGTCAGTTTGATTTTTTTCTTTCCTGCTTCCTTCTGCATTTTACGACTCTCCTGCTTTTTTACACACTCTCATAACACTCCGGACACTCCATAGCAATGCCAGAAATGATTTCCTCCAGAAAATCCTCATCTTCCTCGCCAAATAAATCGTATCCCACTTCCTTAATGATTGGGTTCAGCTTGCGACTTATCATAAGCAATTTGCTTGAACAGATTATAGAGACCGCTCTTGATCACATTATTGTCATGATCCGCGCCGGTAACCTCATACCAGATATGATCCGTACCATTTGCTTCGAGCAGTTCATGGTAAGATTTCGGGTACGTACCCACGACGGAATCCCTGGTTCCGCAGCAGAGAATAAAGACATTTGGCGTCACTGCATCCTCCGCGAATTTTACCTCGCTCTCCGCAAGCTGTCCAGGGTGCGTCATAAATTTATCCGTGGTCGCAACAATTCCGGGCGCTGCCGACATGGAGCATACATATCCAAAGAGCTCCGGTTTTTGCAGCGTGATAAAGAGCGTCTCACGACCTCCCATGGAAAAGCCTGCAAGATAAGTATTCTCTCTTCCCGTGAGCACGGAATACTCACTCTCGATATGAGGCATCAGGTCATTTACCAGATCATTGATAAAATTATCATAGGGAAGACAGCTCTCCGCGTCAAACCCTGGCTGCTGTGCGGGGTCAGAGGACGCATACATATTGGGACATACGACAATCGTCTCCTCGATCAAACCCTCTGCCGCCATATTTCCTACGATTTCCTTAATCTTATTGCTTGCATCTCCAGAGAACGAATATTCATTTCCAAAAATTCCATGCAGGAGATACAACACGGGATACTGCTTGTCAGTATTATAATCTGCGGGTAATAGAATGCTGTAGCCCCTTTCCAGACCGCAGGTCTTCGAAGCATAGGTTCCATGCGTAAACTCACCATACGTAACGTCCTTTCGGGTGGAAGTAATGCTGACGGGACAACGCTCCTCAATCTCATTTGTGAGAACGCTTTTCTCTTCTGTCTCCGTTTGCGCCGCATCAGAAGTCGCCTCCGAGCTCTCTTCCGCGGCAATCCCCTTGGCAAACGAGCCCTTGTCCTCCTCGCTTACCTCCGCTTCGCTATTATGATCCTCTGCCATGCTACTATTTTCCTCCATCGTACTCTCCAGCTTTGCACTATCCGTCATCGTTCCTACCTCCTGTGTATTTATACCGCATGCACATAATAGCGTCGCCGTCATGCATGCCATAAAGATCGAAATAGATTTCTTTTTCATAAATGACATTCCTCTCAACCATATAAAACATCAAACATTTAATCCTAACTTCCTTTGAACCTCTCAGATGATCAAAGTAAAGAAATAGCCTCCAAAAGCCCTCCCATCCTTCAAGTCTTGCATAGGATATCTGTGATCTTTTTGATCACTTCGTCTTCATTATAGCTGTATTTGCCCATTTTTTCAATCGCATCTCCTTCTAAAATGAAAATGGCGAAAGCTCTCAAGCCTCCGCCGTATCCTCTGCACCATCGCCTTTATTCTCTTTTTCTTTATCCTTTATGTCTGGGAGCCCTCTTGAATTTTCCCATTTCGAGATACTTTTGTCAGTTACTCCCATTTCTCCAACACTCTGTAACCACCTGATGCCTGATAAAGTTGTCCAGTGAATGGGTATTAAAGTTATCTTCAGTTAGTCTCTCTACTCTTATTTCCATACTTATTCCATACCTCGCATTCATTTTCAGCGTAATTCAATCATTATGCTTTTCAAATTCCTCTATCACTCATTTCTTACAATCAGGACAAAGGGGTGACAAAACCACCATTTTCATAATCCCGGGAACAGACTCTCCTGCATGTCTATCCAGGATTCCTGCGGTACTTCATGTATCTTATCACCTTCCAGATAATTCCCGATCAGGAATGGTGAAGTCGGATCATGTAATCTGTTCTGTGCATATATTTCTGCCGGTTCAGCATTCGCATAGCAATATTTACAAAGATGAAGGCAGGTGTTGTAAGCTCCTATGTCACAAGCCAGATAACAGGCACATTCGGCTCTGGCGCCTTTCTTCTTTGGTGCTATAAGCCTTCTGCCGATAGCCTTTTCATAATCGCTTATCTTCATACATCCGCTGCAGTCAGCTCCGTACTCCGCCAGTTCATTTCCTTCCGCACAAGGCTTAACAGTCATGCCACATTCCCTTGCGATTTTTATCATCTCTTTCCCAAGCTTTAATCTGTCAATCCGTGAAACTTCTCTTGCCTCCGGGAAATTCTTTCTGACCTTTGGATACAGATCGATAAAACTGATGACCACAGTCTTCGTATATCCCTTCAGACTTTCTGCTATCTGTTTGAAAGCACGCAAATGATACTCCGACGTATATTTATCCGATAAAAGAATAGGGTCATATCTCCAACCTATGGAATTCACGCCTACAATGTCTGATAAGGTTTTGAAATCCTCTATCAAACGATGTTTATCCGGAACGTTTGGCTCGATATCCCGTCCATATGGCGTTAACGTAACAAACCAGTATTGCCCGAAATCCTTTACTAAATCCATATAAGGAAACATAGGGGCTGGATTTTTTGTACAAAACCCTATCACGTCAACTACGGATGGATCCAGTCTGTACTTGCTCACCTGATTCGGATTGTAAGGATTTCGAACACAGACGAAGCCCTCTTTTATTCTATTGGAAAACCACTCGGCGTAGAAAGCCGGTATATCTGTTCTTTGCCCTGTATTAATGATCATATATTTATCCCATATTATTTATCAGTACTCCGTACCCGACCTGCATGACCTCCGATTTCGGATCGCATCCCAAGTACGCGCAGGGCATTAGTTGTTTTTCATTGACTGTTCTTGCCGCATCTTTGAACAATTATTTGCGGTCGCAAAAATCGTCCGCAGGCACTTAACCTCGATATGATGCTTCGCTTCAGAGAGTTTGACCAAAAGCACCACCGTCTCAACATTCATTTCGTTGAGCAACCGAATTTGTATCGAACTCAAAGTCCAAGTAAAACACTAAGTTGGTGAATTGTTTCTTTAGTCGGCTTTTTCAGCCAATTGTTTCATCTTTGCCTTATATTCAGTAATCACCCTGTTCTTGCATTTCGGACACAGCCAAAAATGTGCAACAGTCTTGTCATAATCGTCGAAAACATCATAGCAGTTTGGATAGGGCAAGTCATTCTCATACACATTGCTTAATTCCATAGTTTTATCGAAACATAGACCACAATATCCCCGTTCTACCACCTCTTCCAAGGCTTCCTCCTCATTTCCATCGCACCAGTGTACTCCCTTCCTGCAAGCAAGAATCAACTTCATGGCGCCCTCCTTCGAAATCTGTTTTTCTTCATACAGATCAAGAACTGTTTTTGAAACGGCACTCATTCCGCGCCCTATATCATGACAACTCATAGCTAGTCTCCTTTCTAATATTTCGATAGTATACTTGCTTTAACTGACATATTATTCATTTAGTTTTCCCGATCTCTCAGCAAGTTTTTTATCTTCTTTTTTTACCCTGCGTTCCAGTTTTCTTATATCCTCAGAAGGAGGAAGATTCTCCGGCTTTATTCCTCTCTGTCCAAGCATCACTAAGTCGCTGCGCGACGGCCTGCCAAGGCTAAAGCGCAGCGTTTTACTTTGATAAAAATGGCAGTAGCAAATGAATTCAAGATGATGTATTGTTTAAGTTACCACACCAAAACTAAATATCATCGAAACCACATCCTACCGCCATGAAAAGAATAACATTTTTCTCCTCAGAATACAAGGGGACATCGAAGATTCGTCCGCCTCCGTGAAAGTAGCAGGTTACAACAAACACTACTTTTTACGGAGGTTTTTATGTACGAAGAAACAATTGAAAAAATCAAGGAGGAATGTCGCATCCGCAATCATTCCGACTTATCCTGCAAGCAGTACGTTTATCACGTGTCATGCTTTCTTAAGTGGATCGGCGACAAACCGCTTGACGAACTTACGCTTGTCGATGCAAGGGATACTTTGATCCTGCTGTTACTCATACATATTCACCACCATCATTTTTTCGTTCTGCTTTGCTTCTTTACTTCTTTTTCAACACCTTTGATGCTTTTTAAATACTCTTCTTCGACAGGAGATAGTGTGATCTCCTGATATTTTCTGTATTCTTCTTTAGCCTTCTTTATGGCCTGATCGTGACTTACCTTTCCAGGTCCTACAAGTAATTTCCTGTTACCGGACGAAAGGATTGAATCCAATTGCTCAACATAATCCGCCATATACATTGGTTTATGCTCTATAGCATTGATCTCCGCGAGATCGAAATATCCGGATACAAGATTGTTCAGAATCTTTAATTCGTCCTCTTTAAGATAATTCTTTGCAACACCTATATCCTTAAGCGCCGGCAGTTCTCCGGAGAAGGATGTCAAACCCATAAAAGGTTTTTCTGCGTCTGCTCTTTCATAAATAACTTCAGCTGCAGTATGACCGTGTGCGGCATAATGCAGTTTATTCTGTACGATCTTAAAAAACTGTATCGACTCTTCACTCTGAGGATTGTAATCAACGCTTGTCGCATACAAATCCAATACCTGCCGGTAAAGGACCTTCTCGGAAGATCGGATGTCCCGGATGCGATCCAGCAGTTCTTTCCAATAGTTTCCACCGCCATTTCCTTTTAGACGCTCATCGTCAATTGTAAATCCCTTGATTATGTATTCTTTCAACCGCTGAGTCGCCCACTTGCGGAAGTGCGTCGCTGTTGAAGATTTAACACGATAACCTAATGAAATTATCATATCAAGGTTATAAAAGGGAAGTTCCCTAGTGACCTGTCTGCTGCCTTCCATCCGAACCTGTCGGAATTTCCGACAGGTTGAATTTTCATCTAATTCTCCCTCTTCGTATATATTTTTGATATGATCTACTACATTTGTTCTGGATGTTTTAAATAACTCTGCCATCTGTTGCTGTGTCAGCCATACAGTTTCATCCTCCATTCTGACATCCAGCTTTGTCAGACCATCCTCAGTTTGATATATTAAGATTTCACCAAATGAATCCATAGCACTTCTCCTTTAATTTAGGTTTTCTAAACTTTCCATTTTTTTTAATGTCTGCACATACGCAAGCAATCGCTTTCTCTGACTGTCCTGCATTCCGTGATAATCCTCCAGCAGTCTTATGTCTGCCTTATCAATATGAATCCTGTCTGCAACCGGAGGTGTTTCATTTGCATCGTCTATACCAACTCCGGTCAATAACTGTTCCGGTGTTATATCTAGGGCGTAGCATATATCCATGATCTTTTCCGCAGAAGGATTTGTTTTTTTTCGCTTCCAATCGCTGATTGCACTGTTAGAGAAACCAGCCCTTTTCGCGAATTCCATCTGCGTCATGTTTTTATCTTTTAAAATTTTGAAAATCCTTTCACTGATAATCATAGTATCGCCCTCTTGTTGTACGTTTAGACGTTCTTTTTATTTTCGTTCATGCGTAAATACTATCACATTCCACATACATATTCAAGAGAAATATACTTTCCAAGGCGTTTATTTCTGTCGATTGTGTATCTGCTATAAAAAAATCTCATCGCCGAGATGTAGAAACCGGCGATGAGAATAATACGCTTACAGATGTAATTGATGTTGTGAAAGAATTTGCAGTGGCAACCGATCCAATGAAAGCAAAGATACTATTTATTCTATAAATCCTTTGGCAAAAAGATTATCCTTCCCCATTCCGCAAACATATGGATTGTTGTCATACTCATAACAAAAATCAAGAAAGTCCTTTCTCTGCAGCGGATCCCGCATGATCTTTACCAGTATTTCATTGGGAATGGTTCTCGCAAATGCACCGGGACCGGCCAATGAAATATTTTTAACACCGTTCTTTTCCAGTATTCTTTCCAGTTCATCCGGCATAAAATGATAAGAAATGCTCCAAGGTATCTCGCCGTTTTCATATGCTTTCTTTGTCTCTTCCACGTCACAAAGCAGGCCAGATTTATACGATTTCCACAAAGTGTTTTTGTTAAAAGAAAACTCTTCGATCATTTTTTCCCGGCTGCTTATGCACCACTGTACCCAGGCATCCTTACTGTCTTCATCCAGAATAAACTGATTCTTCTGTATGGGATTTGACAGATACGGTAAGGCTCCCAGTCTACTCGATACACTTATCATAATGCGCTTCTTTGCAATTCTGACAAGTTCACCGATCGTCCGTTCCTGATCAGGATAAGTGTAGGATATCGGTGAGTCAAAAGACATTACAAGGTCAAATGAACGATCCTCATATTCCGATAAATCTTCAAGTGCTCCTTTAACGAAAGTCAGCTTATCAAGCACTCCCTCTTTTTCCGCAATCTCTTTTGCTTTATCGATCATTGGCTGAGAGATATCAAAATGTGTTACATGAATTCCCCGCTTTGCCAAAAGAATCGAAAAGCGTCCGCATCCTGCTCCACCGTCAAATGCAGTTTCTATACCATCTATACTAGCCAGCAGTTCTTTTTCTATATGCGATTTTTGAACGATATCATCAATGAAAGTGTTTTCCCGCTCAGCTTCCAGTATACCTTTGTCCGGCTGGTTCCACATTCTTTCTGAAATTCTTGTGCTATAGTCCATGTCTGTAACCTCCCTATTAGTAGAAACGGCCGGGCACTAAACCCGGCCGATGATCAGAATTCTATTGCTTTTTACCAATTCAGCTCAAATACGGTTTCGCCATCATTTTCATCACCGTTTGGTTTAAATCCAAATGATCTGTATAAATGTATGGCATTAACATTACTTTCTTTCGTGGAAAGCCTGATGTTTGTTGCACCGTTATCTTTAAAATATACAATGATCAGCTTTAATGCTTCTCTTCCGTAACCCTGTCCCTGTAATTTCTCATCGATCATGAATCTCCATAACCAATATCTGTCATTAGGATCTTCATAATCCGGTTCAAAAGCAAACATCGTAAAGCCAACTGCCACACCATCCGCATAAATTACAAACGGTCTAGCAACATCAGCATTCTCTTTTGCCGCCTCCAAAGAACTCTCATTTGAAGCTATGTACTCCGATTGTGACTCTGATACCTTTAAGCTTATACAATCGGATCTGTTGGAATCATCTACCGGTCTCAGTTCAATCTTCATTGTCGCTCCTTTCTTCTTTGCCACTATAAGGTATCTGTGAATAGTACCTTCTACAAAACCATTCTTGTCAATTACTTCCTGCATTTCAAGTAATTTATCAAAGCATTTTTCAACAGAGAAACCCGGAAATTCCCATTCGATAATATGCGCAAACCATACAAATGCCCCAACATCGTAGAACCTGATTGGTTTAAATACTTCTTCAGCTCTTATTATCTCAAAGCCTGCTTCTTCAAACTTCTTTCTCTGAATTGACAATTCAAGTTCTGGGAAAGGTGCAGGTAAATCCGGTAGAACCATCTCAACAAGATCTCTGTCGTTCTTGCCTCCTACCTGCTGTGTAATAAAAAGCCCTTCCGGCTTGAGAAGTCTATGTGCTTCCACAGGATCAAAGCTTCCATGCCTGTTTATCATTATGTCAAAAGAGCTGTCAGCAAAAGGGATATTTGACTCATCATCGCAAGATCTGAAATCAATCCCAAATGGTAAGAGAAGCTCCTTACACAATTCAACATTAGGGGCATATCCTTCAGTAGCTGCAGTGTTCTTGTATGGGTGCTTTAAAGATAATAAAAACTCGCCACCACCTGTATCAAAATCCAACAGTTTCATATCAGGAAGAAGAAACTCTTCGATTATCTTTTTGTAGTCCCATGGGAGGTCATCCTCTTCTTCATATCTATCATGAATATGAGAAAAGTCCCACCCATGTATGTGTGCAACCTTCTCCTCTGCTTCCCACTCTTTTCTTAATTCACTTATTCTATCTGTATTCATATCTGCTCCTTTTCAAATAAAAATCTGTTCTTCATTATTTGTTCGGTGCAGTACGTGACAGCAAATAACTCTTATTAACCTCGGTACAACCTGCTGTCAGCATGAAAACTGCACCGAGTAGTTATCTCGCATTCTCATGATTACCTCCCATCTCTAAGATTATTCAAAACCTTTGGATTATTAAGATTTTGGGCCAAAGCAGTTTTATCACCGATTCTCCATTCTCTTATTGACAAATTCATGATCATCTTCCACAAATTTCATTTATTTCACTAACCCGGAATTTACTATTCTTCTTATAGTTCTTTTAATCCTTCTTTATCGAAATAATAGATGTTTTCTCTTTTATAGCCATACTTTGATCCACTGACACTGATATGGGGTTCAAATGTAAAAAGACTGACATCTGCAAGTTTCGTCCTGTTCCCTTTTTCAATATAGATCCTGTCTTCTTTCTTACGAACTATGGAATGTCCGAGATTGCCCATAAAATCAAGATTGATGTAGCCCTCTGTCTGAATGAACTCATTCATCTGATAATATAGCTCTTCAAATGTCATCTCAGGCCGTACAATTTCCATCATCCTGTTATGGAGTCGTTTTTCCATTTCAACACCTCTGCGCCATTCAGCGTTCATGATTGTGTCATATGATCGAACAGCTTTACCGTTTTGGACGATAACAGTTCTTGCATAATCTCCCCACGTTCCTTCCACCTGAGGACTGAGATCTATAGTGATAATATCATCCGTTGCAATATATCTTTCCGAAGTAATATATTCCCTTCCGGAAACTGAAACCGTTGTCTCGTCACCTGCAAAAACAAATGCTCCGATATCATAGTACCAGAAAGAATCTGCACCAAGTTCTCGCATCTTCTCTTCACACAGAAAGCGTATTTCTTTAAGTGGCATTCCGGGCTTTATTTCATCTATTATGTATTCGATAGTATCCTTAGCTATCTTCTGAACTTCTCTGTATGTGAGAATCTCCAGAACCCTTTTGATGTTCTTCTCATTCGGGACTATGGTATTTAAATTAACTTCCGGGTGTGCTGCCACATATGAAGTCAAAAATCCCATCAGATTGTCCTTCGTTTCCATGTAATCATCTATGATCCTTTGATCGCTTATACCAAGATTCTTCAGTATGATCGCTGAAACCACGCCCGTCCTGTCTTTTCCGGCACTGCAAAAATATAGTACATTGCTATCCGCATTCATTATTGTATGAATGATCTTATCCATATGTTCATCCATCATAGCAAGATAAGTTTCTGCAACAGCATCAGGTGAATTAGGTGTGTCTCCACCACCGGTCACCGGCAAATGATAATAGACAAAGCCTTCTTCATCCTCAAGTCTGCAGGGTTTAGCTATATATTCTTTTTCTTCTCTCAGATCAACGACCGTTGTTATATCATTTTGAAGAAGCCACTTCACTTCCTGATCTGTAAGTTTTCCGGGATAATCGCTTCGTATATAACGTAGATTTCCTGTGGGTAGTGCCCTTGTATTTAATGTTGATTGTAATAATGTTCCCATATGCTATCCATTTTCCAAAATAATATTCCGGTTTTATTTACCATACGATTTTTTATTGAATCCCACTATCTTTGTTTATCCCAAGGCTTTCTGAATTCTCTAAAACCCAAAGATACGTGTTATAGCAATCCTCTATGGCAACCGGATAGCGATACTTGGGCAATAATCTATAATCCGGCATGATCACCTTACAGTTTATTTCTTTGCAATAACGTTTTGCCAACTTATAATGAGCATCAGATGCGCTCATCAGAAATCCACCACCATGAAAGAACACAATACAAGGTAAATCCTTACCACATTCCTTCGGTTCAATTATCAACGTATTAATTTTCTTGCCGTAATATCCCGGAGTAGCTACTTTTCTCACAGATATACATTTATCTGATCTGCATTTTCTCAGCCTATACCCAATATTAATCATTGGGTACATCCAGCCTACCACTGACCCGCTATATATTGATAAACTCTTCAGTTCTTTGTCTATTGGATATTTCATTCCATAATTCTCCGTGTCTCATTTCAAATAACAGTATTTCAAAATCTTATGGTCCACTCAAAGTCTACTTAAAGTCTACTTTCAAAGTGTACTTGCTGTGATATTCATAGCAAGTTATCTGAAATAAAACTTTTACAAGTTATGCCTATTACTTCCGGCTTATTTCATGTTGAATAATCCGGGAAGAGCGGATCTCTTACTATCTGCTTTACCATTATTCACTATTCCACTGAGCTATTATTGATGATATACGTTGTATTCCAGTTATCGTGCCACCCATTTATATACCAACATG
>JAEEGG010003754.1_pt1 | contig 37647 bp, 35 predicted proteins | sample 9134161 | NCBI WGS metagenome assembly JAEEGG01 (sample SAMN16246543, study PRJNA631951) | gut metagenome | biome: gut microbiome; feature: rumen; material: CR-attached | host: Bos | place: Iran: Karaj | collected 2018-10
ATAAAAATTATGATAATTATGCAAATATCTTTCCAATAATAAGCACATTTAATCAGTGGATTATGCAGCCTGGGACGCTCGAAACCCCAACATTTGACATTGAAAAATGTGGGCATTTGCGAAAAAATGGGCTATGCCCCTATAAGTGGCTGAGAACAAGTGATATAAGAAAGACAAAGTGAATAAGCAGTTTCTCAAATCATTAGATTACAGGACTGTTCTTTCTTCATTCCATTAGAACAAGGATTAAAACATAGTTATTATTGTTTTTTAATTATTAACTGAAGTTTCCCATCCCAATAATGAACGTTAAGTCTCTATTTATCAAGAATTTGAGCGCTCGACCTTGGTCGCTTTGCTTGCAAAGAATTTGAGAATTATTATTGCAAAGAAGAGAATTGTTTGGAATTACCCGTCGCAAGCGACTGGAATCCTGCGGATTGAAACGGAAATGGCTGGCCATTTCTTCTCAAATTCCCAATAATTCTATCAAACCACAAAAGGAGACTAATGCTCTAATTCTTGATAAATAAAAAAGGTGGGAAACTTCGTAAATAATGTGTTTTCGTTTGGAAATTTCCTCGTAAAGCACTACTTTTGCAGTCGAAAAAGTGAGAAAATGAAAAACGTACTTAAACATACATGGCTTGTCCTGTTCCTGCTGATGGCAGGCATGATGACAGCCAGTGCACAACAGAAACTGAAGTTTTCTGTGGAGAGCTTCGAACTGGACCAGTTTGACCTGACGGCCCGCAACGAGGCTTACAAGAAGATGGACGGCAACGGCTCGCTCTATGCCATCATCAAAGTGACATCGAGCAATCCTGACGACAACCTGCGTGCCTATCACTTCAACTTCGGCAACATGAACAGCCTGATAGATGTTCATGACGGTGAGCTTTGGGTGTATGTTCAGCGCAATGCCAAGATGGTGACCATCAGCCGCGAGGGCTATACGACCGTCAGCCGCTATGACCTGCAGACCACCATCGAGGAGGGCCGCACCTATACCATGCGGCTCACGTCGCAAGGCCCCGTGGTCAGGAAACAGATGGTGATGTTTAACATAAGTCCTGCCGATAGCAAGGCGGTGGTAATGGTGAAGGGATTGGGCGATGCACCGGAAGAGGTGCTGAGCACTAACGCTTCTGGACAGCTGGCCAAGAACATGGTGTTAGGCACCTATACATATCGTGTGATGGCGGAAAACTACTACCCGTCAGAAGGGCGTTTCACGTTAGACAGTCCGACACAGACACACCAAGAGACCGTTACGCTGCGCTCACGCTTTGCAATGGTCACGCTGACCGTTTCCTCAGATGCTGACATATTAGTGGATGGCGAAGTGAAGGGCCGTCGCACTTGGACTGGCGCACTCGGTGCAGGTAGCTATCAGGTGGAATGTAGGCAGGCAGGTCATCGTGCCACGCAGCAGAGTATTACTGTTGAGGAGGATGTGTCCCGTACATATACGCTTCAGGCTCCTTCTCCCATCACTGGAATGCTCTCTGTCATTTCTGAGCCGCTGGGAGCCCATATAGCCATAGACGGTAAAGACTATGGAACCACTCCTCAGAACATTGACAACCTGCTGGTAGGCAGTCACGAAATCAAGCTGTCGAAGGCCGGGTACAATGACCTGACTCAGGCTGTGACGGTGAAGGAGGGTGAGATGTCGGAGGTGAGCATCACCCTTAGCAATGTTCCTGTGTTGACAGACGAGAAGACGTTTACGGTGACGGGTCATGGCAAGACTGTGACGTTCAAGATGAAGTTAGTGAAAGCAGGCATTTTCCAGATGGGGTCAAAAAAGGGCTATGATAGTGAGAAACCTGTCCATACGGTCACCCTGACAAAGGACTATTACATGGGTGAGACTGAGGTGACGCAGGCGCTGTGGTATGCCGTGATGGGTCAGTCTCCGACCTCTGATGGTGATAAATGGGAGTCAGAATCTGGTTTTGGCGACAATTATCCTGCCTACTATATCAGTTATGATGACTGCCAGCAATTCCTGAGGAGGCTGAACGAGCTGACAGGCGAGCATTTCCGCATGCCGACTGAGGCTGAATGGGAATATGCTGCCAAGGGTGGGCAGAAATCGAAAGGGTACAGGTATGCCGGCAGCAATAAGATTGGCGATGTGGCGTGGTATGATGAGAATTCTTACAACTTAGGAAGTTCAAATCCCAACTATGGGACTCATGCAGTCAAGACGAAAGTAGCGAACGAACTGGGGCTATATGACATGAGTGGCAATGTATGGGAGTGGTGTTCAGACTGGTATGGTAGTTATTCTTCTTCTGCTCAGACCAATCCCACAGGTGCTGTCAGTGGCTCCCGCCGAGTTAGTCGTGGCGGTAGCTGGTACTTCGATGCCGGGCGCTGCCGGGCGTCAATTCGCAACTACTACTCGCCATCGTACTGGAGCTTCAACATAGGCTTCCGCTTTGCCCTGTAGTTCTTCCTCACGAAAGGAGAGAGAAAAGAGAAAAACAGATAGAAAAAATGCAAATAAAGATATTTACTCTTCCAGTGATTGACAACGGCCAAATAGAAGATAACTGAATATGCGAACAATCTTCTTTTATGTCATAGTTCTTATTCCCTGCATTGTCTATGCCCAATTCAGGCAGGACGGCATTACACTTGAATATAATCGGCGTGAAGCTAAAACAGCATTTACGGAACCTGTGTATATGTCATTTGCTGGAGCAGGGTCAACTGATAATGATGAAAACAGTCGTTTCACTCTTTCTTTTAACCAATCTAAATTTATATCGAAAACTATTAGATGTCTATCAGAATAAACTTAGGTGTTCGGACGATTTTCTAAATGACTTGAAAACTGGTTCTCCCTCTCAGATGTCCATAGTTAGCTTGGCTAACAAAAAATAATACATCCTCAATTGAACATGGAAATACGCTTTCACTTCATGCTTTAAGGATGAATATTTCTGTATGAAAAATATGGCTGTTAAGAAAAAAGTGTTACCTTTGTAGCAACTTTACAACCTACTTACTTAAATATAGATGCTATGTCTGTACTAACTAATAATCAACATATAGGCAAGTATGAGGTGAAACGCCTGATAAAGGAAAGCCTCTATTGTGAGACGTATCGCGTGGAGGATGAAAGCGAGGAACCCTTCTTCTTGAAAATCTTCGTGCTGAAGAATACACCTGAAAAGATGATTGACGAAGATGGATGGCTGCGCTATATTAATCTCTCAAAGCAGATCGTTCATAAGAATGTCATCACGTTCGTGGAGTGCGGAACTTACGAGTGTGAAGAGTATGGCAAATGTCAGTATGTGGTCACGAACTACTTTGATGGAGAACTGCTGGCGGACAAGCTGCAGCGTGAAGGATGCCTGACGGTTGATGAGGCGGTGGTCATCCTTAAAGATGTGCTCGCAGGGCTGAAATATATGCATGAGCGCAATATCTTCCACAACGATATCACTCCGAGAAACATCATGCTGTCTGAGAAGACTGGCGGCACTGCAGAGCTGATTGACATGAGTCACATCTCAAATGGGGTAGGGGGCTCTCCCTGTTTTGATACGTCTGATCTGGACGAGAGGTATCAGGCGAATTCTACATTCGTTGGCATTTACAACAGCAGTACTGACTTGTTCTCTGCCGTAGCTCTTTTCTATACGATGATTTCAAATCGTGCTCCCTGGGATATGTCTGTACCCGAAGGAGCCCAAAGAAAGGAGCGTATCAAGATGGCGAAGGAAGCAAGGAAAACTCAGTTGAACCTGGATGACTTGAAGGTGAGTGAAGGCTATAAGAGAATCATCATGAAGGGGCTGGGTACCAATGGGGCCTGCCAATATGCTGATGTGAATGAGCTGTTGAGAGACCTTGAGAACCCTGACGGGGTGGAGGAACAGAAACAGTCTGACAATCCGGTGAGGCAGCGCCCTGAACAGCGCGGTGGCGCTATGGATGACGAGAAGGCTGCTACGGAGGCGAAAGTGGAGATCCAGAAAGGAAAGGGGCATGGCTTTAAGGATATAGCTGGTATGGATCAGCTGAAACAGATGCTGACACAAAAGGTCATCTTTATCCTGAAGGACAAGGAGAAGGCTGCGAAATACAGACTGTTGCCACCAAACGGTATGCTGTTCTACGGCCCTCCCGGATGTGGTAAAAGTTTCTTTGCGGAGAAATTTGCTGAGGAAACGGGCTTTAACTTCATGCTGGTGAAAGCGAGTGACTTGGGCAGTATCTATGTGCATGGTTCGCAGGGAAAAATTGCCGACCTCTTTAAGAAAGCAGAGGAGAGCAAGCCTACGATCATCTGTTTCGACGAGTTCGATGCTTTCGTTCCCAATCGCTCAAATACGGGAGCAGAGCATCAGGCTGGTGAGGTGAACGAGTTTCTCAGTCAGCTGAACAACTGCGCTCAGCGAGGCATCTTTGTCATTGCCACCAGCAACCGCCCCGACATGATAGACCCGGCAGTGCTCCGGACGGGACGCATAGACAAGCTGGTGTATGTGCCTATGCCCGACAAGGAAGCACGCCGCGAGATGTTCAAACTGCACTTGAGTGGCCGTCCGTGTGAGGGCATTGATGAAGAACGGCTGGCTGAGCTGACAGATGGCTATATTGCCAGTGACATAGCCTATATCGTGAACGATGCGGCGATGGGAGCGGCATTCAGCGACCAGCCCATCTCACAAAGGCTGCTGGAGGAAACCATCAGCAGCATTCATCCGTCTGTAAGCAGGGAGGTGGTCAATGGGTATGAGAACCTACGCCAGAAGATGGAAGATGCAGAAAGCAGAAACCGACGCCCCAAGATAGGGTTCATTCAATAACGTCAAATTATTAATAACTAAAACCTGGTGATTATGAACTTAAAGGAAATGATGATGCAGTATCTTCAGGAAGAAGGCTACTGTCCAAAAGAGACTGAATTCGGACTTGAATTCAAGTGTGAAGGTCGTTCTTTCGTGTTCTTCTACGACAGTGACGACGAGCAGTATTTCCGCTTGATGATGCCCAACATCTTCGATGTGACCGACGAGAACCGTGAGGCTGTGATGGCAGCGCTCAATGAGACCAATGCCGCTGTCAAGGTGGTGAAGGCTTACACACCGATTCCGGAGTCTGTATGGGTTGGCTTCGAGGTGCTGGTTGACAGCACTCCTGTATTGGGCGACATTGTTCCCCGTGGCCTGAACATGCTTCGAACGGCACAGCAAACTTTCTACGAGGCCCTGCAGAATGGCTAATAATATGAAGATGGGAGCAGACGAAAAATATCTGCTCCCATCTTATAATAGTTGTGGTAGTCTTTCACAAACCAGGGTGCATCATCGGGTAGCGGGTCAATGACTCCACCGGCACGCTAAAAGATGTCCAGAAAGCTTAAGGTGTCCGATAAGACTATCCAACGAGAGTTTACAGCTATTAGGAAACTTGGCATCAATATTGAGCGTCAAGATGGACGCAAGGAAGGTAAATGGATTATTATGACAGAAAGTAAAGAATGACGTTAACTGCAAGTATATGAATGCACGTGGCAGTTTCCACATTTTGAATAAACAGTTTGAGCTATACGCCAAATATTTTGTTATTTTTTCTTCATTTTACTTGTATATTCAGGGATAATTTGTATCTTTGTAAAATAATAACCGTCATTATTATAATGACCATTATCATTTCGGGTTATGAAGTTCTATGATAGAGAGTCAGAGCAGCAACTGCTCAAAGAGGTTTTGGATCAAAGTAAACGTGAGGCGCGAATGACTGTCCTCATGGGGCGCAGACGTATCGGTAAGACGGAACTATCGCAAAGATGCGGGGATGAAAGCATCCTTTATTTCTTCGTTGGTAAGAAAGCAGAGTCGCTGCTATGTCAGGATTTTGTTGCCGAGATTACCAATAAACTTGGAGTGCCGGTTTTGGGACAGGCAAACTCCTTCGCCGAGATCTTTAAGTTCGTGCTCCAGCTTTCAGAGAGCAGGGCGTTCACATTGGTTATTGATGAGTTCCAGAATTTCCAGAAGGTAAACCCGACGGTGTTCAGCGATATGCAGCGTGACTGGGACTTGTGGAAACGGAAGAGTCACTTGAACCTGATTATCAGCGGATCTGTCTTTACACTGATGAAGAAAATCTTCGAGGACTATGAGGAACCGCTTTTCGGACGTGCCGATGAGAAACTGACGCTTCAGCCATTCAAAACTGAAGTGCTGAAGGACATCCTACGCGACTTTAATCCCGGATATACCCCAGAGGACTTGCTGGCATTGTTCAGCATTACGGGTGGCGTTGCTTGGTATGTCACGCTGCTGCTTGACCGTGGAAAGACCCGTAAGAACAAGATGCTGGCTGCATTGACAGAAGAAAACTCTCCCTTTATCAATGAAGGCAAAAGTATTTTGGTTGAGGAGTTTGGAACCGACTATGTCATCTATTTCTCTATTCTGACCTGCATTGCCAGTGGTATGAAGACCAGTGCGGAAATCAAGAACGAACTGGGTATCGAAAATATCAGCAGTTATCTGTCACGCCTGGAGGACTACTATGGACTGATTAGTAAGTACCAGCCCATCTTTGCCAAAGAGAGCAGCAAGAAAGTGCGCTATCAGTTGGATGACTGCTTCCTGATATTCTGGTTTCGTTTTTTCTTCAAGTATCAGGCTTTAGTGGAAAATAAGGCACTGAAAGCTCTTGGTGACATCATCAAGCGCGACTATGATGGTCTGTCAGGACTGATGATGGAGCGTTACTTTGTCCGTAAGTTCCAGGAGGAAGGACGGTACATCGTCGGCAAATGGTGGGACAGAAAAGGCTTCAATGAGATAGACCTTGTGGTGGTTGACCCCATTGGCAAAGAGGCTTGGGTATATGAATTGAAGAAAGATGAGAGCCGTTACGACGAGGCCTCCTTCAAGGAGAAAGTTTACACGATGGTAGCCCAGACCCCAGAACTGCACAAGATGACCATTCACATCGGCTTACTCACTAAGGAGGATATGTAAAAAGGAACACAAAGTTACCAAATAATTAGGTGGTTTGGAAATTGCTAGCAGCAGTCATATTTAGAAGTACTCCCTTACTGTGAAGGTGATTACAATCAGGAAATTAAAAAACGTTTTTTTCGCAAAAAGTTTTGCTGAGTGAACACTTTTGCTTATCTTTGCGGAATGAATAAAGAATTAAAGGAATTCTTTGCCAATAAAGAGGCTATCGGAGAGATGATTCGGTTCGCCATTGTGGGTACACTGGTGACGGCTATCCATTATGGGGTGTACTGGTTGCTGCAACTGGTGATGAACGTGAATATAGCATGGACTGCAGGCTATATTGCCGGATTCATCTTTAACTATTATATGAGCGCCTACTATATCTTCCGCAAGAAGACGTCGGCTAAGAACGGAGCCGGCTTCAGTTTGGCACACATTGTGAACTACCTGTTGCAGATGGTTTTGCTGAATTTCTTCATCTGGATAGGTATGAGTGCCGAGCTGGCACCAGTGGGTGTTTATGCAGTCTCGATTCCTGTGAATTTCCTGCTGGTTAGGTTTGTATTTAAAAAGATGTAAGCAGCTAACAGGAAAAATTATGCAAAAAAGTAGAGAAAATGTTTGGGCATATGCAATAAATTGTATAATTTTGCACCGCCAATTGAATAAATATACCAAACATGAAGATAAAGAACAACCGATTGGAGGCGCTCAGAATGATTATTTCCAGCCATGAGTTGGGTAGTCAGGAGGAGTTGTTGCAAGCCCTGAAAAACGAGGGTTTTTCGCTGACACAGGCTACGCTAAGCCGTGACTTAAAGCAGTTGAAGGTGGCCAAGGCTGCCTCGATGCGTGGCAACTATGTTTATGTGTTGCCCAACGACACGATGTATAAGCGGGTGAGCACGCCACACAGCGTAAAGGAAATGATGCAGGTGCCTGGTTTTCTGAGCATCAATTTCTCGGGTAACATGGGGGTCATCAAGACGCGCCCTGGTTATGCGAGCAGTATTGCATATAATATTGATAATAATCATATAGAAGAAATAATTGGTACGATAGCCGGCGACGACACGATCTTTATCGTCATCAAACAGGGTGTGACGAAGGAAGAGGTGATTAGTGCGTTGAGTGAAGTGGTGCCGAATATGAGGTAATTGAGAAGTGAAAAGTGAGAAGTGAAAAGTGAAAAATTGAAGCATTGAAATGGAAGAAAACAAAATACAAGTAGTGGTGGCTGGTCCTGAGCATGAGGTATATGTAGATACGATTCTGCAGACGATTGCGGACGCTGCCAAAGTGCGTGGTACGGGTATTGCCAAGCGTACACACGAATATCTGGCAACAAAGATGAAGGAGGCCAAGGCTGTGATTGCCCTGAGCGGCGACCGCTTTGCCGGATTCAGCTACATCGAGACATGGGGCAATAAGCAGTATGTGACGACGAGCGGTCTGATAGTTCACCCAGACTTTCGCGGACTGGGTGTGGCAAAGAAGATCAAGGATATGACCTTTTCGTTAGCTCGTACACGTTGGCCTCACGCAAAGATTTTCTCGCTGACCAGCGGTGCTGCTGTGATGAAGATGAATACGGAATTAGGCTACCAGCCTGTGACCTTTGCCGACCTGACTGACGACGAGGCTTTCTGGCGTGGTTGCGAGGGTTGTGTGAATGTGGATGTGTTGCATCGTACGGGACGCAAGTACTGCATCTGTACGGCTATGCTCTACAATCCCGAAGAACATCTGCCTGCCAAGATTCCAGAGGATGTAATCGAGCGCATCAAGGCGCTGGACAGTTGAGAAGTGAAAAGTGAAAAGTGAAAAGTGAAAAGTGAAGAGTTAAAAGTGAAAAATTAATTTAGATATGGCTAATAAGAAAGTAGTAGTAGCATTCAGTGGTGGATTGGACACCAGCTACACAGTGATGAAATTAACCCAGGACGGCTGGGATGTATATGCTGCATGTGCCAATACTGGCGGATTCAGCGCAGAACAGTTGAAGACGAACGAAGAGAATGCCTATAAGTTGGGCGCCAAGGCTTACGTGACGCTCGACGTGACACAGGAGTATTACGAGAAATCGCTGAAATACATGATTTTCGGTAATGTGCTGCGTAACAACTGTTATCCTATCTCAGTGAGCTCGGAGCGTATCTTCCAGGCTATTGCCATAGCACGCTATGCCAAGGAGATTGGTGCAGATGCCATTGCTCACGGATCGACAGGTGCCGGCAACGACCAGATCCGTTTTGATATGACATTCCTCGTGATGGCTCCTGGTGTGGAGATTATCACATTGACACGCGACAAGAAACTGACACGTAAAGAGGAGGTTGATTTCCTGAACGAACACGGATTCTTTGCCGACTTCACTAAACTGAAGTATTCGTATAACGTAGGTATCTGGGGAACCAGTATCTGTGGTGGCGAACTGCTCGACCCCACACAGGGTCTGCCCGAGGAGGCTTATCTGAAGCACGTCACAAACCCCGAGAAGGAGTCGCTTTTGAAGATTGAGTTCGAGAAAGGTGAGATAGTGGGTGTGAACGGTGAGAAATTCACTGATCGTGTAAAGGCTATCCAGAAGATTGAGGAAATTGGTGCCAGCTATGCCATCGGACGTGATGCCAATGTGGGCGACACCATTATCGGTATCAAGGGCCGTGTAGGATTCGAGGCTGCTGCTCCGAAACTGATTATCGAGGCACACCGTCTGTTGGAGAAATCGACGCTGTCGAAGTGGCAGCAGTACTGGAAAGACCAAGTGGCCAACTGGTATGGTATGTTCCTTCACGAGAGTCAGTACTTGGAGCCTGTGATGCCCGATATTGAGGCTATGTTGACCAGCAGTCAGCGCAACGTGACGGGTACTGCTATCCTGAAGCTCCGTCCCTATGGTTTCGAGACAGTGGGTATCGACTCTGTCAACGACCTGACCAAGAGCAAGCTCGGTGAGTACGGAGAGACGCAGACCGGTTGGACTGCCGACGAAGCTAAGGGCTTCATCAAGGTATCCAGTACACCATTGCGTGTGTACTATGGGATACATCCCAATGAAAGGTAGCCCCCCTCAGTCCCCCCGAAGGGGGGAGGATAAATACAGAGAAGGTGGAGGATTAGGATTACAGCTTGCAGATCCATTGCTCTATGGGCTTCTTAAGCAGTTTGTCAAGGAGAACAGAAATCACGAAACAGAAGCAGAGTCCGTTCTTTGGAAATTCATACGAGGCGACCAATTAGGAGTCCACTTTCGTCGACAACATATTATTGGGCCTTTCATTGCTGATTTTGCCTGTCTTCCAAAACGAATAGTAATAGAGATAGATGGCGGATATCATCAGCTACCGAACCAACAAGTGAGTGACACAGAAAGAAGTGAATGGTTAGAAAAAATGGGCTTCAAAGTTATAAGGTTCACCAATAAAGAAGTTCTCTGTAACTTAGAAGAGACAATAAAAATAATAAAAGAATGCATAAAATGAAAAAAAATAATCAAAAACCTCCCTCCCCCTCTCGGGGGGACAGAGGGGGGCTTCGAGTCGGAATCCTTGGTGCAGCAGGCTACACGGGTGGAGAACTCATACGCCTGCTGATTAACCACCCGGAAGCAGAGATTGTGTTTGCTAATTCGGAGAGCAACGCAGGCAATCTGGTATCGGATGTTCATGAGGGATTGATGGGCGAGACTGATTTGCGTTTTACATCAGAAATGCCATTCGACCAGGTGGATGTTGTTTTCTTCTGCTTTGGGCACGGGAAGAGCGAGCAGTTCCTCAAGGAGCATACCATTCCTGCCAATGTAAAGATTATCGATTTAGCTCAAGACTTTCGCATCAAGGGCAGTCACGACTATATCTACGGTTTGCCCGAGACACATAAGGACATCATTGCCGGCTGTCAGCATCTGGCTAACCCCGGGTGCTTTGCCACGTGTATCCAGTTAGCCATGTTGCCAGCTCTGAAGGCTGGCATTATCAGCGGCGACATCCACGTGAACGGTATCACAGGCAGTACGGGAGCTGGTCAGAAGCCTGGAGCAACGACCCATTTCTCATGGCGAAACGATAATATCTCGGTTTATAAGACATTCACCCATCAGCACTTGCTGGAGATCAACCAAACGGTGCAGGAACTGTGTCCTGGCTATGATGGACGCGTACTCTTCATTCCCCAGCGCGGTTGTTTTGCAAGGGGCATCTTCGTCACCGCTTATGCTAAGTGCGACAAGACCATTGAAGAGGTACAGCAGATTTATGCCGACTATTATAAAGATGCCGCCTTCACCCATTTCGTGACCAAGAGTCCAGATATGAAACAGGTAGTGAACACCAACAAGGCAGTGGTGTATGTAGAGAAATACGAAGACCAACTCCTGATGATTTCCTGCATCGACAACCTGTTGAAAGGTGCTGTAGGTCAGGCTGTTCAGAACATGAACATCATGTTCGGAATTGACGAGAAGGCAGGACTGAATCTGAAAGCCTCAGCGTTTTAAGAAGTTAAAAGAGAGGAGTGAAAAGAGAGGAGTGAAAAGTGATTTTCGCTCCTTTTTTCATTTTTGCATTAAAAAAAAGAAAAAAATATTGGTGTTTAAGATAATTTTTCCTATCTTTGCAAATGTAACCTCAATGAGGAGACCTAAACTTTAATATTAAATCTATTGTAGGAAAATGATAAAGGAAGCCAATGACCATGTTCAACTGTACCCCGACGGAAAGTACCGATGGGTGTATGAAGTGAATATGCTGACTAACTACTCCATATTATTTGATGTGTGGAAGGTGTTGGGAATCAGCATGGGCATCATTGTCCTATTGTTTGTTGTCATTGCGATTTTTGATGGTGAATGGGACATTGACTCGTTCATCGGTATGGCTTCTGTATTGGGGATTGTCGCTCTGGTGATGTTAGTTCTGGGGTTAATTGGTTACTTTATATATGCAGCCATCTCTGGATGGAAATATGCCGTACTCTTTATCATGGATGAGAAAGAAGTGGTACATCAACAGATGCCTAACACAGTAAAGAAAGGTCAACTCATCGGGGCTTTGACCATATTGGCAGGTTTGGCATCGGGGCGTCCAGGAGTAGTGGGCACTGGCATTTTGGCACAATCGCGCATGTCGATGATTTCCACTCTTGCTGATGTTGAGCGTTTGATTCCATGTAGAAGAATGAACCTGATTAAGGTGAACCAACGCTTCGCCAAGAACCGCATCTACGTCAACGACGAAGACTTCGACTTCGTTTACAACTTCCTTCTTACGAATTGCAAAAAATCTTAAGCCCAATATTTAAATAATAACTAAAACTAAATGCGTATGAAAAAAGTATTATTAACATTAGTTGCACTCGTGAGTTTGTTAACGAGTGTCACAGCACAACGGAAAATCGACAGAAATTTCGATGGCTACAAGTGGGAAAGGCAGTCTTGGGGAATTGCAATGGACAAGACTATTACTTATGAACTGAAGGAAGGATATAGTACGTATGATATAATGGGAACACTGGAATTTAAGTTCACCAATCATAATACAATAGAAATAACTAATAAATCCAACTACTACTATTTTGATTTAAGTTTTGAGGTCTTTGGTGGAAACAACGTTGAAGACTTTGCAGACTTTCAAAAAGATCTTTCTACTCCCAATGGTTCAACTCCATACAGAACTGGCCTCATCAAACCAAATAGCAAATGGACAAAATATGACACATTCCTTTCTGGGTTTGAAGTGCTATGGTTTTGGAACATTAAGCTGAAAAAATGGAAAAGGAAATAATAAGTAACTCTAAACACTACAATTATGAAAAAGTTATTATTGACATTAGTAGCATTGTTGGCATTGGTAACTACTGTTAAAGCACAGAATATCGTGCAAGTTAACAGCGGAGAATTACGCCAACTGTGTGTAGGTGAGGGACAAAGGGCCTATCACAAAGTGATGGCAAAATTCTGCTATTACAAGCCAGGCGGTCGTATTGCAGCTGGACAGAAAGTTAAAGCATGGGTTGACGACCGTGATGCCACTCTTTGGGGACACAATAACACTGATACGGATGACCTTATTGTCTATGTTAAGTATGTAGACAAGAATGGCAAGGAGCATAAAATCTACCCAAGACTCCCCAAAGGTACTTTACCCAATCATAATGCACAAAAGCTTGCGTCAAACGCCTCATACGTCATTGAGGTAGGATGGGGAAGATAATTTACAGGGCTTTATTATTCACTTTATACATACAATTATGAAAAAGTTATTATTGACATTAGTTGCATTGTTGGCATTGGCAGGAACTGCCTTTGCACAGGGAAAATTAAAGCCTTTTACCACAAGGCATATGTACGCAAATGGTGGTAAAGAAGGACAAGTGTGGGCAATTGTAAAGCGAACTGACCCAGGGCCATTTATTGGAGCATATGTAGAGAATGGAAATCTATATGCTACGAATTTTTGTCTTCATCCAAGAGGAGGAGGCAAAACAATACGTATGGTATTTATTTATACGGACGACAAAGGAAAGCAGCAACGACTAGAACAGGACATACCCTATACTGTTAAGAATGAACAAGCTGCAAGATATAATTATAGACGTGATATGATATTGGTACTTAAAAATGTCAGATCCATAGATAAGCTAAGTTATTACGAAGACGGTGAGTATCTAAGAGTATATTAAACTTAAATCCAAAAATTTTTCATTATAAACTTACATTATACGATTATGAAAAAGTTATTATTGACATTAGTTGCACTCTTTGCCATGAGCATGAGTGTTTGTGCACAGGAAGGTCCAAAAATTTGGCAAGGTGGACCAGGTAAGAAATATGTAGATCGTAGTACGTTGAAGAAGCGTGCATTAAACTACCACTTCATCATTAACGACAAGTCTTCTGATGTATATCTTGCCAAATACAAGGGCAAGAAGTGTTGGTTCGGCGGTGCTACCGGCAAGGACAATATGGGATACTTCGATGAGAGCATCACCTATTCAGAGAAGGATATTATTGAGAAGGAAAACATTCCTACCCGCAGTTCTTCGGATCCCTTCAACGTAGACACCGGCAAGAAGAAGAAAAAGGACAAGAAAAAGAAGTAATTGTTTTGAGTTCCAAAATCACGATATGACGGCAAGTTGAAAGACGTGCCGTCATTGTTTTAAAGATAGTTTTTCTTTTGCATTTCGCTCGATTTACACTACCTTTGAGGCAAGCCTCGAAGGTACTTTCGCTCGAAAATGAAAAGAAAACAAGTTTTTCTTTTGCATTTTGCTCACTTATTCGTACCTTTGCAGAGTTTTAACGTTAAGACTTAGCAAAGATGAAATTATTCGATGTTTATCCCCTGTTCGACGTGAATATCGTGAGAGGAGAGGGATGCAAGGTTTGGGATGACAAAGGTCAGGAATATCTGGACCTGTACGGAGGACATGCAGTGATCTCGATAGGTCACTCCCATCCCCATTATATCAAGAAAGTGACGGAGCAACTCGGCAAGATTGGATTCTATTCGAATTCAGTTGTGAATAAGTTGCAGGTGGAGTTGGCAGAACGACTGGGACGCATCAGCGGCTACGACGACTATCAGCTGTTTCTGATTAACAGCGGTGCCGAGGCCAACGAGAATGCGCTGAAGCTGGCTTCGTTTACCAATGGCCGTACCCGTGTGCTATCGGCAGAGAAAGCCTTCCACGGACGTACTTCGCTGGCCGTTGAAGTGACTAACAATCCGAAGATTATTGCGCCCATCAACAATAACGGACACGTCACTTACCTGCCTCTGAACGACCTGAATGCATGGGAGAAGGAGTTGCAGAAGGGCGATGTGTGTGCCGTCATCCTGGAGTGTATTCAGGGTGTAGGAGGCATTAAGATGGCTACTTCGGAATTTGCCCAGGGACTGGAGAGACTGTGCAAACAGCATAACACCGTGCTGATTTGTGACGAGATACAGTGCGGCTACGGACGAAGCGGAAAATTCTTTGCCCACCAGTGGCTTGGCATCAAGCCCGACATCATCACCGTAGCCAAGGGTATTGCCAACGGTTTCCCCATGGCAGGCGTATTGATTTCACCAGACTTCGAACCCGTTTACGGACAGTTGGGTACCACCTTTGGTGGCAACCACCTGGCTTGTGCTGCAGCGCTGGCTGTGCTGGACGTCTTCGAGGAAGAGAACCTGGTGGAGAATGCCCGTGAGGTAGGCGATTACCTGATGGAAGAATTGAAGAAGTTAGACAACCCCCATATTCAGGACATCCGTGGACGTGGTCTGATGATAGGTATCGACCTTGACATCCCCCATAAGGATGTGCGTCAGCCACTGATTTACCAGGAGCACTGCTTCACCGGCTGTGCAGGAACCAACATCCTGCGTCTGCTCCCACCGTTGTGTCTGACCAAGGACGAGGTTGACCTGTTTATTACGAAACTAAAGAAAGTATTAGCAACATTATGAAGATAGCAATGATTGGCGCTGGTGCCATGGGTGGTGCCACCGTAGAAGGACTCATCAAGACGGGAAAATACAACAACGAAGAAATTATCGTTGCCGACCCCTCGCGTGACTGTCGTGACCATTTTGCCGCACTGGGCATTACGGCAACACCCAGCAACCAGTTGGCAGCACAAGGTGCTGACGTGGTTTGTGTGTGTGTAAAGCCCTGGTTGGTAGAGCAGGTGCTGAAAGGAGTCAAGGATGTACTGGACTATAACAAGCAGATTCTGATAGTCATTGCCGCCGGTGTAAAGTCTGACGATATCAAGAGTTGGATGGACAAAGCAGGCAGCATGATTCCCACCTTCCTGATTATTCCCAACATCGCCATTGCCCACCTGCAGTCGATGACCTTCATTGTTCCAGCTATTGCGGCAGAGGCGCAACACACGGAGAAGGTGAAGGCGCTGTTCGACCAGATGGGACAGAGCATCATCACAGACGAGCAGCATCTGGCAGCAGGTACTACCCTCGCCTCTTGTGGTATTGCCTATGCCATGCGTTATGTTCGTGCTGCATCGGAAGGTGGTGTAGAACTGGGATTCAAGGCGGATGATGCCAAGCAGATAGTGATGCAGACCATGAAGGGTGCTGTGGAACTGCTGCAAGCCAGCGGACTGCATCCTGAGGCAGCCATCGACTTGGTAACCACCCCCGGTGGAGTCACCATCAAAGGTCTTAACGAAATGGAACATGCCGGATTCACCTCAGCCGTCATCCGCGGATTGAAAGCTGGAGCTAAATAAAGGAATTGAGAATTGAGAATTGAGAATTGATAATTGATAATTGACAATTGACAATTGATAATTGATACTTAAAATTATGGACGAGCAACTGAAACAGATTGGGGAACGACTTCGTGGTTTGCGCGAGGTATTGGATATTCCTGTTAGCGAGATGGCAGAAACAATTGGCATCTCATCGGAGAAGTACGAAAAGATAGAGTCTGGCGAGATGGACATCACCATTTCAAGCCTGATGAAGATAGCCAAGAAGTATGGCATATCAACGGAGGAACTCATCTTTGCCGAGTCTGCCCACATGAAGTCGTACTTCGTAGTGCGCAAGGGACAAGGTATGTCGGTAGAGCGTACCAAGGCCTATAAGTATCAGAGTCTGGTGAGTGGTTTTGTTGACCACAAGGCAGACGTGTTCATCGTCACAGTAGAGCCCAAGCCCGGAGCTCGCACCATCTATAAGAACACCCATCCCGGACAGGAGTTCAACCTCATTCTCGAAGGGTCAATGGAGTTGTATATCGGAGGTAAGACCATCGTGCTCGAAGAAGGCGACAGCATCTACTTCGACTCCACCAAGCCCCACGGTATGCTGGCTATTGGCAACAAAGCCGTCAAGTTTTTGGCATTTACAGTAGAGTAAATGAAGGGAAAAGTGAATAGTGAATAGTGAATAATTTGCTACCGCCGTTGAATAATAATAAGCTACTGCAATGATAGAGAGATTTTTGAAGCAGACAACCTTCACATCGGTGGAGGACTACAATAAGCACTTGGAATTCATCATTCCCGAGAATTTCAACTTCGCCTACGACGTGATGGACCAGTGGGCTGTGGAAAAACCAGAGGGACTCGCCCTGCTATGGACCAACGACCAAGGCGAGGAGATTCGTACCACCTTCGCCGAGCTGAAGGAACAGACCGACCAGGCTGCCAGTTATCTGCAGACGCTGGGCATCGGTAAGAACGACCCTGTGATGCTCATCCTGAAGCGCCGCTATGAATGGTGGGTTGTGATGCTTGCCCTGCATAAGATAGGAGCCATCGTCATCCCTGCCACCCACATGCTGACCAAGCATGATATTGTATATCGTAACACAAGAGCCACTGTCAAAGCCATTATCTGCGTGGACGATCCCTACGTGGTAAGTCAGATTCAGGCTGCTATGCCTGAGAGCCCGTCAGTGAAGCAATACATCACCATTACCGATCATGGCAAACCCATTCCTGAGGGTTTCCACGACTGGCAGAAGGAATGGAAAGAGGCACCGAAGTTTGAGAAGCCGAAGTTTGTCAACACCAACGAGGACACCATGCTGATGTATTTCACCAGCGGTACCTCCGGTGAGCCCAAGATGGTGGCTCACGACTATCTCTATGCAATGGGACATCTGACAACGGGAGTCTTCTGGCATAACCTGCACGAGGGTTCGCTGCACCTGACCGTTGCCGATACCGGCTGGGGAAAAGCCGTATGGGGCAAGTTCTACGGACAGTGGTTTGCCGGAGCAACCGTCTTCGTCTTCGACCACGAGAAATTCAATGCCGACACCCTGCTTCGCCAGATAGAGAAATACAAGGTGACCTCGTTCTGCGCACCTCCCACCATCTATCGTTTCATGATTCGTGAGGACCTGTCGAAATACGACCTCTCCGCACTGGAATACTGCACCACAGCAGGTGAGGCGCTGAATCCTGCCGTCTTCGACAAGTTCAAAGAAAAGACAGGTATTCAGATGATGGAAGGCTTCGGACAGACAGAGACCACCATGACACTGGGCACCTTCCCCTGGATGAAACCGAAACCAGGCAGTATGGGTATTCCCAATGCACAATACAACATCGACCTGTTGCGCGCCGACGGTACGCCATGCGAAGACGGTGAGAAGGGTGAAATCGTCATCCGCGTAGGCGACAAGAAGCCTTTCGGACTCTTCAAAGAGTATTATCGCGACCCAGAGCTGACCAAAGAGGCCTGGCACGACGGCATCTATCACACTGGTGATATGGCTTGGCGTGACGAAGACGGTTACTACTGGTTTGAGGGTCGTATCGACGACGTCATCAAGTCGTCAGGCTATCGCATCGGTCCGTTTGAAGTCGAGAGTGCGCTGATGACTCATCCTGCCGTTGTGGAATGCGCCATCACCGGTGTTCCCGACGACATCCGAGGTATGGTGGTAAAGGCTACCGTTGTTCTTGGCAAGGAATGGAAGGACAAGGCTGGCGACGACCTCATCAAGGAGTTGCAGCAGCACGTGAAGAAAGAGACGGCTCCCTATAAGTATCCACGCATCGTGGAATTTGTAGATGAATTGCCCAAGACTATCTCGGGAAAGATAAGAAGGGTGGAAATACGCAATAAAGATGCGAAATGAGTAAGAGAATAGTTATCAAGGTAGGTTCAAATGTACTGACACGTACAGACGGGAAACTGGATGTGACCCGCATGTCGGCATTGGTTGACCAGATAGCCTGGCTGAAAAGAAACGGCTATGAGGTTATCCTGGTTTCATCGGGTGCCGTTGCCTGCGGAAGAAGAGAGTTGAAAGTGGAACACTCCCTCGACTCGGTAGAGCAGCGCCAGCTGTTCTCTGCCTTGGGACAGGTGAAGTTGATAGGACTCTACTACGACCTGTTCCGCGAGTTCCATATCCATGTGGGACAGGTGCTGACCATGAAGGAGAACTTCCAACCCGGTGAGCAATACGAGAACCAGCAAGCCTGTATGAAGGTGATGCTGGAGAATGGGGTTCTGCCCATCGTCAACGAGAACGACACCGTCAGTGTTACCGAGCTGATGTTTACCGATAATGACGAATTGTCAGGACTGATAGCCCAGATGATGAAAGCCGACACCCTTGTCCTGCTGTCAAATATCGACGGCATCTATACGGGAAATCCCGACGACCCAGCCTCGGTACTCATCCGCGACGTAGAGACAGGCACAGACCTGAGCCAGTATATACAGATGGAGAAGAGCGCCTTCGGACGCGGTGGTATGCACTCCAAATACACCACAGCCAGCCAACTGTCGCAGGCAGGCATCCGCGTCATCATAGCCAATGGCGAACGCGACAATATTCTCGTGGACTTAATGGAAAGACCACAAGACATACCTCATACAGAATTTCATCCTAAATCATAAATCATGGACCTGACAGAGATTTTCAAAAGAGTCAAGACCGCCAGCAAGAGTCTGGCCTTGCTCACTGACGAACAACGTAATGAAATACTGATGGCAGTAGCCGATGCCATCGTGGACTACAAGGAACGCGTCCTGGTTGCCAACGAGAAAGACTTGGCGAAGATGGATGTCAAGAATCCTCTTTACGACCGTTTGCAGCTGACTGACAAGCGACTGGACGACATTGCTGCCGACATGCGGAATGTAGCATCGCTGCCCTCTCCCTTAGGCCACATCACCAAGGAGAAGACGCTGCCCAACGGATTGCGCCTCTGTAGGGTATCGGTGCCCTTCGGTGTGATAGGCATGATTTACGAGGCTCGTCCCAATGTGACCTACGACGTTTTCTCGCTTTGTTTCAAGAGCGGTAATGCCTGTGTGCTGAAAGGCGGTTCTGATGCCGACCTGTCAAACCAGGAGTCGGTAGAACTCATCCACGAAGTGCTGGAGCGCTTTGGGGTCAATCCCGATGTAGTCACCCTCCTGCCTGCCACCCATGAGGCGACTGGCGAGATGCTGAATGCCGTTGGTTACATAGACCTTTGCATACCAAGAGGCGGACGCCGACTGATTGACTTCGTCCGCGACACAGCCCGCATCCCTGTGATTGAGACTGGAGCCGGTGTTGTCAACACCTATTTCGATAAGGAGGGCGACCTGGAGATGGGTAAAGCCATTATCAACAATGCCAAGACACGTCGCGTCAGCGTGTGCAACGCCCTCGACTGTCTGATTATTCACGAGAACAGACTGGGTGACTTGACAGAACTGGTGAAGCCGTTGCTCGACCACAAAGTGACCATCTATGCCGACGCTCCCTCATATCAGATACTGACAGGCATCTATCCTGAGGTGTTGCTGCAGGCTGCCACTTCCGACTCCTTCGGTACTGAGTTCATGGACTATAAAATGGCCATCAAAACCGTATCGTCTCTGGAGGAAGCACTGGACCATATCGACCAGTACGGTTCGGGACACAGCGAGGCTATCATCACCATGAACGAAGAGACGGCCCGCAAATTCCAACAACATGTTGATGCAGCCTGCGTCTATTGGAATGCCCCCACGTCGTTTACCGATGGTGCCCAGTTCGGATTAGGTGCTGAGATAGGCATCTCTACCCAGAAGCTCGGTCCTCGCGGACCTATGGCACTGGAAGAAATCACCACCTATAAGTGGCTGATTGAAGGTGAAGGACAGATAAGGAAATAGTGAAGAGTGAAAAGTGAAAAGTGAAGAATTATGAGAACATTTATCAACGTAGAAGATATCGGACCATTGGACAAGGCAATGGCCGAGGCATTTGAGATTAAGAACGACCGTTTCAAGTATCAGCACCTGGGCAAGAACAAGACCCTGATGATGATATTCTTTAATAATTCACTGCGCACCCGTCTGTCAACACAGAAGGCTGCCATGAACCTCGGCATGAATGTTATCGTGCTCGACGTGAATGCAGGAGCCTGGAAGCTGGAGACAGAGCGCGGTGTCATCATGGATGGCGACAAGAGCGAACACCTGTTGGAAGCCATTCCCGTGATGGGTTGCTATTGCGACATGATTGGTGTGCGCAGTTTTGCAGGACTCACCGATCGTGAATACGACTATGCCGAGACGGTGCTCAACCAGTTTATCAAGTATAGCGGCAAACCCGTCTTCGCCATGGAGACAGCCACCGTACACCCCCTGCAGGCCTTTGCCGACCTGATTACCATTGAGGAGTACTGGAACCTCCCCAACCCCTCCCAAGGAGGTGCTACCGGTTCTCCCCTCCTTGGGAGGGGTCGGGGGAGGTGTAAAGTCGTGCTGACTTGGGCTCCCCACTGCCGTGCATTGCCTCAGGCCGTTCCCAACTCGTTTGCCCAGTGGATGAATGCCGCTGATGTCGATTTTGTGATTACCCATCCCGAGGGTTACGAACTCGATCCCAGGTTTGTGGGTAATGCCCGTGTGGAGTACGACCAGCGGAAAGCTTTCGAGGGAGCCGACTTCATCTATGCCAAGAACTGGTCGAACCCCGGTGTGACCAATCCTGCCGACTATGGAAAGATTACCTCGAAGGATATGTCGTGGACGGTAGATACCGAACACATGTCGTGGACCAACAACGGCAAGTTCATGCACTGTCTGCCTGTGCGTCGCGGTCTGATTGTTACTGACGACGTTATCGAGAGTGCCAACAGCATCGTCATCCCTGAGGCTGCCAATCGCGAAATCAGCTGTTCGGTAGTCATCAAACGTATGTTAGAGTCACTATGATATCATTTGAATGCGATTACAACAATGGGGCGCACCAGAAGGTGCTCGACAACCTTATTAAATATAATGGTGCGCACCCTACCCCATACGGTTTTGACGAATTCAGCGAGCGCGCCAAGGAGCGCATCCGCGAAGCCTGCGGAATGCCAGATGCCCAGATATTCTTCCTGACAGGAGGTACACAGACCAATGCCACCACGATAGACTCCATGCTCTATCAGTATGAGGGTGTCATCTGTCTGGAGTCAGGACATATCAATGTGCATGAATGCGGTGCCGTGGAGTTTACCGAGCATAAAATCATCACACTGCCCGGCAAGGACGGTAAGATGGACTCAAGGATACTGGACAAGTATCTCGACGACTTCATGCACGACGGCAACAACGCCCATGCCGTATTCCCCGGTTTGGTATATATCACGTTCCCTACCGAACTGGGAACCATCTATACTGCCAAGGAGCTGGACGATATCTACCAGGTGTGCCAGCATTACGAGATACCGCTCTACATCGATGGTGCCCGACTGGGCTATGGACTGATGGCTGAAGGCAATGACATCACGCTCCCCTATCTGGCGCGCCATTGCGACGTGTTCTATATCGGAGGTACAAAGATTGGTGCTCTCTGTGGCGAAGCGGTGGTATTCACCAATCGGCAGGCTCACAAGCATTTCTTCTCTATCCAGAAGCAACACGGTGCCGTGATAGCCAAAGGCGCCTTGATAGGTCTGCAGTTCGAAGCCCTCTTCACCGACAATCTCTATTTCGACCTCTCCCGCCACGCTATTGAGATGGCGATGAAGATGAAAAAGATATTCCAGGAGAAAGGCTTTGAGTTCTATATTGACTCGCCCACCAATCAGCAGTTCGTCATTTTGCCAGATGCCTTGGTCGAGAAACTGTCGAAGGAAATGGAGTTCACCCATTGGGGACAAGCTCCGGGTCACAGAACGATATGCCGTTTTGTAACCAGTTGGGCCACCACCGAGGAAGAACTGCAGGAACTGGAGCGCATTATTTCTTAACAGCCCACTCCTTATAAGGATGCTGACGAAGTTGACTGTTGTAATAACGACGGTCACCAGTCACTTCGTCGCCTATGAAATCGGGTATCTGCACGACGTCGTCTTCCGAGCGCAATTCCACCTCTGCCATCACCAGCCCGGCATTGTCGCCGAAGAATTCGTCCACCTCGAAAGTGTGACTGCCACTCTTCACCAGCCAGCGCGTCTTGTCGATAATACCCGGTTCGCACAGCGCCATCAACTGACGGGCATCATCCATGGGAATCTCCTGTTCGAATTCGTAACGGGAGAGCCCTCCGTTCAGACTCGGGCCCTTGATGGTGATATACGCCTTCTCGTCGCGGATGCGTATCCTGACGGTACGTCCCCGTTCACTCGTGATATATCCCTGTTGAATACGACTATGACTGAACGACTCCCTCTTGTAGGAGTCGTTCAGTACTAAGAATTTCCGTTCTATCTCCTGTGCCATTTATGCCATCGACAGACTGGTAGTAACGGCAAAGATGAGTCCTAAGGCAATCAATACACAGATAATCCACATAATCAGGTTTCTGCCCTTAGCCTCTTCTTTTCTAGCGTATGCTTCACGCTTTGCTTGTCCTTTTTTGCTCATAATATCATTTAGTTTTAAAGTTAATTATTCTTCGTCAGTGGTAGGGAACTCCATCAGATAGGCTTTGATGAATCCGTCAATCTTTCCGTCCATCACACCGTCAACATCCGATGTCTGGTAATTGGTGCGGTGGTCTTTAACACGACGGTCGTCAAACACGTACGAACGGATTTGCGAACCCCACTCTATCTTCTTCTTGCCAGCCTCTATCTTAGCCTGTGCCTCCAAGCGTTTCTTCATGGCACGGTCGTAGAGCTGTGAGCGTAGCAGTGCCATTGCACGTTCCTTGTTCTTAGGCTGGTCGCGCGTCTCGGTGTTCTCGATGAGTATTTCCTCTTCCTCACCGGTGTCGGGATCGGTGTACCAATAACGCAGGCGGACACCCGACTCCACCTTGTTCACATTCTGACCACCGGCACCGCTCGAACGGAAGGTGTCCCACGACAACTTGGCGGGATCAACATAAACCTCAATCGTATCGTCAACAAGTGGCGAAACGAAGACAGAAGCAAACGAAGTCATACGCTTACCCTGAGCATTATACGGACTCACGCGCACCAGGCGGTGAACACCATTCTCACTCTTCAGATAGCCATAGGCAAACTCGCCACCCTCTATCTGCATCGTGACGCTCTTGATGCCCGCCTCGTCGCCGTCCTGCAGGTTTGAGATGCTCACCTTGTGTCCATGAGCCTCAGCCCAGCGCTGATACATGCGCATGAGCATCTGTGCCCAGTCCTGAGCCTCCGTGCCACCTGCACCGCTGTTAATCTTAAGAACAGCATCCATCGGGTCTTCCTTCTGGCGCAGCATATTCTTCAGCTCCAGGTCTTCCAACAGCTGTATCGCGCGGCGATAGTCGTCATCCACCTCTTCCTCGGTGACCATTTCCTCCTTATAGAAGTCGAAGGCCAGCTGCAACTCGTCGGCAGCATTGCGCACGTCGTTATAGCCGTCAATCCATTTCTTGATGGCCTTCACCTTCTTCATCTGCTCTTCGGCACGCTTCTGGTCTTGCCAGAAATCGGGAGCCTGCGTACGCAGGTCTTCTTCCTCGTATTCTATCTTCTTCTCGTCAATCTTGAGATAGCGGTTCAGTTTCTCCGTTCTATCCAAGACATCTTTTAACTGGTCTTGTGTTATCATTTCTCATTCCTCATTTTGAACTAATCGACGTACATTGCATCGATTTGTTCCTTATAGTTCTCATAAAGCACACGACGACGAACTTTCAGGGTATTGGTGAGCTCGCCCTTCTCCATCGACAGATGATGGGGCAAAAGAGTGAAGCGCTTTACCTGCTCGTAATGAGCCAACTGCTGCTGGAGGGTGTCAATGCGCTCCTTCATCATCGTAAGAATCTTCGGGTCGGCACACAGCTGCTCACGATTCTCGAACGGAATGTTCTGGGCACGGGCATATTCCTCTAACAGCGAATAAACAGGCACGATGAGTGCCGAGACGAACTTGCGCTGGTCGGCAATGATACATATCTGGTCAATGTATTTGTCCACCAACAGCTTCGACTCTATCATCTGGGGCGCAATGTATTTACCGTTGGATGTCTTGAACAGGTCCTTGATACGCTCCTTCAGGAACAGTTCGCCGTCTTTCAGATAGCCGGCATCACCCGTCTTGAAATAACCGTCCTCGGTGAACGACTGCTTCGTGAGGTCTTCACGGTTATAATAGCCCGGGGTGATGGTGGGGCCCTTCAACAGCACCTCACCTTCCTCACTAATCTTGATGTCGAGACCTTCTATCACTCTTCCTACGGAACCTACGGTATAAGGCTCTCCGAGATGATCACACGATACGGTGGCCAACGACTCCGTCAAACCATAACCCACTATCATGTTAATACCGATGGAATGTACGAATTCCTCGACGTGGGCACTGACAGCAGCACCTGCCGTGGGGAAGAAATGGGCATTCTCAAGACCCAGTTCCTTGCGGACCAGCGAGAATACGGTGCGGTTCAGCATCTCGTACTCCAAATGCAGCGCCATAGGCGGTTTCTTGCCTAAGCTCAAGTACTCGATGTTATGCTTACGGCCAACAGCCAGAGCGTGCATAAAGAGTTTACGCTGCAGCGTGCTGGCATGCTCTATCTTATCCATCACACCCATATACACCTTCTCCCAGAAACGGGGCACACTCGACATACACGTGGGATGCGTCTCACGCATAGACTGCTGCACCTCCTGGGGATGCGTGTTCACTATCATCGTAGCACCCTGTGTCAGTGAAAGAAGCGCCCATCCGCGCTCAAAGATGTGGGTATAGGGCAGGAAATTCATCACGCGGTCCTTATCCGTCACAGGCACGCACTTTCCATTGGCAACAAAGGCTGCATGGAACTGCGAGTGAGGCAGGATAACACCCTTCGAATCGCCCGTCGTACCACTGGTATAGAGAATATTGGCTATATCCTCATAGGTGGCTTCCTTCTGTCGGACCTCCACCTCCGACTGACGGGGCAGATTGTCGCCGAGTTTCAGGAAATCGGCAAAATATATAGCATTAGGATCGTGCGAAGAGATATGCACCAAGGGGTCGAACACGATAATGCGCTCTAACGTCGGACAAAGCGACACCACACGACGTGCACGGTCATACTGGTCCTGTTCGCCAACAAACAGGAAACGAATCTTGGCGTCGTTGATCATGAACTGTATCTGCTGTTCCGAACTGGTAGCATAAAACGGGATGGTAACAGCGCGCACGCCCCATGCACCGAAATCGCATTCCAAGTACTGAACGGAGTTCTGCGAGAAAATACCGATATTCTCCTGCACTTTCACACCCAGGTTCAGCAAGGCATTGCTCACCTTCTTTACTGTTTCAGACACCTGATTAAATGTCAGCGATTTCCACTCCTTACCCCCGAAATCCTGATAAATCAGCATTTCGCGATCCCCATAATGGGCTGCCAAGTCGTGTACCAACACCGACAAATGACTATTAATCTGCATAAGCTATATATATTAATTAGGTGCAAAGGTACAAAAAAAAAGTGAAAAGTGAAAAGCGAAAAGTGAAAAGTGAAGAAAAACAAAGAAAACATTCTTTTCTTTCGGTTTTTCTCTAAATTTACACTACCTTTGCTACATCATTAAATGCAGAATTAAAACAAGACTTATTTTGTATCAGAAATTTCTTTATGGGGAGCAGCTCTCGTAGCGTGCATCGTCATCATAGCATCAATAGCATTAGCTATAGCCGACTGGCAGATGCTGAAGCGAATGCTGACTGACGTGTACTGAATAACATGCCCTTATTGATGAATAACATGCCCTCATTGATGAATAAGGTGCCTTTATTGCAAGACAATTATCACTTTTTAACTTAAACAACTAAACAAACCGGATAGCCAGCATGGTGAGGTCGTCACTCTGTTCGGCTGAGCCTACGAAATCGTGGACGGACTGATTCATGAGAGTGATGAGGTCGGCAGGACGGGTAATGAGGTTGGTGATGGACGACCAGGCTACAGTATGGACGCGCTCGTCGCCAAACTGCTGATGATTGATGTCTTCGGCCTCGTTCAAACCATCGGTGAACAGGAAGATTGTGGCACCATGAGGGAGTGTGGTCTCCTGAAGGGAGAACTCGCAGTCGGGAATGATACCTACAACCAGATTGGGATCGCACTGCAATTCGCTGACTGTGTCGCTCACTATCAATGGGGGATTGTGGCCTCCGTTGCAATAGCGCAGGCGCCCCGTCTTGAGGTCGAGCATTCCGACGAACAGGGTAACAAACATGCCGGTATCGTTGTTTTCGACAAGGGCATCGTTGATGGCACGAACGATGGTATTGGGCTCGGAAACGTGAGCCGCAATGTTGCGGAAGAGCGACCGGGTGACAGCCATGACCAACGAGGCAGGTATGCCCTTGCCCGACACGTCGCCAATGCAGAAGAACAACTGATCGTCGCAGATGAAGAAGTCGAAGAGGTCGCCTCCGACGGCCTTTGCCGGTGTCAGCATGCCATAGATATCTACATCGGTACGCTCAGGAAAGGTCTTCGGCAACATCGACATCTGTATGTTGTGGGCAATATTCAGCTCGCTTTCGATGGTGGCTTTCTGGGCTGTGGAGGTCTGCAGCTCGTCGATATACTGTGTGAGCGAGTGCTGCATCTCTTCAAAGGAGTCGCGCAGCAGCCGTATCTCGTCGTGGCTCTTGATTTTGGGCAGCGGAGTGTCGAATTTTCCCTGTGCCACCTCATCCGTGGCCTGTGCCAGCGTCTTGAGGGGTTTGACGGCACGACGAATGCCAAAGAAACTGGCAAAAAAGACCACTATCAGAGCTATGATGATGAGGAAGAGCAGAATGCTGACGAATCCATAGCCAACGAACTTGAAGGAGAGTTCGGGTACGGAGACACCCAAGCCCCATCCGGTTTCGGTGATAGGAGCATAGAACAGGTATGAGTTGATGCCTTCAATTTGCAATACATGGTCGTCGTCGCTGCCATAATAGCTACCCTGATTGCCCGAGAGCATCAGGTGTCCGGCATGAACGGCCAGTGTGTCGGATTGTTTACTGGCATAGTCGAAATAGTTTTCCTTGAGGATTCTCGCTGTATCAGGGTGGCTGACATAGACACCGTCGTTATCAATGATGAAGGTGTAGGAATAGGCTCCCTTGAAATCGACACCGGCACCACCTGTCCACCAATTGAGACGCATCTCTAACCCCGACATCGCTTCTTTCAGGAAAGTAAGCGAGAGGTCGGACGTGATGACTGCCACCACCTTGCCAGAGCGGTCGTGGACGGGCTGCATGTAGGACACCAGCGGTGTTACCCTATCGACACAATCAACATAAGGTTTTGTCCAAAAGCCTTCTTCACTGGCTAGTGCTTTCTGTATGTCGGCTTCTTGCAGGTAGTCGTGTTGCGAATCGCCTGCATAGCCCGTAATGACGTTGCCCACACTGTCGCGTCGGGCATAGGGTGCATACCAGCGTCCCTTCTGCGGATAATAGTCGGCAACAAAGGAGATGCCGATGCACTGCAGGTGGGGGTTGATTTCCACCACTCGTTTCAGTATGTCGTGAAATCGGTCGGGACGGTCGAGATGTTCCTCCAGGTTGCTCACATTATTAATAGTAGCCAGACGGACGTTGGACACGATTTCGCTAATCTCCTTGCTGGTTCTGACACAGAAAGTGCTATGGCGCATCACTGACTCGGTGTTGAGCACTGCCCATGACACCTGGTAAATCAAATAAATAGCTCCACCCATAACGATGGAAAGCGTGAGAACCAGGCGCCAAGAAAGTTTGTTGGCAAAGGAGTGTATGTGGAAAAAACGAGTAATAGATTTCATAAGCTATCAGTTTGCTTGCAAAAGTACAAAAAAAGTTATAACTTTGCAAACAAAATCAGAAAGAAATGGCACAAGTACAAATTGAGGAATCGTGGAAAGCGCAGTTGCAGGGCGAATTTGAGAAGCCTTACTTCCAGCAACTGACTGCTGCTGTCAGACAGGAATATATGCAGACAACATGCTATCCACCAGGGAACTTGATTTTCAATGCCTTCAACCTCTGCCCGTTCGACAAGGTGAAGGTGGTGATTATCGGACAAGACCCTTATCATGAGCCGGGGCAGGCCCACGGACTGAGTTTTTCGGTGCAGGACGGTGTGCAATTTCCGCCCTCTTTGCAAAATATTTTCAAAGAGATTCAGAACGATTTAGGCAAACCGGTTCCCACGACGGGTAATCTGACGCGATGGGCTGAGCAGGGGGTGCTGCTGCTGAATGCCACGCTGTCGGTGAGAGCCCATCAGGCTAACAGTCATAGTGCGCTGGGATGGCAGAAGTTTACCGATGCCGCCATACAGGCACTGGCCTCGCAGCGCAACCATCTGGTGTACATGCTGTGGGGCGGCTATGCGCGGTCTAAATCGTATATGATTGACAAAGCGCAAAACCTTGTGTTGGAGTCGGTTCACCCGTCGCCACTCTCAGCCAATCGCGGTGGATGGTTCGGTCAGCACCAGTTCTCGCGTTGTAATGAATATCTGCAGGCAAACGGGCTTGCGCCAATCAATTGGTAGAAAGTTAAAGTATTTAAGGAAGTTAAGCCAAATGAACATTCCCCCTATCATAGACGTCGCCGGCGTACTGATTTCGTCAGAGATTTTTACCGAGTTTTTCTGTTGCGACTACGAGAAGTGTAAAGGAATCTGTTGTGTGGAAGGTGACGCTGGTGCCCCTGTGACGCTGGACGAGATAGCAGCGATGGAGGATGCGCTGGACGGGGTGTGGCATGAGCTGTCGGCTTCGGCACAGAGCGTCATTGACCATCAGGGTGTGGCCTATGCCGACCAGGACGGCGACATGGTGACGAGTATTGTGAGGGGAAAGGAATGTGTGTTTGCCAGATGCACGGAGGACGGTTGCTGGTTGTGTATGCTGGAAAAGGTGTATCGCGACAAGCAAAAAACTAACATCCAACAGCCAACGGACTTTATCAAGCCCATCAGTTGTGCATTGTATCCTATTCGGGAGAAAACGTTCAGCAGCGGGACGACAGGACTCAACTATAACCGTTGGGCCATCTGCCACGATGCTGTGGAAAAGGGGAAGGCGCTGCACATGCGAGTTTACCAGTTCTTGAAGGAACCGTTGATTCGCAGGTTTGGCAAGGAATGGTATGACGAACTCTGCGAAGTGGCCCGTCAATTTAATCTTTAGTGTGCAACTCGGCATTCTTCCTGTAATCGGAAGGACTGACACCTACATGCTCCTTGAAATATTTCGAGAAGAACGACTGGTTGGGGAAATGCAGTTCTTCGGTGATTTCCTTGATGCTCTTCGTCGAGTTCTTGAGCAACACACGGATTTCCAATACCACATAGTCGTCAATCCACTCATTAGGTGTGCGCTTGCTAATGAGTTTGATGGCCTCGGAAAGATATTTCGGGGTGAGGCATAACTGTTTGGCATACCAATTGACACGTCGCTCGGTGCGGAAATGCTCGCCCAGCAGTCGGATGAACTGGGAAAAGATGACGTCGTGGCGAGTCATAGACTTCGACTCCTGTTGTTCTACGCGCCAGATGACATTGCTCATGTCGTAGAACATTGCCAGCAACAGGGCCTTCACCAGACCAGTGCGGTAGTGGTTCTGCTGGTCGCTCATCTTCCGACGGATGGTATAGAAGTAATTGCTATACACCTGTATCTCGCCCGAGGTAAGCGACACGACGGGGTTTTGCATGGAGAAGAGTAATAGCGACGATACGTTCTGCACGTTCTGCACAAAACCATGATAGTATCGGGGGGTGAGCATGATGCACAGACATTCGAAATCGGGCGACGTAGTGTAATGATCGACAATGTGCTTGGCTGAGATAAACATGAGGTCGCCAGGCTTCACATCCAGTTCCTTGGTATCGATGGAATAATGGGCACTTCCCTGCTTGCAGAGTGCCATGAGAATGAAGTTCACACGCGTAGGCTCGTGGGGAATGGGAGCGTCGGCAATACAATCGGTGAGGACGAGTCCTTCGTCCATATATTCGGCATTGCCCATTCTGCAAAAGTCTTCGAGATGGGCATCATTAATCGTCTTGTTCTTCTTTACCATGTCTTTACGGGCAGGGTTTGACCTGCTTTTACTTTAAACGTCTTCTGCTGTTCATTATATAATAAGGTGACGATACCTGTCTTCTTGGCTTTGATGGATGCACTGCGCACTTTGCCGCCTTTCCATTGGAAACTGACTTCAAAGCCGCCACGGGCACACAGTCCGCTGACACTGCCCTCGCTCCACTCCTTGGGCAAGGCAGGGAGGAGTTCTATCTTTGTTGAGCGTTGAGCGTTGAGAGTTGAGAGTTCTGACTGCATCAGCATTTCGCAGACACCCGCTGTGCCTCCAAAATTGCCGTCAATCTGGAAGGGCGGGTGCGCATCCATCAGATTGGCATAGGTGCCACCGGCGTGACGGGTGCCAGGTCGCTGATCGTCCTGTGCATCGGTGAAGGTAAGCAGTTTGCGATAGATGTGATAGGCATTCTCACCATTATGGAGACGTGCCCACAGATTGATGCGCCAGCCAGTGCTCCACCCTGTTGTCTCGTCTCCTTTCTGAATCAAGGTCTGGCGAGCGGCTTCGAGTAGTTTGGCCTCTTTCAGATGGTTGCCAGGATAGAGTCCGATGAGGTGACTCTGATGGCGGTGCCGGGGGTCTTTGTCCTGCCAATCGTAATACCATTCATTCAAATCACCCTCCTTGCCAATGGTATAGGGATGGAGGCGAGCGAGCGTCTTGCGATAATTGACGGTCTTGTCGCCACAAAGCGCAGCTGCCTGCGTGGTATTGAGCAGCAGTTCGCGAATGATGGCAAGGTCGGCAGTACCTCCGTAGCACGTCATTCCATGATAGCCCTTGTCAGTGATATATTCATTCTCTGGCGAAGTGGAAGGGGCAGTGATGAGTTCTCCGCGATAGTCAACCAGCCAACTCTTGCAGAATTCGGCAGCACCCTTCATCAGAGGATAGGCAACGGTGCGCAGATAGTTCCTGTCTTGTGTGAACTGGTAGCGCTCCCATAGTGCGTTGACCAGCCAGGCACCTCCGAGATTGAAGTTTGCCCACTCAGGCCATTCGCGCTTCTCGCCTGTAGGATTGGTCATTGCCCAAAGGTCGCTGTTGTGACTGGAGCACCAGCCCTTGTGGATGCCATAGTAATTCTTGGCAGTATGTTTGCCATTGTCAGCCAGAGCACGGATGAAATGGTCGAGCGGCATTGCCATCTCAGCCAGATTGGCAACGAAGGCAGGCCAGTAGTTCTCCTCCAGGTTGATATTGACGGTGTAGTTGCCCCGCCAGGGTGACCACAGATAGGGCGTCCACAGTCCTTGCAGATTGGCAGGGACACCCGGTGTGCGAGAGCAGGAGATGAGCAGGTAGCGTCCGTACTGGAAATAGAGGGTTTCGAGGTAGCGAAGCCTTACCCCCGACACCTCTCCTGTAGAGAGGGGAGATTCCGATGAGCTCTTTAATAGCTGGTCAGTAGGGATATCGGGCATTGTACCTCCCAAATCCAACTTCACCCGGTTGTAATATGTCTGATAGTCTGCAATATGATTGCGCTTGAACGTGTCGAAGGTGTAGTTCTGCGTATGCCAGATGTCGTCGGTAGCTGCTTCCAGGTAGGAGGCAGACTCCTTGACTGGGTGTTTGTCATATCCATTGAAACTGGTTTCGTTGACGATATATACGACGGCTTCCTTACCGTTGCGGATGGTCAGTGTGGAATCGGAGGCACTGACGTTTCCGTCGGTCTTAACCTGCAAAATGGTGCAGAAGTGGATGCTCTCCTGTGGGTCGCCAGTGGCGTGGCCGGTCATGAGTAATTGACCATTGCCCATAGAGGCCTTGACTTGGTGGGGCACTTGGGAGTTCATGACGATGCGACAGTTGATGTTGCCCTGCAAACGAATGGCAATGAGCTTGTCGGGATGCGAAGCGAAATACTCGCGGGTGAAGGTCGTGCCATTGCGCTCATAACGGTCGGACGCCAAGGCGTCGTCAAGACTCAGTTCACGATAGTAATTGCCTGCAACACCTTGATTATCGTCGATGATAAAGACATTGCCCAGCGGCTGGTAGAACTGTGAGTTAGGCCCCTGAACATGCAGTTGCAGCGAGTCGGCCAATTTGTAGTCTTCGTTGAACAGTGCCTCGCGGATGCGGGGAATCCATTGGTGGGCATCCTTGTCGAGGTTTCGATCGACGGGTTTGCCTGTCCATAGCGTGATGTCGTTCAATTGCACCAAGCAGGTATCAGTGCCACCATAAACAAGGGCACCCAGTTTGCCATTGCCGATGGGCAGCGACTCTTCGAAAAAACGGGCTGCGTGGTCGTACCATAGTTTCATGGGCAGTTGCTGCTGAGCAGAAGCTGCTAAGCCACTACAGACGATAACAAACGAAATAAGGATTTTTCTCATTATGCTCAGGTTTTTAGTTAGATAAAGCCCTGCCAGACTTCACGTCTTACAGGGCTCTTGATATATGAGTTTAATCGGTTAAGCATCAATGTTGGCATAGGTGGCGTTCTTCTCAATGAACTCACGACGGGGTTCTACGTCGTCGCCCATCAACATAGAGAAGATTTCGTCAGCCTCTGCAGCATTCTCGATAGTCACCTGCTTCAAGAGACGGTTCTGAGGATCCATTGTCGTCTCCCACAACTGGTCGGGGTTCATCTCACCAAGACCTTTGTAGCGCTGGGTGTGGAATCCTGAAGCATTCTCGTCGCCAGCCACATACTTGTCGATGAAGGCCTGACGCTGCTGATCAGTGTAACAGTATTCGCTCACCTTCTTAAAGGTACACTTGTAAAGCGGTGGTGTAGCGATATAGAGATGACCTTCCTGAATGACCTTCGGCATGAAGCGATAGAACAGGGTCATGATGAGCGTGTCGATGTGCGAACCATCGACGTCGGCATCGGTCATGATGATAATCTTATCGTAACGCAGCTTGTCGACATTGGCCTCCTTCGAATCCTCGCCATCCACGCCAAAGCGGACACCGATACTCTGAATGATGTTCATGACTGACTCTGACTCGAAGACACGATGCCACTGCACTTTCTCAACGTTCAGAATCTTACCACGCAGAGGAAGAATGGCCTGTGTCTCGCGATCACGACCAGCCTTTGCCGATCCACCCGCAGAGTCACCCTCGACGAGGAATATCTCACATTCTTTCGGGTCTTTCTTTGAACAGTCGGCCAACTTACCTGGCAGACCGCCACCAGTCATCGGGCTCTTGCGTTGAACACTCTCACGGGCCTTACGGGCTGCAATACGGGCTGTAGCTGCAAGGATAACCTTTTCGCAAATGGTGTGAGCCTCTTTCGGATGCTCCTCCAGATAGTTGGTCATTGCTTCACCGACAGCCTTCTGAACAGCACCGTTCACCTCGCTGTTGCCCAGCTTGGTCTTCGTCTGACCCTCGAACTGGGGCTCGGCAACCTTTACAGAGATAATGGCTGTCAGACCCTCGCGGAAGTCATCCTGAGCCACCTCAATCTTTGCCTTCTCTATCTGCTTGCGCAACTGGTCGTCCTCGTCGGCATATTTCTTCAGTGCACGAGCCAGGGCAATGCGGAAACCGGTAAGGTGGGTACCACCCTCGATGGTGTTGATATTGTTTACGTAAGAATGGATATTCTCAGAATAGTCGCTGTTATATAGCAGAGCTACCTCGATGGGCACACCATCCTTCTCCGTCTTCAGACAGATAGGATCGCCAATGATAGAGGTGCGGTGACGATCGACATAGCGCACGAACTCCTTCAGACCTTCCTTAGCATGGAACACCTCGGGTTCACGCAGTTTGCCATCCTCGTCGGGACGCAGGTCGGTCAGCGTGATGGTGATACCTGCATTCAGGTAAGCCAACTCACGCATACGGCGAGCAATGATGTCGTACTTATACTCGGTAGTGGTGAAGATGGTACCGTCGGGCCAGAACTGCTGACGGGTACCGGTCTTGTCGGTGTCACCTACAATCTTAACATCGTAGAGGGGCTTACCCTTCTCGTATTCCTGCTGGTAGATATGACCGTTACGGAACACTTGCGACATCATGTGGGTTGACAAGGCGTTCACACAACTGACACCTACACCGTGGAGACCACCGGAAACCTTGTAGGAGCCCTTGTCGAACTTACCACCAGCATGAAGCACCGTCATGACCACTTCGAGGGCCGACTTGTGCATCTTCTCGTGTTCGTCAACAGGGATACCACGTCCGTTGTCCTGTACGGTGATACTGTTGTCTTCGTTGATTGTTACTTCAATATGCGTGCAATAGCCTGCCATTGCCTCGTCGATAGAGTTATCAACTGTTTCGTTGACCAAGTGGTGTAAACCCTTCTCACTAATGTCACCGATGTACATCGCAGGGCGCTTGCGCACAGCTTCTAATCCTTCGAGTACCTGAATGTTACTCGCGGAATAATTGTTTTCTTTGTTAAGTTCTTCTGCCATTTCTAAAAATAGTCCTTATTAGGTTGCAAAGGTACAAAAAAAACATGATTTAAACGAAGGAAAAGTGTATAAAAATATTAAAGGTTGCATTCCTTTCGAAATACAACCTTTATATGCTTGGCTAATATTGAAATTATGCAAGCGAATTGATGTGAGCAGCAAGACTTGACTTGATGTTTGCAGCCTTGTTCTTGTGGATAATGTTGGTCTTAGCCAACTTGTCCAACATCTTCTGCACGCTGGGGTACAACTTAGCAGCCTCTTCCTTGTTGGTCATGGCGCGCAACTTACGAACAGCGTTACGCATTGTCTTGGCATAATAGTGATTATGCTCTGCTCTTGCTTTTTCCTGACGAATTCTCTTCAGGGATGACTTGTGATTTGCCATTTTTTTCTAATTTTATATTGTTAATATTAAAGCTTATGGGTCTTACGTCTCATATAAGGACTGCCCTGGGCGGGTTGTTACACCCTCCGCCACCGTTCCCCGGAAGTAGCACTTGGCTGTGCAGATGACGGATTTAAACTGGTAGTCCCTAGGAGAGTCGAACTCCTCTTTAGAGAATGAAAATCTCTCGTCCTAACCGATAGACGAAGGGACCAGTGTCTCTTTTTTGCGGGTGCAAAGGTACTTGTTTTTTTCTATCTGACAAAATTTTCTTGAGGAAAAATGATGTTTTTCAATGATTTTTATGTAATTTCGCCCTCATGTTAGAGAAATCAGAGGCAATTGTACTCCATACCATCAAGTATGGCGAGTCCAAAATCATCGTGGATATGTTCACGAAGAGATGGGGTCGGCTGTCGTTTATCATTCCGGTGCCAAAAACGAGTAAGTCGCGCATCAAAAAGCAATATTTCCAACCGATGTCGTTGTTGGAGATAGAATGTGAGGTGCGCCCAAGGGTGACGTTGCAAAAACTGTCGGATGCGCGTCTGCTGATGCCTTTTGTTTCTATCCCGCTGTCGCCAGAGAAACTGGCTATCAGTATGTTCGTTGCTGAGTTTCTTTACTATGGTCTGCGTTCGGAACAGCATAACGAGTTGCTGTTTGATTACATCTCCGGAGCGGTCCAGTGGTTGGATGCTGCCACAGACGGTTTTGCCAACTTCCACCTCACCTTTCTGATGCATCTGTCACGCTTCCTGGGGTTCTATCCCAACCTTGAAGAAGGTGATGCCTATTTCGACTTGCGCGAAGGGCGGTTCTGTGCTAATGCACCTACCCATCGTGACTTCCTAATGCCGGAAGATGCGCAGCTGATTCGTCTGATGATGCGCATGGACTTTCCCACCATGCATCTGTTCCGATTGTCGCGACTGGACAGGAATCGCATCATGGATGTGCTCTTACATTATTATAAATTACATCTGCCAGACTTCCCTGAGATGAAAAGTCTGGCAGTGCTACAGCAATTGTGGACTTAACTGCTATGAGAATACGATAGTGCCCTGAATGGGTTCCTGCGGAGCCTCGTTCTGCTGCTGGGGGCTATCGCCGTTAGCTTGGCTATAGATGCTGTCGAGTATCTCGCGCGTACGTTTATAAGTAGGTGTCTGCTCAACAGCTGAGATAACATCGTCATTATCCAGTTCGTCGGGACGGAACAAATAGATGTGCGGACGACGCTTATAACGCTTGGTCGAGCCCTCTGAACCATAGTAGCGGTTGCGGCGATCCTGCTTTTCAGCTTCGCGCTCCTGCTGCTCTGCCAGACGGGTTGCTTCCTCCTGGGTGTGACGCTTCAGATGTCCGTTCATGCCATCGACATTCTCGATACCGAAACCGGTAGCCAGAATGGTCACCTTTACCTTCTTGCCCAGTTCCGGATCAGTAGCAAGTCCCCACTTGATTTCAAAGTCGCCGAACTTAGCCATGAACTCGTTGACGTCGTTCATTTCTTCCATCATCAGTGAATCCTTGCCGTCCTTGGTTCCAGCGAACGAGATACTCAACAGGATTTTCTTGGAATTGAAAACGTCATTATCATTGAGCAACGGAGAATTCAGTGCGTCGTCGATAGCCTTGCGAACACGTCCTTCACCTTCGCCATAACCCGTTGACATAATGGCTACGCCACCATCCTTCAACACCGTCTTTACGTCGTTGAAGTCAAGGTTAATCAGTCCGTGAACGGTAATGATTTCTGCAATTGACTTAGCTGCTACAGACAGGGTATCGTCGGCCTTGCCAAAGGCGTCGAGCACCGAGAGTTCTGGGTATATCTCACGAAGACGCTCGTTGTTGATTACCAACAAGGCATCGACATGCTTCGACATTTCCTCCACACCGTCAAGAGCCTG
>JAEEGG010003756.1_pt1 | contig 37621 bp, 21 predicted proteins | sample 9134161 | NCBI WGS metagenome assembly JAEEGG01 (sample SAMN16246543, study PRJNA631951) | gut metagenome | biome: gut microbiome; feature: rumen; material: CR-attached | host: Bos | place: Iran: Karaj | collected 2018-10
AGTATGTTGTTCCACAAGAAGTCAATGAAATAGCAGAACAAATCAGCAATTTGACGGAAATAGATCTGAGTCTTCCGCCATATCAACAAGAAGATTATTTGATGCAGAATAATGATTCCATTCCTATTCAAAATAGAGACGGAGTTGAAATTAGAGAAGATGCTGTCGTATTTGGTTGTCCAAATATAACATATTATTATTTATATGACGAGCATTATTCAAGTTACATTCAGAGCAATTCGACGTTTGTAGATGCGGAAAAAACATTTAATGATTTACAATTGTGTTGGGCAGCAGCAGCTTCAAATGTGCTTTATTATACAGGTTGGCTTACATCCGACACAAAAAACGAAGATGATATCTTCTCTAAGTTTAGATATGGGTTTCAGCAAATCGGTGGTGGTCATACCCATGATGGATATGATTGGTATTTGAATGGATCATATTCTTCTCAACCTCCAGCTGATCAACCAATTTCTTCTGGCGGCTATTTTTCCAACGTCTTGAACGTTTCCAATTATTATGACGCGGGGAGTGGTTTTTGGAACAATTCAGATGTCCTAAATCTAGCTGTATATCATCTTATGTTAGGACGAGGTGTTACAATAGGTTATTACTGTGTTGATTCGTATTTTTATGTGCATGGCGGGCATGCAGTTACATTGTGGGGATACACATATGATTCCAGCGAATCGTTTGGAACAAGCAACTACTATACCGGCATTATTGTAACCGACTCTGACGATAACATTGTATTGTCCAATCCTAATTCAGCTCCAGATGTTCTTAAAATAGTAGATGTTAAGTGGGATCAAGATTTGGGTTACTATCTTATTCGTCCAGAGTATAATTTTAATGATTCCGGTTATGCATATTTGTTAGACTATATTTCTGTAGTCGGTCCCGCTTCTTTTACGACCCTGTCATCAGGCGGGTCTGTATCGAGCAGTGCGGCTACGCTTCTTGGCAAAACAGTTGAATCCGGCTACACAATGAATGTTTCCTCGGCAGGGCTTGCGATGGATACGACGGTCACGTCCGGCGGTGTGATGACGATCCTCCCGGGCGGCAAGGTGACGGGACAGACGACGATCGAAAGCGGCGCGGTCGTTTCCGCCTCGTCCGGCGCGGTCGTCGAGTTCTACCTGGCGAATCTGGCGCCGTCCAACACGGCTCTCGTGAATGATCTTTCCCTCATCCAGGGGGCGCCGGATTATACGATCACCGTTTCCGGGACCAACGCCTGCGGCTCGTACAACCTTGCAGACGGCGCGCCCGCGAATTATTCGGGCAGCATGGATCTGTACCGGGGCTCGGATTCCATTGGCACTCTGAGCGTCGGCGGAACCGTTTCCAGCGCATACAAGCTCTATTCCTTGAAAGAAACCGGCAATACCCTGTCCCTGGATATCGCTGAAAAACCGATCAAAACCGATATCGATCACAGCCGCAAATCGGAGGTGATCTTCTACGGCAGCACATCCGGCACAGTGGGCTACTGGATGAACGGAAGCGATACGTGGCGAGGCGAAAGCGGAACCCTGCCGTCGAATCAGAGTATTGTCGGCGGCTACGACATGAACAGCGACGGGTATGCCGATCTGGTCACATGCGCCACGACGGTTTCCAGCGGGTACACGATGGTGGAAATAGGCTTCTACTCATCCGGGACCGTCGGACCCGGCGGAACGACCTATACGCCCATCGGCGCATTGAACGTCACTTCCGGTTACGAGATCGGGATCGGCAACCTGACGGGGAATGCCGGAAAGAACTCCGTCGCATTCCACTTCCAGGAGAACAATACCGTTGGCGTGTGGACGGACGGGACGAACAGCTGGACCGGGATCAACGGCGTTTTCAGTTCGCAATGGAAACTCATCGGCTGCGGCGACTTCGACGGCGACGGCAAGGACTCCGTGCTGATGAGCTACAACAACGGCGAGGCGCTCTACATCGCCGACATAGGCGGCACGCCCGCGGCTCTCGGCCTTGCGAACTGGTCCGGATGGGACATCTGTGCCATCGGCGACTTCGCGGGAGACGGCAGGGACGATATCGTGCTCTTCAACGCCGGAATCTCCACCGCGGTCATGATCGATGACGGCAATACGGACAGTTACCGCATCCTCGGGACGCTCAATTACGACAACTGGAGAATCTGCGGAGCCGGAGACTACAACGGCGACGGCCGGGACGATCTGCTTCTGACCGGCTCCGGTCTGCTTAGTTATTATTCCGGCGGCGACTTCAATCAGTGGAACCCCATCGGCAGCGGCATCGGATCGGAGTGGACCGTGATCGCTTAAGGCAGCGCCCTAACTGATATGGTGCCTTGCTCCGCAGCGGCACGGAAAAAACAACACAGCACTGTTTGCGCCCGTTGGTCCCGCACAGGACCCGCGGGCGTTTTTTTCGCGCGATTTTTCCTCCCCGGAGTCCGGGCATTTTAATAAAAGAAAGAAATGCGGCTTGCATTTTCCTTTTCGGGGTGTATATTATATGCTACGTTTTCTCAACGCATCCGGGCCGGCCGTATGCCGGTTCCCCCGTACCAAACCAACCCCGCGGGCGGATGCGCACAACTGAACAAGAAGGTATCTTGCTCCGCGTCAACCGACAACAACCGCGGAGAAAAAGAGCCGGAACGAAGAAAGGCGGATGGAATCATGGCCATCTCTGTCAAAGACCTGTTGGAAGCCGGGTGCCATTTCGGGCATCAGACGAAGCGCTGGAACCCCAAGATGAAGGATTACGTCTACGGGGCGAAGAACGGTATCTCGATTATCGACCTCACGAAAACCATCCGCCAGATCGGCGACGCCTGCAATTTCCTGCAGCGTGAAGTGATGAAGGGATCCCGCATCCTGTTCGTCGGCACGAAGCGCCAGGCGCAGCAGGTTGTCCGCAACGCCGCGGAAGAAACCGAAATGTTCTACATGTCCGAACGCTGGATGGGCGGCACGCTCACCAACATCGAAACGATCCGCAAGTCCGTGAAGAAGATGCGCGAGATCGACGACATCGTGAACGACGAAGAAAACTCCAACCTCAAGAAGAAAGAGATCGTCCGCCTGGCGCGTCAGGGCGTCAAGCTGCACCGCAACCTCGACGGCATCGCCGACATGAAGCGCCTGCCCGACGTGGTCGTGGTCGTGGACGTCTGCCACGACGACACCGCGGTGAAGGAAGCCCAGAAGCTCGGCATTCCGATCATCGCCATCGTCGATACGAACGGCAATCCTGAAAACATCGCGTATCCGGTCGCCGCCAACGACGACGCCGTGAAGTCCATCAAGATCATCATGGACACTTTCGTGGCCGCCATCAACGACGCCCTCGGACTCTACAAGGTCAAAGTCGCCGAAGACAAGGCGAAAGCCGATGCCGAACGCGCCGAGAAGAAGGGCGCCGACGACAAGGCCAAGAGCGACGAGCGTCCCGCGCGCCGTCCGTCCCGCCGTCCCGCCAGTCCCCGCAAGGAAGCCGCTTCCGCCGACGGCGAAAAGAAGGCCGCTCCGCGCCGCAGGACTGCTTCCAAAGAAGTCAAAGACCTGTCCGAACTCAAGAAATCCGATGTGAAACCCGAGGAGAAATAATCATGGCAGCTATCACCCCGCAAATGGTCAAGGAACTGCGCGACAAGACCGACGCAGGCATGGGCGAATGCAAGAAGGCCCTCATCGAAGCCAACGGCGACATCGAAGCCGCGGTCGATATCCTCCGCAAGGCCGGTATCGCCAAGAGCGCCCACCGCGCCGACCGCGCCACCGCCGAAGGCAAGATTTTCGTCGCCGTCGACGGCAACCAGGCCCTCATGCTCGAAGTCTGCTGCGAAACCGACTTCGTCGCCAACAACGAAAAGTTCCTCGAATACGGCAACGGCGCCGCGAAGAAGATCCTCGCGAACACCACCGGCGACGGCGACGTCACCGAGGCCGCCCAGAAGTCCGAAGAGACCGAGCTCGCCGCTCTTTTCTCCAAGTTCGGCGAGAAGATGATCATCCGCCGCGCCCTCCGCTACACCACCGACCAGAAGATCGCTTATTACATCCATTTCAACGGAAAGATCGGCGTCCTCCTCGACATCGGCGGCGAAATCGATGAAGCCGGCATCAAGAACACCTGCCTCCAGATCTGCGCCTCCAACCCGCAGTACGTCAACTCCTCCGAAGTCCCGGCCGAAGCGATCGCCCACGAAAAGGAAATCGCCACCGCTCAGCTCAAGGAGAGCGGCAAACCCGAGAACATCATCGAGAAGATCGTCGCCGGCAAGATCAACAGCTGGTACGGCGAAATCTGCCTCGTGAACCAGCCCTGGATCCTTGACAACAAGACCACCTTCGGCAAACTCTTCCCGAAGGCCACCGTCAAGCGTTTCGCCCGCTGGGCCGTCGGTCAGTAATCAGTCCGGCCGTTTCTCTGAAACATCGAACCCGTTCCGGTTTCTGCCGGAGCGGGTTTTTTCGTGCCTGGATGGCTGGTGAGCCGTGCATAAACAAAGGAGGCTGTTGCTTCCAGATACAGTTTTGCTACAGCTCTTGAAGCCCTGTTTGTACTGTTAGAAAGCGGCCCATGCTCAGGCATAAAAAAACCGCCGGAAGCGATGAACACTTCCGGCGGGATGAAGCTTGCGATACGATCAGGTCGCCCGGATCAGTATTCGGCCATGCCGAGGCCGCGGCGCAGGACGATGGAGGAACCTTCCTTGTCCGTGCCGACCGCGAGAATGCGCGGGGAGGTGGTGTCGGCGGAGACGGTTCCGGCGGCGGCTTTGGCCGGGTTGGAGGCCTCGAAGAAGTCGTCGGCTTTCAGCTTCGTGACGTCGGTCACGGGCTTCTTCGTGATGAGGAGCGCCATGCCCTTCTCCGTGTTGGCGGAGATGAGGATGCGGCCGTCCTTGAGTTCCATGGCGGTCGGATTTTCGCCCTTCAGACCGATCTGCTTCGCGAGGTCGGCGGAGTGGATCTGCTTTCCGCTCTTGAGGTTGAGGTAACCGTAGATGGAATCCGGATAGGGCAGGATTCTCTGGCTCGGAGCACGGAGCGACCAGGTCTGGAACTGGTCTTCAGTGGCGTAGACGTAGTTCTCGCCGTCCTTGTCGAAGACGCTGGCGACGACCACGCCGGCGGGATTGGGCTGCATGCCGGTCGGCGCGGGCGCGATCTGGGCGATGGTGGGACGGACGCAGTCCTTGCCGTTGACGGCGCACAGCTGGGCGGGAGTCTCGCTCCAGGTCTCGCCGTCGTCGTCGCTGGTCACGTACTTGATGACGCGGTTTCCGCCGCCCTCGTCGGTGGAGAAGACGCAGACGAGGCGCTTGCTGCCGAGGCGGATCACGTAGGGATCGGAGACGGTGCCCTTTTCAAGCTTGTAGATGGTGCGGACGTCCTTTTCCCAGGCGATGCCGTCCTTGTACTGGAATCTGTCGCCGAGGTCGCGTCCGTACATGGCGGCGGCGTCGACCACGCCCCAGAACGCCGGTTTCGGCTTGTTCTGGCGGTCGAAGAGCAGCGGAGCGTTGCGGCGGCCGCCGAAGGGATAGGTGTCGAGCCAGGAGCCGTTGTCGGTGAGGCCCCAGAGGGTCACGGCCACGATGTGCTTGCGGTATTTCAGGAAGAGCGCGTAGGCGTCGCGGTAGCGGTCGCGGAGGTCCTGCTGGACGAGCGCCGGGAGGACGCCGTTCGGGTACGGGTTCGCGTTGCGGCGGTCGCGCGGCAGGATGTCGATGTCAAGCTCGGAGATGAGGATGTCGCAGCCGGTGCTGAGGAACGCCTGAATGGTGCGTTCGACCTGGTCCATGTCCGGGTCGGTGTAGCGCCAGTGGCACTGCATGCCGATGTAGTCGACGCGCTTCTTGTCCTTGTTCAGCTCGTTCACGAGGCGGACGATGCCGTCGCGCTTGGCGGCGAGGTCGGTGTCGAAGTCGTTGTAGACGAGCTTGGCGGTCGGATCGGCCTCGCGGGCGGTGTCGAACGCGATCTTGATGTAGTCGGGTCCGATGATGTTGTACCAGAAAGATTTGCGGAGAGAGCCGTCCTGGACGACCGCTTCATTGACCACGTCCCACACGTGGAAGTTTTCCTTGTCGTGGGCAATGCGCGTGCGGATGTGCTTCTGCATGCGGTCGATGAGCGTCTTGCGGCCTTCCTCGCCGCTCAGTCCGCGGTAGACCCACTGCGGAGTCTGCTGATACCACACGAAGACGTGACCGTGCGTCTGCATGTCGTACTGCTTCGCCATCTGGACGAGGCCGTCGCTGCCGCCCCAGTTGAAGTTGCCTTCGGAGCGTTCGACGCTTTCCCATTTCATGGCGTTGTCGGCCGTGACGCGGTTGAAGTGCTTGCCGGCGAGGTCGCCCTGGAACGTGCCGGGACGGGTGAAGCCGCCGAGCGCGACGCCGCAGAGGAAGTCGTCTTTGAAGATTTCACGGAGCGCGGGCTCGTCGCCGAGCTCCTGCTGCTGGCCCTGGCCTCCGCCGAAGCCGCCAAAGCCGCCGAATCCTCCGAAACCTCCTCCGAAGCCGCCGCCTGGCATTCCGCCGCCGAAGCCGCCGCCGAAGCCGCCTTGCATTCCGCCGCCCTGAGGGAATTGGGCCAGGGCGATAACGGCGGGCAGTGCGGCCAGCGCCGCCGCGATGAGGAGGGGGGAACTTGAGCGTTTTTTCATACTGATGTTCCTTATGAGGCGGAGTAAACCGCCATGTGTTTTGGGGTTGATGGAAAATGAGTGTACAATTTAATGTTCATAATATACATGCGCGGGGAGGTTTTCAAATGGAGATTAAGGCAAAAAACATGTAGTATTTATTAATTCAAACGAAAAAGCGAAGGCGGACGGTGAGGCGGCGCGTGCTGAAACGGCTCTTGGACGTTAGATAACGAACGCGATAAAACGTGAAATTGTCACAAAATTTCGCTGTTAATCGGTCTTTCGCTATTGACTTTTTCGTGTTTCCGCAGTATGTTACTGCATTGAAACGCGCCTTTCCGGACATTCCCCCTCAAATCGTGTCCGGAAAGGGCAGAAACTCAATCCATCACTTTTCATGGAGGAACAATCATGAAAAAAAGCATCTGTATGCTCGGCTGCGCCATGATCGGCGTGCTGGCTGCATGCTCGTCCGACTCCGCCTACAAACCGGCTGATCCGGCCCTTGTGGCCGCCGCCGACGCGGCTGTGATCACCCCGACCGAGGCTCCGTCGCCCCAGATCGTGCAGAGATTCGCGAACGAACTGCGCATCCTTGACGAAACCGGCATGATGCGCGAGACCATCAAGGACGCCGACGGCAGCATGTGGTATTGCCAGGGCATCTACAATGAGGATCAGCCCGGCAAGCCCGCCATCCTCGTCTTCCTGCACGGCATCGGCGAGCGCGGCGACGAGAACCTCGCCTCCATCCGCCTGGCCGTCCCCGACATCGTGAAGCAAATCATGGCCGCCAAACAGAAAGTCATCCTCCTTGCTCCCGAATGCCCGAGCAACCAGCTCTGGGCTCCGCTTCATCGCGGCGGCGCTCAGGCGAAGCTGACCGAGAAGCCCGCGCAGGCGCTCGGCCTCGTTCCGGTCCTCATTCAGAAGAAGATCAAAGAGTTTAACGCCGATCCCGACCGCGTGTACATCACCGGTCTCTCCATGGGCGGCTACGGCACCTGGGACCTCATCTCCCGTTACGGTACCGATCTCTTCGCGGCCGCGATGCCCTGCTGCGGCGGCGGCGATCCCGCGCAGGCCGGCGCGAAGCTGAAAGACCTCCCGATCTGGATCTTCCACGGCGGAGCCGATCCGACCGTGCCCGTGATGCTCTCCCGTCGCATGTACACCGCGCTGAAGGATGCCGGCAACGACGACGTGTTCTACAAGGAATATCCCGGCGTGCAGCATGACTGCTGGACGCAGACCTACCGCAACCCCGAAGCCTGGAAATGGCTGTTCTCGCAGAAGCGCGGCGTCAAGTCCGACGTCCGTCCGGAACAGGGCGAAGTCGTGAAGGTCACGCAGGAAGAATTTGAATCCGCGGGCGGCTTCGGCGGCGGTCGCGGCGGCCGCGGCGGCCAGGGCGGTCAGCGTGGTCAAGGTCAGGGCGGCCAGCGTCCGCAGGGCCAGGGCGGCTTCGGACAGGGCGGCCAGCGTCCGCAGGGTCAGGGCGGCTTCGGCGGCGGTATGGGCCAGGGCGGCCAGCGTCCGCAGGGGCAGGGCATGGGCCAGGGCGGCCAGAATTCCCAGCGCGCCCGCGACCTCCAGATCATCCGCAACAACGATCTGAAGCAGCTTGAATACAAGACCGATGATGGCCACAAAGTCTGGTATTGCGAAGGCACCTACAACATGGATGCCGCCGGCAAGCCCGCCATCCTGCTCTTCCTCCACGGCGGCGGCGAACGCGGCGACGATACCGACAACGCCAGCCAGGTCCGTCTGGGTCTCCCCGCCATCATCCGAGCGATCAAGGCCGATCCGACCCGCAAGGTCGTCGTCCTCGCTCCGCAGTGCCCGAGCAGCCAGTCCTGGGGCGGCATGGGACGTCTCCCCGAGGACGGCTCCGCCGCGATCGACATTCTTCCGAAGCTCATTGAGCAGAAGATCAAGGATTACAACGCCGATCCGGATCGCGTGTACATCACCGGTTTCTCCATGGGCGGCATCGGCACGCTCGAAATGTGCGCCCGCAGACCCGACCTCTACGCGGCCGCCGTCGCGATCTGCTGCGGCGGTTCCCAGTCTCAGGCCGACAGAATGGTCTATATCCCGACCCAGCTCCATCAGGGCGCCGACGACCCGACGGTCCAGCCCGCTCGTACCCGCGCTTTCTTCGATATGCTGAAGAACGCCGGCAACACCAAGGTCACGTACACGGAATACCCCGGCGTCGGACACAACTCCTGGGACAACGCCTACGCGGACGCCAAGACCTGGACCTGGCTCTTCGCGCAGAAGCGTGATCCGCAGCGTCCTGTGCCTCAGGCATCGGCCCAGCCCCAGGGCGGTCAGCGTCCCGCCGGTCAGCCCGGTCAGGGCTTTGGCGGCGGTTTCGGCCAAGGCGGCCAGCCCGGTCAGGGCTTTGGCGGCGGTTTCGGCCAAGGCGGCCAGCGTCCTGCCGGTCAAGGCGGTATGGGCGGCTTCGGCGGCGGCCAGGGTGGTCAGCGTCCTGCCGGTCAAGGCGGTATGGGCGGCTTCGGCGGCTTCGTCCAGGGTGCTCAGCCCGGTATGGGCCAGGGCGGCTTTGGCGGCGGCATGGGTCAGGGCGGCCAGCGTCCCGCCGGTCAGCCCGGCCAGGGCGGTTTCGGCGGCGGCTTCGGCGGCGGCATGATGCCCGGCGGTCAGGGCGGCTTTGGCGGCGGCTTCGGACAGGGTGCTCAGCCCGGCATGGGTCAGGGCGGCTTCGGCGGCGGCTTCGGCCAGGGTGCTCAGCCCGGCATGGGGCAGGGCGGTCAGCGTCCCGCCGGTCAGGCCGGTCAGGGCCAGGGGCAGGGCGGCCAGCGTCGTCGTCAGGGCCAGGGTCAGGGCATGGGCCAGGGCGGCTTTGGCGGAGGCCAAGGTGGTTTCGGTGGAGGTCAGGGCGGTCAGCGTCCGCAGGCTCAGCAGGGCCCCAGATCCAGCGTCAACACCATCTCTGACATCCAGACCAAGTTCCCCGAAGAATACAAGGAAGCTCAGAAGCTTCGCCAGACGGATCCCGCGGCTTATCGTGCAAAACTCCGTGATCTCCAGAGCAAGCTTACTGCCTCGAACTGATCTGAATCGGGTCTTCCCGATCTGACATCAATGGAAGCCAGCCGGACACCGACACGATCCGGCTGGCTTCTTTTTTTGTCTGCCTTCGGAAAAAACTTTTTGAGGTGAAAACTTCCGGAATCGCGATATTTTTCCGTTTCCGGCTTGTTTTTCCCGAAAATGGCAATATATTAACTGATGCCTTACCACCTTAACCCTAAAACAAGGAGTACTACAATGGCTGCAAAAGTCGATAAGAGCAAATGCGCCGGCTGCGAATCCTGCGTCGGAGCCTGCCCCGTCAACGCGATTTCCATGAAAGACGGCGCTGCCGAAGTCAACGAAGCCGATTGCGTCGGCTGCGGCGCCTGCGCTGGCGAATGCCCCTGCGAAGCGATCACGGTTGAGTAATCATCCATCCGCTTTTATGCAAGAAAAGACCCGGTCGTCTGGCCGGGTTTTTTTTGTGTCGGGATTCCTGGTTTGAACTCGCGTTTCAGTTTTTCATGTCTTTCCGAAAAAACGGATATTCATTGATTTTTTCCTCATTCCATGCTATATTAATATTTTATCTCGACAAAACAGAAACCAGTCATCCGACGCCTGCCAACCTCAATGGAAAACAACCTCAAACAACACGCGAAAACCCTGCTCGGCAGCATCTGGATATTCCTGATCGTGTATCTTTTTCTGATCGCGGGACCGGATTATCTGCCGCGCCTTTTCGTGCATCGCGACCAGGTGCCGCTGGAATGGACCTCCGTGCTTTCCGCGTTGGCGGGATATATCTTCCCGTTTACGCCGCTCTTTCTGCTGCGCGGACGGTGGTTCCGGGTCTATGCGGTCGTCCTGATGTTTCTCGCCGCGCTCAGTTTCTTCGTCTGCGGCTATGTGGTCCTGCGGTTTCACATGCCGCTGCACGCCGGCACGCTGAATCTGCTTTCCACGACCTCCTGGCGCGAATCCCGCGAGTTCATGCTCCGGGAGATCATTTCGCTTTCCATGGTATACTACGTGCTTGCGACCGCGGCCGGGCTTTCGATCGTCTGGTTTTTCGGCTTCGGCGTGAAGCCGCTCCTGAACCGGAAACTGTCGTCCGTCATCGCCGGTTTCTGCGTCCTGCCGATCGTCTGGATTTATACTTATTACACCTGGATCAGCCCCGATCCCGTACAGCGCGGCTCCGCCGCGTGGTTCGCGCTCCTGCCAAACGAAGTGGCGGATTCCGGCAGGCAAATGGATATCCTGCACGAATGCATCGTGTATCCGCAGATCCCGCAGGACCTGACCTGCGAAGGTCCGGCGGACGTGGCGGTGATCGTGATCGGCGAAAGCGCCGTCCGGGGGCACCACTCGCTGTACGGGTACAACCGCGACACGACGCCCGAACTGGAGAAGAACATCAACGAGCTCGTCGTGTTCCGAAACGTGATCTCCGCGATGCCGGTCACGAATTTCTCGCTGTACTACATGCTCACGTTCAAGACGCTCCACGACCAGCTGCATCCGCGCGCCACGATCATGTCCGTGCTTGATCGCGCGGGCTACCACATCGACGCCTATTCCACGCAGGAGAATTTCGGCGAAAACTCCGTTTCCGCGCTCTTCGCGCCGTGGCATCCCAAATACCATGAAAACGAGTTCGACGGCTGCCTGATCGACGACGTCCGCGAAGCCCTCGCGAACCGCAGGGATCCCACGCTGATCATCCTCCACATCATGGGCAGCCACATCACCTACAAAAACCGCTATCCCGAGGAGTTCAACCATTTCGCCGAGCAGAAACCGGAGGTCTCCGGGCAGGAGATCAATCCGCTGTTCCAGGAGAACATCAACACCTACGACAACACCATCCGCTACACGGACTATGTGCTCGGCGCCATCATCGAACAGCTGAGAGCGGCGGGCGGGAAAAATATGCTGTTCTATTTCTCCGACCACGGCGAGAACGTCGAGACGAGTTTCCTGCAGAACTACCGCGACGCAGAGAAACGCGATTCCTACGAAGTGCCGTTCCTGTTCTGGTTCTCGCCCGAATACCGCGAGGCGTACCCCGAGCGCATCGCCGCCGCGGAGGCCGCCGTGGACAAGCCGATCCAGCTGGACCGCGCCGCGGAGGGCATCCTCTCCATCTTCGGCGTCTCCTCGCAGAGTTATCCCGCGAGCGAGAATTTCCTTTCGCCGGAGTTCGCCGTCAAGCCGCGGTACATGATGGAAGGCCACATCCTCTACAGGGAAGACGAGTGACGCGCGCACTGAATCCGTTCAGCGGAGTTTTTTCAGTTCGCGCCGCGCGGCTGGACCGCGGGCGTCGGCTGTTTGCGGGAGATGATCGTGACCGGGCATCCGCACGCCTCGAAGACCGCCTTGATCTCCTCCAGACGTTCCCTTGACGGGATTTCGATCCAGTCCTCGGTGCCGGGGCGGTCGAGCGAATTGACCTGCACCCGGTCGGGCGCGATTTCGCGCAGACACTGTACGAAGCGTTCGAGCGAGGCGGGGGAATCGTTGACGCCGGGCACGATGAAGACCTCCAGCCACATTTCCACCTTGTTGACCGCGCGGAACGACTTCAGTGCCGCCATGAGGCCGTCGAACGTCACGCCGGGGGCAGGGCGGTTCACGCGGACGAATTCCTCTTCATTCGAAGCGTCCAGCGAGGGCATGATGAGGTCGATCCCCTCAAGTTCCTTCTGCAAGCCGGGATCGCCGAGCAGCGTGGCGTTCGTGATGAGGCATATCTTGACCTCGGGGCGCTTCGATTTTACTGCGCGGATGATCTGTCCGATGCCGGTGTGGAGCGTGGGCTCGCCGACGCCGGAGAACGTCACGTAGTCGATCTTCTCGTGTTTCTCGAAAAACGCGTCAAGTTCGGCGAGGGTGCGTTCGACGGGGTAGAAATCGCCGCGTTCCATGGTCAGGTTCGTGGTCGCGCCGCATTCGCAGTAGACGCAGTCCAGCGAGCAGGTCTTGAACGGCAGGAGGTCGACGCCGAGCGAGACGCCGAGCCTGCGGGAAATGATCGGTCCGAATACGCTTTTCTTTTTCTCTGTCATATCTGAAATTCCTCCCGGGGATCACCCGAAAAACATGATTTTCACCGCGATGCCGAGCAGCACGACGCCGCCCAGGATCGAACTCCGGTTGCCGAGCCGGTTGCCGAACACGCGCCCGGAGACGCAGCCCGCCGCGGAGATGAGCGCCGTGACCGCGCCGATCACCAGCACGTCGCCGGTGATGTCCGTGCGTCCGAGGCAGGTATAGGAAACGCCGACCAGCAGCGCGTCGATGCTCGTTGCGAACGACAGCACGATCAGGCGGCGGAGCGAGCACACGCCGACCTTTTTCGCCGGGTCCTCCTCCTTCGAGAAGCCTTCGCGGAGCATCTGCGCAGCCACGAACGCGAGCAGAAGCCCGGCGGCGATCCGCCCGAGTTTCTGCACGAGTCCGCCGAACAGCCCGCTCCCGAACCAGCCGATCGTCGGCATCAGCGCCTGAAACACGCCGAACGACGCCGCGACCAGCACGATCTTGTCCCATGTCAGCGTCTCAACGCCCGGATTCCGTTTGCATCCGCAGTCGTACGAACCGCGTGCATGGCAGACGGCGCAGACCGGGGCGGCGGGCGTCGGACTGAGGAACGGCAGACGGCGGTACCAGGGGCGTTTTTCGGAAGGATTCGGGGCGGATTCCGGCGCGGGCTGCGATTTCGGGCAGGACCAGCCGACCGTGCCGAGCGCGAGGGAGACCGCGAGCGCATCCATCGCGAGGCCTACGCCCATGAATGATGCTTCCGGAATGTTCACAGCGTCACCTCGCAGATTTGTTTCCGGATCCGCTTCCAAGCTCAAAAACCGGTCGTCCGTCCGGAAAAAAGGCAAAAAAAATGGTACGCCCTCGGGGATTCGAACCCCGGACCCAATGATTAAGAGTCATTTGCTCTAGCCGGCTGAGCTAAGGGCGCACAAAAAGTATGCATTTAATATAGACCCTTTTGCCGGAAAGTCAAGCATGAAACATGAAAAAAGACAAAAAAATGGATTGAAAACGACGGTTTTTCGGAAAAAGCGCCCGTTTCCTATTGCTTTTTTTGCCGGATGAGGCTATATTATTGATTCTTTTTTCAGAAAAAAATCAGGACGGAATCAAATGGGCGAAAGTTTTGAGGCGAGATTAATCGCGGCAAGCTCCAGGGAAGTGTTCAAGAAGGCCAAGCAGATCCTGCACAGCGGCGGTCTGCTCTGCTGCCATGAGATTGAACATGGGGTCCTTCGCGCCGTCTGTCGCGACGCGAACGGCATGGTGTCGCACGCCGAGATACGCGGTTTCCCGAACGGTCCGTTCTCCGGCACATGCACGTGCCGAGGCAAGTTCCCCGGATTCTGTCCGCATTCGATGGCCGCGGCGCTGTATCACGCCAAATACACGATCAAGAAGCACGACGAACCCCAGCTGCCGGACCTGCCGGTGCAGTTCGCCGGTCTGCGGTTCGTCGGGATTCCCGAGCTCCTGACCGAGCTCCTGGGCGAACACCCGGCGCACGTCGAGATCGAGACCGAGGACGAGTTTCCGCACGCACCGAGCAAATGGGAAAACGTGCATCTCCATGTGAATCTGTTCAACGGAAACCGCGGCTACGCCGGAAACCAGACCAATCTCCGCCAGCTTCATTTCGACAAATCGACCGCCTCGCTCCGGCTTGAGGCGTTTTCGCCGCAGGACCGCCAGATCATCCGCTTCCTCGCGATCAACGCCGAACAGCTGGAACGCCAGACGCTTTCCCTCACGGCGGAACAATGCACCGAGTTTTTCCACTGTCTGCCCGGATTTACACGTTTTGTGCACAAAGGCCAGCGGATCATCGTTCACCCGGATCAGGCCGCGCCCGTGCTCCTGCTCGAAAAACTCCGCACCGGTTGCCTCCTTCGGTCCGCCATCATGGTCAAGGGGTCGCCCCTGCCACTGAAGGACGTGAAGGTCATCGCCGGACGCAGCGGCTGCTGGGTCGGCATGCTCGGCGAATACTGGTGGCTGCCCGCCCGCAACGATGTGGCGTGGATCCGCAATTTCCTGCGCACGACCATTCAGCCGTGCGACGACGAGGCGGCGAAGATACTGCTCGCGGCGAAGGACCTGCCCATCCGCATCCTGCCGTCCACCGGCGTGAAGGTGCGCGAACGCAAGTTCCGCACGGTCTACGACGGACGTTTCCTCGAGGACGGCACGCTCGAACTCACCATGATGTTCAACTACGGCAATCAGCTCTGCGCGACCGATGCCACGCGGTTCGGGGCGAGCGGGGCCGCCGCCATGTTCTGGCTCCGCAACACGCAGGAGGAGGAACAGCGCCACGAGGAGCTGATCCACTTCGGATTCTCGCACCGCACGAAACGCTCCGTGTCCGGCCCGTCGGTCGTGTACCGTCTGAGCGACCGGGAGGCCGTCGGCATGTTCATCGAGGAAGTGATCCCGCGCTGGGAACGCGAAGGCCGCGAATTCCTCCTCAACGCCGGGCTTGCCTCGCTCACGGGCGAGAATTCGCGTCTGGCGCTCCGGACGACGCTCCGCGGGTCCGGCCCGGACTGGTTCGAGCTCGGCGTGCGCCTGAGCGCGGGCGGCGCGACGGTGCGCTGGAACGATTTGACCGAGGCGGCTTCGAAGGGCGAAAACTATCTGCCGCCATCCGTCCTCAACAGGCATTTCGTGCGGATCCCCGACGCTCTGCGTCGTCTGGCCGCCTCGCTTCAGCCGGTCGTCACGTATCTGCCCGGCGCGGACGACGATCCCGACGCCGAGATCATCCGCATCCCGCGTCATGCGGCGTATTACTGGGCGGACGCGGCGTCGGAACTGCCCGGCGCGGTCCCGGTCGACTTCCTGCGCCTGAAGCTGGACTACGACAGCGTGCTGAGTTCGCCGGACCGCCCCGAGCTCGATCCCGAGGTCTTCCACGGTCAGCTCCGCGAATACCAGAAGACCGGTGTCGCGTGGCTCGACGGCATGTCAAGTCGCGGCTGCAACCTCATCCTCGCGGACGAGATGGGCCTCGGCAAGACCGTGCAGGTCCTCGCGTTCCTCGCCGTCTCGCCTCAAAAACGCCTCCCGGCGCTGGTCGTCTGTCCCACCACGCTGGTCGGAAACTGGGCTGCCGAGATCAAGCGCTTTCTGCCGCGGTTCCGCACGCTCGTCGTGAACGGTCCCAACCGCGGCGCACTCTGGAAAAAGGCCGCCACGCGCGAGATCGTCGTCACCTCATATGCGCTCGTACGGCGCGACATCGCACACATCTCCGCCGTCAAATGGTCCACTCTGGTCCTGGACGAGGCGCAGCACATCAAGAATCCGCTCAGCCTCAACGCCCGCACCTGCAAGTCGATCCCGTCCGCCAGCCGGATCATCCTCACCGGCACCCCGCTCGAAAACTCCGCCGAAGACCTCTGGAGCATGTTCGATTTCCTCCATCCGGGTCTGCTCGGCTCGCTCAATTCCTTCCGCGAGAAATACGCGGAGATCGCCGCAAGCGCCGAGCTGAAACGCGAACTCGTGCGCCGCATCGCTCCCTTCATGCTCCGCCGCCGCAAGTCGGACGTCTGCCTTGAGCTCCCGCCCAAACAGGAACAACTTCTCTACTGCGACATGGAAGAACCGCAGCGGAGACTTTACCAGACGCTGGAGGAGCGCGCGAACGAACAGTACAGGCAATTCAGCGAACTCGAATCCGGCGACCGGTCCATCACGCACATCCATCTGCTCGCCGCCATCATGCGCATGCGGCAGGTCTGCTGTGCACCGGAACTCCTGCCGGAAGGTGAGGGGACGGGGATTTCCTCGGCCAAGCTTGAACTGCTCAACGAGCTCCTGCTGGAAACGCTCGACTCCGGGCACAAGGTTCTTCTTTTCAGCCAGTTCACGTCCATGCTGTCCATCATCCGCGGCAGCCTGGACGCACAGAAGATCGAATACGAATATCTCGATGGATCCACGCACGACCGTGCCGAACGCATCGACCGGTTCAATTCCGACCCGGAGGTCCGTGTTTTCCTGCTCAGCCTGAAAGCCGGCGGCGTCGGCATCAATCTCACGTCCGCGGACACCGTCATCATCTTCGACCCGTGGTGGAATCCCGCCGTCGAGGACCAGGCCGCCGACCGGACGCACCGCATCGGGCAGACGCGCAGCGTGAACATCATCCGTCTGGTCGTGCGCGATTCCATCGAGGAACGCATCCTCGCGCTCCACGAACGCAAGCGCGCGCTGTTCAACGATTTGGTAGAGGAATCGACCGAGGCGCTGTCCTCGCTGAGCATCGACGACGTGAAGTTCCTGCTCGACCGCTGACCTCCAGCCTCTGTAATCTACCCTGTTCTGTGTGTTTTGATTCTTCTTCTTTACAAAATAGTACGGAAAGGGAAGATTAGTATATGTGCCTCTACTAAAAAGGTGTCCGCTTTTATATTTCGTATATTCGAACATCTTTTTGGAGAAGAAAATATTGCTTTCCGTAACGAGTATTGACGAGCTGTTCATTTGCATTGATTCTATGTTGGTTTTTTTGAAGCAGTCTGTGTCCGGTCGGTCAGGCTTATATGGATCGGATTATGGTGTAAAGTACACAATTATTCTTTAGAAATATAGCTAAATAGCGTTAGCTAACGCTGATATTTTGCTTTTGTTGAGATTTTTAACAATTTTTTATCTTTTTTTCCTTTTTTACCTCTTTTCTTTTTGCATGATTTGGGGTATAATATCACCCGGAGAAGCATGACACGTTTTCCATGGACGGATTCGACCGTACCAAACGCCCCGGCGTGCATGCCATCCGGCGGTGTCAGCACGGTCCCGGACGTGCCCGCCGTCAGTTCAACCAACCCCCCGGGAGCAACAAGATTGAAGGCGAAACATGGGCGAACGCGAAAAAGGCAAAGTCAAGTGGTTCAACAACACCAAAGGATTCGGATTCATCGAGCGTGAAGGCGCGCAGGACATTTTCGTCCACTACAGCGCCATCAAGTCGGAAGGTTACCGCACCCTGAAGGAAGGGCAGCTCGTCGAATTCTCCATCGGTCAGGGCGCGAAAGGCCCGCAGGCCGAGGATGTTGTAGCGATTCCTGTCAATCCGGCGCCGCAGGCGTAACCGGATTTCGGAAACGTTCCGTTCCCCGTCCTTTTGACTGGACGGCGGAGCCGAAAAAAACACCCGCTCCATTGGCATCCCTTCTCCTTAATAACGAAGTAAGAATCACGGGATTGCCGGGCGGGTGTTTCTTTGTGTCCCGAAACGGTGGAAACGCCGTTCTTTTGCCCGGCGGTCAGCCGGGCTGTCCGTCGGATGACGGCGGGAGGTAATTGACGATTTTCGCAACGGTGACGGGCTTGAAGATCACGTCGCTGAATCCGAGCTTCATGCATTCCTCCTTCGCGTCGACGTCGGCGGTGATCGCGATGACGTTGAGCGACTTGAACCGCGAATCGGCGCGGAGTTCCTGAAGCAGCACGCGGCCGTCCATTTCCGGCATCCACAGGTCGGTGAGGACCAGGTCGAACGGCTTCACGCTCGTGCGTATCTTCCTGAGGGCGTCCTTGCCGTTTACGGAGGTGACGATGTCGGACACGCCGTTCTTGCGGAGCATGGTGCGCAGGATGGAGATGTTCAGCGGGACGTCGTCCACGATCAGCACATGGAGCTCCTCGCGTTTCCTGCCGTGGAAGTCGATCATGCTGCCGGGCCGCGGGAAGCTGTTGGTGCGTTCGGAGAATACGACGTCCGGGATGCGGATCGTGAAGACCGTGCCGCTGCCCGGTTCGGACTTGAGCGTCAGTGTGCCGTTCATGCGTTCGACGAGGTGACGGCAGATGGAGATGCCGAGACCCGCGCCGACCTGGTGTTTTCTGTAGTCTTCGTCCGCGGAGGCGAACGGCCGCATGATGCGTTTCCGTGTTTCCTCGTCCATGCCGCTGCCCGTGTCGGAGACCGTGACGGTGAGGACGCCTTTTCCGGTGTCTTCCCGCTCGAAAACGAGCTTCAGGACGATCTCGCCTTCCTCGGTGAACTTGACGGCGTTGTCGATCAGGTGGAAGAGAATCTGCCAGACGCGCTTCGGATCGACCTTGAGGTACGGCATGTTCTCGTCCCATTCGCCCAGAAGCCTGACGTCTTTGCCCGCCACGGAGATGTCGAAGGAGTGCAGGACCTTGGCGGCCTGGACGTTGAGGTCGGTCAGGACCGGTTCGATGACGAGGGTGTCGGACTCGAGCCTGGCGAGGTCGACCATGCTGCTGACGAGCTGGAGCAGGGAGCGTCCGCTCGTGGTGATGGCGTCGCAGGCCCCGTCGCGTTCCTTCTCGTCGGCGATGCCTTTTTTCAGCAGCTCCGTGTAGCCGATGATGGCGTTCAGCGGGGTGCGGACGTCGTGGCTGACGCAGGAGAAGAAATAGCTCTTGGCCTTTTCGGCGGCGACGGCGCGGTCGCGTGCGAGCTGGAGCTGGCGGTTGATGCGGACGACTTCCTCGTTCTGGCGCTTGATGACCATGTTCCTGGCCTTGCGTTCGACGCAGACGGAGACCACATTCGCGACCTGTTCGAGGAGTTCCTCGCAGAATCCGAGGGACTCGAACGCGTCGCCGGTGAAGAGCGCGCCGATCTTGCCCCATTCGTCGCCCTCGAAGAAGATCTGGCGCGCGATAAGGATTCTGGTCGGGCAGTTTTCGGGCAGCGGGAACTCGGAGATGTTGTCGTCGTTGATGATCACGTTGCCGTTGTGGCTGAAAAGCGCGGGATCGGCGGTCTTCAGCGGGCAGTCGACGCACTTGTTGCAGTATGTGTGCTCGTCGTCCGGGAACCAGTCCTGACGCGTGCCGTCGTTTCTGTGCAGGAGCACGTGCTGGCAGCCGAGCGTTTCAATGAGGCGTTTCGCGACGAAGTCGAGCAGTTCCTCCGGTTCGGAGTGGCCGAGCAGGAATGCCGTGATCTCGTTGCGGAAATGTTCGGTGTTGATCTTCTGCTTGATTTCGGTCACGTCCTGCGCCACGCAGAAGAGGAGCGTGCGGCCGTCCTTCATCTCCATGGGCAGTTTCCAGTACAGGAAGACGCGGCGGTTGCACTCGCCCCACAGGCAGGTGTCCTCGAAGTGGACGGTCTCGCGTTTCTCCATGGCTTCCGCATCGGTGCGGCGGATGACCTCGAGCGATTTGTCGCAGTAGAAATCCTCGCCGCGTTTGCCGACCATTTCGGCGGGTTCCAGATGGTGCAGGGAGGCATACGCCTTGTTGCAGCGGATGTAGCGGAACTCGTTGCCGGGGTCCTTCACGACGCAGGGGATGGGCATCAGGTTGAGGACGCTGTCGGATATCTCGCCCTCGCGGATCGCGTCGTTCTTCGCCTGGGCGAGCGCGGCGTAGATGATCCTGCGTTCGATGGCGGTTTCGAGGATGCGGGCGTTTTTCTGCAGATAGATTCTTTCGATGTCGGTGAACGAGCGCTTGGGCGCGCTTGTCACGGAGAGGATCCCCCAAAACATCCCCTGCACGGTCAGACGCAGCGCGATATGGCAGCTCGCATGCGGCGTGCTGGGGGCGATCTGGTCGATCTTGAACATCTCGCGGATGCGGACGGATTCATCCGCGTCGAACGAGCCGATTCCGAGCATGCGGATGCGGTCGATCAGGTCCAGGATCATGCGCGTGCTGGAGGAAATGCGTTTCGGCAGGATGTGTCCGCCGCGCATGGCGAACGAATCGGGGTCCACGGAAACGACGTTTGTTTCCTCGTCGTAGCGTGCCAGATAGCAGTAATCGGCGTTCAGGCGGCGGCGGATGACTTCCAGCATTTTGAGCGGGGAAACAAGCGTCGGTTCCTGCTGGAGCGCGATCAATGCTTCCTCCGTGGCTTCGCTGTTCAGCTGGCGTTCGTGGTCCTTGGTCATGTCCAGCGCCATGGCGAGCAGGCACGGCTTGCCTTCAACGTCCTTGATCCCGATCCGGGTCGTGCGGAAATAACGGGCCTGGCCCAGCGGACCGGGCACGGATTCGTAATGCACGGTCGGTTCCTGTTTCTCCATGGCCTCTTCTTCGTTCTTTTCCAGCTCGTGTGCCTTGTCCGCCGGCAGCAGATCGTAGTTCGTTTTTCCCTGCGGAGCTTCGATGCCGGAATGCTGGAGATAATCGGAAAACGCCCGGTTGCAGTCCATGAAGCATTTGGTCTTCTGATTTTTGAGGTAGACCATAAGCGGGATGAAGTCCAGCATCTGCTGAAGGAACGCCGTTCTGCGCGAGAAAAGACGTTCCGCCCAGCCCAGCAGAACCAGGAAACTGAGGACAAACAATGAGACGGAAACAAACTGGTTGATCCACAGATTGTTCTGTCGTTTGGTCGCCTCGGCGCGGCGGTTGTCCGCCAGCTTGGCGGCGCCGGACAGGCTTTTGTCCAGCGCGGAGTAGATATCCGTTTTGTACTTTGCGTAATTGTCTCCGAACACAAGGTTCAGGGCCAGGTGTTCCCGTTCGTGCATACTTTTTGCCAGGTCTTCCGGTGTGACCGCGGCCTCCTTCAGTTCCCGCGGATAGCCGGGGGCGGCGGCCTCTTCGTCCGGCGTGACCAGGCGCATCGCGATATACTCCAAGCCCATCAGTTCGGTGGAGTATTTCATCGCGAGCTGGAAATCTTCCTTGATCTGTTCCGTTGCCTTGCCTTCGCTGCTCAGTTTGTTCAGCAGACTCAGACCCCATTCGCGATTTTTCGTGTCGAACGCTTCCTTGAAATAATCGTCGCGATACTTTTTGTTCCCGGTCGCCACGTAACGGCGTACTGCCTCGGTCAGGATGTCCGAACCGTCCTTCAGACGCGAATGCACCCGGTTATAATCCTGAAGATCGAGTCTCGCCCGGCTCATGACCCTCGTGTTTTTTCTGAGCTCAAACGAGTTGTAGATGATGTATCCGAGCAGGAGCATGCCGATCGCCACGAGGCAGATGCTGAAAAATCGATTATGCCTGTCAAAACGCATGGACTGTTTTTTCATTGCCGACTGATCTCCGGTTTACGTTCAAAAATGGGCAGGATGCGAAGATATTTTGCAATAATATAGCATCCATTTTCCCATTTACAATAGGTCCGCTGAAAATAAAAATGAAGTTTGTTTTTTGTCTCATTGTCCGGAGTCGTAAAAACGTAAAAAGGATAAAAATATTATGTCTGTTTCTTGAAAGAAGCAGAAAAAGCGTATATATTACTGGCGAATCAAACTCTCCGGCGGGAGATTCCCTCCTTCCGCCAACCATGAACCCGTACAGCACGACCTTCGGGAGATACTTATGACGCCTCAGAACAATCCGGACCCGTCTCAAAAGAAATACATCATCGCGATCCCGCTGCTCTTTCTATTAGCGGTTTGCTTTTATGCGGTCGCCGTCCTGATCACCGGCGGTCCGGTTGACCCGGAGAATGCCGCCGCGGCGACTAAAATTGTTTGTGCGGAGCCCGTGGAGTTCGGTACGCCGGCAGAGCTCAAAGAGAATGTCACGCCCGTGCGGCGCGGTCTCGGGCAACAGGGAAACAGTCCGTCGGGAGGCATTCCGGTGGAGTTCCAGCCCAGGGATACCTCACCACTGGAGATTCTGCCCGAGGAAAAACCGCAGTTGAAGAACCCTCCAACGGAGATTCAGGAGAATGCGGACCCGGTCGTGGAGATCCTGCCGCTGGAAAGCAATTCATCGGCGGGGCGTATTGAGAGAATCCGTTTCGTCCGGCCGCAGCGATTTCTGACGGACGTCTGCCTGACGCGCGACGGTTCGCTGTGGGTGACGGCCGAGGCGGGCGGCGTCTGCTGTCTGGGCGACCCGGAAACCGACCGGGAATGGGAGGATATGCGGGCGCAGCCGGGATTCCCGGACACGTCGAACTGCACGGCGGTCTGCGAGGATTCGCTGGGGCGGATCTGGGTCGGCACCGCGAGCCTGGGCGTGCAGGTGTTCGCCGGCGGGAAATGGCGGAGATACGACCGGGATTCCGTGCTGGGCGGCAGCCACGTCCACGACCTGGCGAGTTCGGCATCCGGCATGGTCGCCGTGGCGCACGAAGGGGGCGTGAGCGTGTACGATTCGAAGCGTGATTGCTGGCGCGATTACACTTTCCTGGACGGGCTCCCGCCCGGCGGCGTGCGCGGCATCTGTTTTGAGGGTGACGACCGGCTGCACTGCGCGATGGAAAGCGGCGGATATGCCCGGATCGACCTCCGCGATGTCGCGGATGAGCAGCCGGTGTCCTGCCTGACCGCGCCGGAAACATGGGGCGCGGAACGCGCGGTGCTTTTCCCGTTGACCGGATCGGGAGAGGGCCTGAGCTCGAATTTCTGCAACGGGATCACGGTTGACGGTTCGGGGCGGGTCTGCATCGCGGGTCTGAACGGGATCAGCTACGGCAAAGACGGGGATTTCCGGTTTTTGCAGGGGCGCGACCTGAAGGCGAAAATGGACGGCGCCGCGCGGAAAGAACTGATTGAGGCAGTGGATTTACGGGGGACCGATACGGCGCTGAAGGAAAGCTATGTGAACTGCGTCCTGCACGGGAAATACGGACTGTGGATCGGGTACCGCACGCAGGGCGTCGAGCAGCGCGCTTCGGGCGATCCGAAGATCATCCGGGATTATTCCTTTCCGAGGATCAATTCCCCTGTGCGCGGGTTCGTGGAGCTCCCCGACGGCCGGGTGTTCGCCGCGACCTACGGGGCCGGACTCGTCAGGCTGATCAAATTCGATCCGCTCGACACGCCGTCCGCGGCTGTCCGGCAAACGGCGGACGCGGCGCATCCCTCGTACAGGACTGTCAATCCCGTTTCGGTCCTCCGCGATATCCGGCGGTTCGTCCGGGTGCGCGAAAACCGGCCGGAATGCTGGGCGCGGTATCTCGGCGAAGACTGGGTCACCAAGGGCGACTGGTGCGGCCGCTACGGCGCGCGGAAACAGGTGCTGTGCGCGATGAACGCGCCTTCGTCGACCCGCCCATGGGACGGCGGCGTCTCCAACTCGCAGATATTCGTCGCCGGCGGGATCGGCCCGCACCGGAATCCGAACGGCGACGGACGGAAATCCTGGGTGGACTGGGAACGCGCGGACGACAACCGCGACGTGCTGCTCCAGATGGAAGACGGCCACCGGACGCAGTCGGAGTGGAACGACAACGGCCAGGAGCACCCGAGGACGTTCGAGGGGCCGGACCTGTGGCTTATGATCCGTCCGGAGCAGGAAAGCGCGGTCTGGCGGTTCTCGATGTATTTTTTCAACTCGAACGGCCGGAGCGGCAACAACGTCGAACGCGACTACATCATCGAGGTCTATGAATCATCCATGGGTGAGAGCGTCGCTGACTGCATGAAGAAAAAGCCGCTCTGCACGGCGCGCGTGGCGGATTTCGCCAGCGGCGGCGTGTACAAGACATTCCTCCTGCGGAACAGTTCCCGGCCGGGCATGTGCTTCCAGGTGCGGCTCGTCCGCTACGGTTCCCTGAACGTGATCCTGAACGGCATCTTCTTCGACCGTCTGTTCGAGGCGCAGGACGTCAGAAAGGTCCCGGAATACGAGCGGATCGCCGAACAGGGCGACTACCGTGCGCCGAGGTGGTACGATTGCGGCTGCGAGGAGCTCGAAGGCACGGCCGGCCTTTTCCTCGACCGGTATTTCGACGCGGGCGGTTCGACCCGCGGGATCGGCACGATGCCGCAGCTGCGGCTGGCGTTCTACCGGTATGTCCGGACCAATATGCCGTCGAACCGCAACCTCGCGGAACGTCTGCGCTGGGATGCGGCGATCTGGACCGACGCCGACCGTGCCGAATTCGATGCCGCCATGAAACGATACGCGGAGGAGCGTCGGGCCGCCGGGGCTTCAAAGTAGGCAGCGGCTGCGCCCGGATCGGGATGTCCCTTAGCTCTGTTATTCCGCTGGAGCCGCCGGCGCGACGGGGACGTACCCCGTTTCTTCCACGAGCTTCTGCCCCTCCGGCGAAAGCATGAAGTCGACGATCTTCCGCACGTTTTCGGAGCGCGGGCCTTTCGTGACCATGTACGCCGTCGTGACCAGCGGATAGGATCCGTTGCGGATGTTTTCGACGGTCGGCGCGACGCCGTCGACGGAGAGCAGTTTGATCTGGTTGTTCCGCAGCATCTCCGTGGAGTAGTAGCGGAACGAGAACCCGAGGGCGGCCCTGTAGTTCCGGTAGTTCGCCGTGTCGTTGATGATCTCTCCCATGCCGCCGAGACGGTCCTCCTTTAGCGGCGGCATGATCGGCGTGTCGCCCATGAACTTCTGAAGCGTCGTCTGGCTGCCGCTTCCCTCGTTGCGCTGGAACGGGATGATCTTCGTGCTCTGCGGCGCGCCGACTTCCTTCCAGTCCGTGATCTTCCCGCTGTAGATGCCCCTGATCTGTTCCGTCGTGAGGTTGTCGACCGGGTTCTCCGCGTTGATGAAGAAGACGAAGGCGTCCATGCAGAACGGCGTGAGCTCGTATTTGACCCCGGCGGCTTCCGCCTCCTCCGCCTGCTTTTTCGACGGCGCCAGCGCGAAGATCAGGTCGCGTTCGCCTTTCAGCAATTCCTTGTAAATGACGTCCGATCCGTCGGTCGTGACATATCGGGAATGCGCCGCGGTAGCATCCGGGTACATCCCCTGCGCCATGGCGGCGTAGATCGGGTAAAGCGCATACGCGCCGTTCAGACGAGGGAGTTCGTTTGCCTTGTACCCGCTCTCCCCGCTGAACACCAGGGAATACTCCGCCGGGATCTCCACCTTCACGAGCTTGTTTCCCCCCTCGAACGGAGTATAATCGCGCCAGTTCACTTGTTGCGTCATCACCGGATATCGGTCGACCGTCCACCAGGTGTATGCGCGGAATCCCCCTCCGATGACCAGCGAAGCCGCAATAAGGCCGCAGGAAACGCGCAGGATTTTCTTCTTCTTCTGTTTCTCGACCGCATAGACAAACAGCCCCAAAAGCCCGAAGAAAAGCATGTTCATCACGATGAAATAAAAGAGGCGGTGCGCCGTGTAGAATGGTATCCCGATTACGGCGAAAAGCCAGAAGAAACCAAGTGCGATTATATAAGCGAGCATCAAAAGCACTTTCACAAGCTCCAGGATCGTTTTTCCTGCCTTCCTTAATGAACTGAGATTCTCTTCCGGCATGTCGGCCACCTTTGATATGCGTCTGTTTTTCCACTTTCCGATTTGCAAAGAATATACCACGCTCCGCCCGTTTTTGCAAGCAGTTTTGCATTTGTAAAATATGTTTTTTGCGATTTGGACTTTCCTGCCGCCGGATTCCGCATTACGTTAATTTCACGTTACAGGCGGTGTTTTTCCATTCTTTTCTATAGGAAACACCGGGTCGGGCGCTTGTTTTTTTTCGTGACGCGTGATATATTTCTACCAAATATAGTCTAAACGAATTGCGCCGCGGGCTGAACTTGCGGTGTGCACCACCCCCAAAAATAGAAGGAACACGATCATGACACGTATGAAACGCCTCATCCCCGCGCTTCTCTGTGCCTCGCTCTCCATCGGTTCGCTCCGCGCCGCGGAATGGACCGCGGATCAACTGAGACTTTCGGCTCCGTACCTGCAGCTCGGCTATTTCGACCAGGGCCGCCACAACGCCTCCGTCGAGGGCCGTCCCATCAGCATCGGCGGCGTCAGCTACCCCGCGAATTCCGTCGGCCTCCACGCCGAAGGAGAGTTCATCCTGAAGCTCGACGGCAAGGCAGTGCGCGCGACCGGCGCGGTCGGCATCGACGACGACACGAACGGGCAGGGTAGCGTCAATTTCCAGTGGTACGACGCCTCCGGCAGCAACATGAAACTGCTGTGGGAATCCAAGGAAATGAAAGGCGGCGACAAGGCCAAAGAATTCTCCATCAACCTCAACGGCATTACGCGGCTGCGTTTCGTGGCCGCCCAGGGAGCCGATATGGACTACGATCACGCAGACCTCGTGAACTTCAAGATCGAATACAACGGAGCGGCGCCCGAGCAGCAGTCTCTCGGCGGCGCTTCCGGCACATTTGAAACCAACCGCCTGACCTGGAATCTCACCGGCAACGTCGGCGCCGAGCTCCGTCAGGGCGTCTTCGGCGCGTTGAAACAGCCCGCCAATCCCGCCATGGGCCAGGGCCGTCCCGGACAGGGCGGACGTCCCGGCGGATTCGGCGGCGGCCGCGGCGGATTCGGCGGTGGCGGCACGCAGAGCGCCGTCGCGGCGTGGCCGCGTCTGCCCTCCGAAGTCATGGAACCCTCCATCTACATCATCCAGGAAGACGGCACGCACAACCTCGAACTCCGCATCGCGAAGAAGTCCGTCCGCCAGCTCGACGACGAGCGCACGGAAGCGGCGTATGAGCTGAAGGACCCGCTGTATCCCGTCACGGTCACCCTGATCGCCACGGCGTACAAGACCGCCGACGTCTTCACCTCGCAGATCATCGTGAAGAACAACGGCGAAAAGAACATCACGCTGCTCAACCGCGACGCCGCGTTCATCAACCTGCCGTTCACCAACGACACCTACCTTACCAGCTTCTACGGCGACTGGGGCCGCGAAATGACCGAGATCCACGAGGACAAGGTCGGCCGCGGCGTGCTGAAGCACCTCACCAACAAAGGTTCGCGCGTCGCCGTCCCGGACTATCCGGGCTGCTACATCTCCTTCGACGGCAAGCTCCAGGAGGAGAAGGGCCGCGTCTTCGCCGCCGCCATCGCATGGAGCGGCAGCTGGGAGTACAGCATCACCACCACGCAGAACAACACCGTGTTTTTCGCCGCCGGCGTCCCCGGCACCCCGACCATCCTGAAGCCCGGCGAGGACTACAACTCCCCGAAGATCGTCATGACGTTCTCCAACGAGGGCGCGGGCCAGGCTTCCCGCAACCTGCACAACTACGGCCGCATGTACGGCGTGTACAACGGCGACAAGCAGCGCCCGCTCGTGCTGAACAGCTGGGAAGGCACCTACATGGACTTCACCGAAGCCAAGCTTGACAAGTACATCCCCGCCGCCGCCAAGCTCGGCGTCGAATACTTCGTGCTCGACGACGGCTGGTTCGGCGACAAGTACCCGCGCAACAACGACCGGCAGGGACTCGGCGACTGGATGGTCAACAAGGCGAAACTCCCGAACGGCATCGAACACCTCTGCGACCTCTGCGAACAGAACGGCATCAAGTTCGGTATCTGGGTCGAGCCCGAAATGGTCTGCCCGAGGAGCGAACTCTTCGACGCGCATCCCGAATACGCCACCGAGCTGAAGGGCCGCGGCGTCCAGCTCATCCGCAACCAGCGCGTCCTCGACCTCGCCAACCCCGTCGTCGAAGAATACGTCTACAAATGCGTCGCGGACATCCTGAGGAAGCATCCGCGCGTCGCCTACATCAAGTGGGACCACAACGCCACACTCGGCGCCAACCCCGGCAGCCACGCCGACCTCGACAACCAGGGCGCGTTCTCCGACAAGTTCACCGAGGCCTACTACCGCATCATGGCGCGCCTCCGCAAGGAATTCCCGAACGTGATCTTCCAGGCGTGCGGTTCCGGCGGCATGCGCGGCGATATCGGCGCGCTGCAGTACAGCGAGGAGATCTGGGGCAGCGACCAGACCAACGGCATCAACCGCATCTCCATCCAGTGGGGCTGGAGCCACTTCCTCCCGGTCAAGGCCGTCGCCGCTCACGTCGGCTGCCTCGGCGAAGGCGACTACAAGTTCCGCACCGACGTCGCCATGACCGCGCGCCTCGGCGTCGAGCTCGATCCGGAGTCCCAGGGCGCACGCAGGCTGGATAACGTCGAGAACATCGCGAAGGGCATCGCCGTCTACAAGCAGCTCCGACCGCTCCTCCACAGCGCCGACCTCTATCGCGGCCGCAGCCCGATGGTCTCCCAGACGACCGAACTCACGTTCGTCTCCCAGGACAAGTCGGAAGCCGTCTTCTTCGGCTTCAAGCGCGACCGCGGCGCGAGGACCGAGACCATCAAGGCATCCGGTCTCGACCCGAACGCGAAGTACAAGCTGACCGAGATGAACCCGGACGCCCAGCCGCGCATTGAGGCCGGACAGACCCTCACGGGCGCCCAGCTCATGCAGAATGGCGTCCAGGTCAAGTTCCCGGACAAAGTCTCCAGCGTGAACATCAAGCTCGACAAAGTCCAGTGAGCTGAAATCGGCTGACAAACATCAGTAAAAACAGCGCGGACGCCGGAACCAAAACCGGCGTCCGCTTTTTGCTTAAGCATATTGTCTGATTCCCGTGTCCGGATTAACCGTTCATTTTATCGTCCGCCGGTCAGGATCCTATACAGCCACGGCAGGAACCGTTTCAGAATCTCCGCCGCCAGCAGGGACAGCACGAGCGGGATCAGGAACCGCAGGAAATAGACGCCAAGCTCCGGGACGTGGAGCTTTTGCTTGAGGAAATGCTGCATCTGACTGCCGGTCACGGTGTCCATGATCAGCAGATGCGAGGCATACAGGAAAAAAGAGTCCTTTGAAACACGCAATCCGCCCAAACGGCGAAATGCGGGGATCATATCGTAAAGACACCACACGGAGCCGACGCCGGTGATCACGCATGCGCTCAGGATTCTCATGGAGAAGTCGTGCGTCATCCCTGAATACTTGAAAAACCATGTGGAGAGAACGGCAAAGAATACCCAAATGAAGGGCAGGACCTTGCGGAAAACGCAAAAAGAATTCTGTTTCACCGGATAGTTTGCAAGGTATATCCCGAGCGGAAAGAACAGAAGTCCCTGCAAATTGAACCCCGGACCGTAGAAAAACGGGTACAAAGCCGGAAACAGAAGATAAAGACACCCAACCAGTGTCAGGAAAAACAGTCCCATCCGGCGCCGCCTCAATAAGGGAAACAGCAGCGGAGTGAGCAGACAAAGCAAAAGCAGGTTCCTGACATACCACAAAGTACGCAGGGCCGGATACTCCGAAAGGAAAAGGCCGTAAACACACCCAATGTTTTCAAACGAAAACAAGGGTGACGAGAGAAATGTGTTGTCCAAGAGCATTTTCCCGGTCAGGCGGTTCCCGAGCATTTTGAGTGGAACAAACAGAACTGCAAAAACGGTACACCACGCCAGATACGGGACGAGAAGAGTCCAGCCCCGTTTTTTCAGAATGGCCGGATACCATCCGGGGAACCGTCCGGAATCCGTTTTTTTCGCAATCAGATACCCCGATATCGCAAAAAACAGAGGGACGGCGAATGATGTCATGACCACAGACAGAAAGTAAATGAACGTATCGGCCGCCTTGGAAGCGGCTGGGGTACGCGGATTCGCATGCAACAGGACGATACAGCATGCACTGAAAAATGATACAGCCGTCAGTTTCCGGCTTAATTCATTCGAAATGCCCCGGTTCGTGGGGGGTGTCTTTGTTTCGGATTCCGCGGGAGCCGGATCCCGGAATGCGTTCTGCTGAGCCATTTTTTTTGAGGATAAGGGTTGGAGACAGGTTTGTTGTTTTTCCTTTAATATAATTCATGGAAGAAAAAAAGCAAATTGTATGCCTCTGTCTTTCTGGATGACATGGGGCGGTATTGCAACGCGCAATATGGGTGAAAAAGATGTCAGCCCGTGATGCGGACCGCCGCGTTTCCGGCGTCCTCCGGCGGCTTCACGCCCGCGAGGCGCGCGAACCACTCGAAACTGTGCGCCGGGTACTGCTCGTGTTCGCCGTCGAACACTTCGAAATACACTTCTTCCGCGCCCGCCGCTTCGAGTTTGCGCACGAATTCGGCGGAATGCCGGTACGGGACGACAGTGTCGTGTCTGCCGTGGTGGATGGAGACGGGAATGTTTTTCAGTTTTTCGAGGCGGGTCGAGGGGGAACGCAGTGCGTATTCGTCCGGCGCGTCCGCCGGACCGCCGCCCAGGCACGCCTCCATGTCATGCACATAATGCTGGTGGGTTTCCGTGAGGAACGCATGCCATGCCGTGAGGTCGGACACCGGACACCAGACGTCCACGGCGCGGAACACCTCCGGTGCGTCCTCGGCAGTCAGGAGCGCGGCGTGTCCGCCGCCCGAACAGCCGAGCAGAAAGATGTTGTCGCAGTCGATCGCCGAAGCCCGCAATACATAGTCCACGGCGTCGAGGATGTCGCGCCTCGCCTTGAGGCTGCCGCAGGCGTCGTGGCTGTGCGGATTCGAGGCGAGGTTCGGACCGCGGAATTCCGGCAGGAGCAGCGCCCAGCCGTACTTCTCGCACAACGGCAGATAATTGTCAGCCTGATTGAACCGGTCGTAGCTCCATGTGTGCAGCCCGACGACGAGAGGGACCGGGGCGTCCGTCCGCGGACGGAAGAACAGCGACGGCTGGATCGTGCCGTCGAGCGTTGATTTTACATGGATCTCGTTCATGGTCTCACCTCGTTTCGGTTCGGTTTCCGGTTGAAAAAACTCCTCCCCGTTTTGAGGCGGAGAGGAGCGATTGCAAAGGAAAATTTTTCGGTTTTACTCGAAGAGCCAGGTGGAAAGATAGCGTTCGCCGGTGTCCGGCAGGAGCGCCACGATGCGCTTGCCCGCGAACTCGGGACGTTTCGCCAGTTCGAGCGCGGCATAGAGCGCCGCGCCGGAGCTGATGCCGACGAGCAGGCCTTCCTTCGCCGCGGCCGCACGGGCGGTCTTGCCCGCGTTCTCGGCGGAAACCCCGATGACCTCGGTGATGAGGTCCGTCTTCAGCACTTTCGGCACGAAGCCTGCGCCGATGCCCTGGATCTTGTGCGGACCGGGTGCGCCGCCCGCGAGGACCGGGCTGGTGTCGGGCTCGACCGCGAAAATCTTCACGTTCGGGTTCTTCTCGCGCAGATATTCGGCGACGCCGGTCAGCGTGCCGCCCGTGCCGACGCCCGCTACGAACGCATCGACCTTGCCGTCGGTGTCCGTCCAGATCTCCGGGCCGGTATGCGCCTTGTGGTACGCCGGGTTCGCCGGGTTCTCGAACTGCTGCGGGATGAACGAGCCGGGATTGGCGTCGCGGAGTTCGAGCGCCTTCGCGATCGCGCCCTTCATGCCCTTCGCGCCTTCGGTCAGCACGATCTCCGCGCCGTACGCCTGCGCGAGCTTGCGGCGTTCGATGCTCATCGTCTCGGGCATGGTCAGGATCAGGCGGTAGCCCTTCACCGCCGCCACGAACGCCAGCCCGATGCCCGTGTTGCCGCTCGTCGGCTCGATGATGAGCGCGCCCGGCTTCAGCGCGCCGGACTGTTCGGCGGCCTCGATCATGGCGAACGCGATACGGTCCTTCACGGAGCCGCCGGGGTTGAAGTATTCGACCTTCACGACGACTTCCGCCGCGCCGGAGTTCAGTTTGTTGATGCGGACCAGAGGGGTGCCGCCGATCTTTTCGAGGATGTTGTTTGCGATGCTCATAGGAATGGTCTCCTTTCGGGGTTGATTTTAATGTCTACGAAAAACATCGTGATTATAATCTAGCACAGAAAAACCAAATGTCAAGCCCTTTTTTGAAGAAAAACTCTACTTTTTTAGTTGATTTTATGCCGCCCACCTCAAAAAACAATGTTCAGCTAATAAAAAAAGCCTCCGGCACTTGAAAGAACCGGAGGCTGAATCTGTTTTGTCGTTTTTCGTCAGGCGACGGACTTGCGGAAACGGCCCAGCGAGAGCGTGAAGAGGCCCGCGCCGATGAGGAAGAGCTTCAGGAACGTTGGCCACATGGCCCTGAGTCCCGCGCCGCGGAACAGGATGCCCTGCGTGATGTTCACGAAGTGGGTCGTCGGTGCGAACTGCATGACCTTCTGCACCCATTCGGGCATGCTTTCCTGCGGAGTGGAGCTGCCGGAAAGCATATCAAGCGGCATCAGGACGAGGATGATCAGGAGTCCGAGCTGGGGCATGTTCTGCGACATGCACGCCAGGAAGATGCCGAGGGAGGTAAGTGCGAAGAGATAGAGAGCCATTCCGAGCGAGAAGAGCATGTAGGAGCCCGCGAGGGGAATCTGGAGGTACATTCTGACGACCAGGAAGAGGCCTGTGAGGGCGGCGACCATGACGACGAGCATCATGGACCAGATCTTCGACGCCATGATCTGGAACGGCGTGACGGGCATCACGAGCAGATGCTCCAGCGTGCCTTTCTCTCGTTCCGTGATGAGCGCCGAGCCCGTGAGGATGATTGCGAGCATGGCGATGTTGTTCGCGAGCTGCATCAGCGCATTGAACCACGAGCCGTAGAGGTTCGGGTTGTAGCGGTTGCGGATGACGATGTTCGCAGCGGCGGCGGAGGAATCGCCCGAATTGTCCTTCACGAATTTCTGTACCTCAGAGAACAGGATCTGCTGGATATATCCGGCGCCGGTGAACGCCTGCGACATGCGCGTGGCATCGACGTTGACCTGGATATCCGGCGTCATGTGCGCCATCACGTCCTTTTCGAGATCGACGGGGAAGACAACGACGAACGTGTATCTGCCCTCGTCCATCGTACGGTCGATGTCGTTGCGCTGGATGATCTCGACGGGGAGGAAGAGCGGGGGCTGGAACGCGTCGGACAGGCGCTGCGAGAGCTGGGACTGGTCCTCGTCGACGACCGCGATGGCGGCGTCGGCGAAGTCCGTCGAAGCGTTGGATGCGACGATGATGGCGGCGGTGAAGGAGTAGACGATCAGCGCCATGAGGAGTCCGTCGCGGCAGAGGCTGAGGATCTCCTTCTTCCCGAGCTGAAAGATGTTTTTGATCGCTTGAATCATGGTCAGGACTCCTGTTTTTTCAGGCAGAGGACGCCGAGGCCGAGAATGATCGGGACCGTAATGACCAGGATCATGAACTCATGGTGCAGCTCCGCGAAGCCGAGCGCCTTGTTGAAGACGCCGCGGCTGATCAGGAGCATGTGCGTGGCGGGGTAGATCTTGCCGATGAGGAGCGCGGCGCCCTTCTGCGTTTCGACCGGGTTGGTCAGGCCGCAGAGCTGGATGGAGGGAAGCATCGTGGCGAGCATGGTGAGGAAGATCACGGCGATCTGGCTGCGCGTCACGGAGGACGCCAGCAGGCCGAAGCCCGTGGAGACCACACAGTAGACGAGCAGCGAAACAAGCAGCGTCAGGAAGCTGCCCTTGACCGGAACGTCGAAGATGGTGACTGCCATCACGATCAGCAGGAACGCGCTGAGCATGGAGAAGATCAGGTACGGGAACTGTTTCCCGAGCAGGAACTCCGTCCTGGTGAGCGGCGTCACGTACAGGTTGGTGATGGAGCCCATCTCCTTCTCGCGGACGACGGACAGCGCGGCGAGGATGGCGGGGATCATCATCAGCAGGATCGGGATGGTCGCGGGGACCATGGCGGGCAGGCTCGCCACGTCCGGGTTGTACCGGTAGCGCGTCTCGACGGAGATCTGGTTCGCGTTTTGACTGTTGGACGAATACTGCGCGAGATTGGTCAGCCAGTCATTATGGACCAGCCCCGCATAACCGTTGATGGTCGATGCGCGGGACGGGTTGGCGCCGTCGATCCAGTAGGCGACCTCGGGCGAATTGCCGTCATCGACGTCCTTGCCGAACTTGGGCGGGAACTCGACCACGACGCTGAGTTCGCCGTTCGCCATGCGCCGGTCGAGGTCCGCATGGTCCTTCACGTCCGGATGCTGGACGAAGTACCGCGAGCCGGAGAGGTTCAGTGCGTAATTCGTGCTCTTTTCGGTCTTGTCGTTGTCGAGGATCGCATACGACAGGTCCTCCACGTCCATATTGATGCCGTACCCGATGACGACCATCAGGATCAGCGCGCCGAAGAGCGCGAGCGTGGCGCGGACCGGGTCGCGCAGGAGTTCGAGCTGTTCGCGCCAGTAGCAGGTGTACCAGCGCTGGAAACTGAACTTGGAGGTGAGCCAGCCGAGGAAGCCGCCTTTTTGCGCGGGCTCCTCTTCGGGGGTCTCGTCGTTCTGGATGCAGGATTCCGTGGCGGCCTTGTTGGATTCCGGGTCGGCGTCCTCCAGGCATCCGATGAACGCCTCTTCGAGCGTGGCGGCGTTGCGCTGCGCCACGATGTTCGCCGGGGTGTCGCAGACGAGGGAACGCCCGCTGTGCATCAGGGAGATGCGGTCGCAGCGCGCTGCCTCGTTCATGAAGTGGGTCGTGATGAAAATCGTGACCTTGTCCTTCCTCGAAAGCTCGATGATGAGCTCCCAGAAGAGGTCGCGGGCGACGGGGTCGACGCCGGAGGTCGGTTCGTCGAGGATCACGATCTCGGGATTGTGGATGACCGCGGCGGCGAGGGAGAGGCGCTGCTTCAGGCCGAGCGGGAGGTCGTTCGGGAGCTTCTGTTCGATCTCCTTCAGCTGGAACCGATTGAGCAGGGCGTCGACGCGTTCGGGGATCTCGTCTTCGGGAATCTGGTACAGGTGGGCGTAGAGCACGAGGTTCTGGCGCACGGTCAGGTCGCCGTAGAGAGAGAAGAGCTGCGTCATGTAGCCGAGGTGCTTGCGGGTCTCGAGCGAATTGCCGTCGATGGGGTTGCCGAAGAGTTTGGCGACGCCCTCGGTGGCGGGCAGGAGCCCGGTCAGCATGCGCATGGTGGTGGTCTTGCCGCAGCCGTTGGAGCCGAGGAAGCCGAAGATTTCGCCCTTGCGGATGCGGAAACTGACGTGGTCGACGGCGGTAAACGTGCCGAAGCGCTTGGTCAGGCCCTCGGCCTCGATGGAGTAGCCGTCCGCCTCGGTGGTCTCGAGCGGAGGCACGACCAGTGTCTTGTGGCCGGCGCGCTGTTCCTCCGGCAGCAGCTCGATGAACGCGTCATCGAGGTTGTCCTTGCCGGTCTTCTTCAGGATTTCGTCGGGCGTGCCGGTGTCGAGGATCTTGCCGTCGTTCATGGCGATCAGCCAGTCGAACCGCTGCGCCTCGTCCATGTACGCGGTCGCCACGATCACGCTCATATTTTCCTGCGCTTCGCGGATGGAGTCGACCAGGTCCCAGAACTGGCGGCGTGCGAGCGGGTCGACGCCGGTGGTCGGTTCGTCGAGCACGAGCAGGTCGGGGGCGTGGATCAGGGAGCAGCAGAGGCCGAGCTTCTGCTTCATGCCGCCGGAGAGCTTGCCCGCCGGACGGTCGAGGAAGGGATAGAGGCCGGTGCTTTTGGTCAGGCGGTCGATCCTGCGGCGGCGCTCCGCGGCGTTGTGTCCGAAGAGGCGCGCGAAGAACTGGAGATTTTCCTCGACCGTGAGCGTGAAATACAGGTTTTTGCCGAGGCCCTGCGGCATGTACGCGATCTTCGGGCACACCTTGTTCCGGTGGACCTTGTCGCGCATGTCGCCGCCGAGGACGCGCAAATCGCCCTCCTGCATGGCGTGCGACCCGGTCACGAGGGACAGCAGCGTGGATTTTCCCACGCCGTCGGGGCCGATCATGCCGATCAGCTTGCGCGCGGGGATATCGAGCGTGACATGGTCCAGCCCCAGGGTCTTGCCGTATTTCAGGGCCAGGTTCCGGAAGCTGACGACCGGTTCGATGTTCACGCCCTCATTGGAGGGAGAGTTGCTCATTTTGCGGCCGTTCCGTTCGTCTCGGCGGGTTTGTCGGCGGGTTTGTCGGCGGCTTTTTCATCGATGGGCGGGATCAGCCCCTTCTCTTTCGGGGTCTGGAGGAAATCCGGCCAGGGCTCCTGGTCGTCGAGGCGGACCCAGGCGACGCCCGGGATGCCGGTCTTGACGTATTCGACGTACTGCTTGAGGAGGGCGGGGTCGATCTTTGCCTTCACGCGGAACATGAGTTTTTCGCGTTCGACTCTGGTTTCGACGGTCTTCGGCGTGAACTGCGCCACGTTGGCGACGTAGGAGATGGTGGCGGGGATCGCCACGTCGTCCATGGCGTCGAGCACAATTCGGGCATCCGCGCCGAGCGCGATCTTGCCGGCGGTCTCTTCGGGGACGAAGAAAGTCAGGTAGACGTCGGTGAGGTCGACCAGATTGAGTACACGGCCGCCCGAGCTGAGGACTTCGCCGACTTCGGAGATGCGGTACTGGATGCGTCCGTCGATCGGGGCGGTGAGGGTGCTGTCGTCGATGTCGGCCTGGATGCGGTCGGCGTCGGCCTTCGCCGCGGCGATGGCGGCTTCGGCCTTCTGGATGGCGGCCTTGTCGGAAATGATCGCGGCCTCGACGCTCTTGATGTCGGCTTCGGAACTCTGGACGTTGGCTTTGGCGGATTCGACGTCGGCGCCCGCGGACTGGAACAGTGCCTCGTCGTTTTCGAACGTCTGCTGGGAAGTCGCATCCCGTTCCACAAGCTGCTTCGAACGTTCGTAACGGCTCTTCGCGTTGTTGTACGTGCTGACCTTCGCGGCGAGGCTGGCTTTCGATGCTGCGAGGGCGGCATTCGCGGAGGCGAGAGCGGCTTCCTCGACCTGGAGCTGCGCCTTGGCCTGTTCGAGCTCGGCTTCCTTCACCTTGATCGTGGCGTTTGCCTGTTCGAGTTCGGCTTTAAGCGTATTGGTCTGCATCTGGGTGAGCGTCTGACCGGCCTTCACATAGTCGCCTTCGTCGACCAGGAGCTGCTCGATCTTGCCCGCGAGCTTGGCGGCGATGTTGATCTCGGTCGCCTCGAGTCGGCCGTTGCCGGAGGCGAACGCCGGATTCTTGTAGATGGCTTCTTCCCTGTAGGTCTTGATGAGATACCAGGTCATGCCGATGGCGGCGATAACGAGGAGCGAGATAATGATTTTTTTCATGGTTTTTGGGATCCTTTCCCGTTTGTTCTATGATGTTGGTAAATGTATTGCAAACAAAATCAAGAAATAATATACATCCCCGACGCCCCCTTTTCAAGTGCGCGTATGCGTTTTCTATAACTTAAATACAGGCCGGGAAATGCCGCGTGTCAGGCTGGAGCGGTGGTATTTTGGGCATG